>Ga0105164_10000353_pt1 | contig 34061 bp, 32 predicted proteins | sample VDWuncwatermetaG_FD_89674 | JGI IMG/M metagenome (GOLD analysis project Ga0105164, IMG submission 89674) | Wastewater microbial communities from Netherlands to study Microbial Dark Matter (Phase II) - VDW unchlorinated drinking water | ecosystem: Environmental > Aquatic > Freshwater > Drinking...
GTTTTATATGGAAAGTTCAGATGATTCCAAAAAAAGAGTGAAATTATCATATGAAATTACTAGTGAAATCTTAAAAAGAAAAACTCCTCTAAAAAATTACAGAACCATAGATCTTGTTTTATTTAATCTTCAAAGGTCAGAACATAGTGATTTGGTTAGAAGTGGAATTGTTCTTTTAAACAATTCCTGGGATTATGCTGCAATGGCAGGAAGAGAAAGTTCCATCGGTCCACAAAGTGCTCATAGACTAAACAAAGCTGTGATAAGTAAAAAATTATTAGCTAGTGGGGGCGGAAAACTTGTTGATACTGTAGTTAACAATGCATGTCATACTTTAGATAGATTTAAATCATCTATGCGTATGAGCGATGGAAGTAACGTGCTAGAAGTAGAAACTTTTGATAATTTAGTAAAAAACCTTAGACAATTAACTTTTTTAAGTGCTGCTGAACAAATTTCTAAAAAGGCTGCAGCATGTGGATTTCCACTTAGTGTTTAAATCCTTAACCCAAAGTTTTTAAAATTGTTTAGAATATAGGTAATTTATGACAACTATTGAATTACAAAGAACAGAATCATTATCGCCTCGTGCTAATTATGAGTTAACAGATAGAGAAAAATTAGTAAGGTCTATAGAAAAAGGCACTTGTACTACTGAAGATTTGAGAAAAATAAGTAGTAGACAAATTGATAAAATAAATCATGATTCTTCTTTGAGAAGAAGAATCCGTAAGGCATTAGTTAGCGATTTATATTCAGGGCATATTCAATATGTGTTAGAAGTTGCTGCTTTGTGTATGGAAAGAAATATAAGATATGAAGTTCCCGAAGAAAAATCTATTACCCCATCCGTTTTAAATACTGCACTAAAACATGATCTTAAAAATGGTGCTGCAAAACTATTAGCAAAAACTGTTGAATGTGATTTTGTTTTACCTATAAATAAAAATGATTTTAGAGAGCTGGTTTTAATTGCTTTAAAAGAAGGATACTTCAATGAGAAAAATGATAACGCTCGGTGCTTTCTTGGTACACAAATAGATAGATGTTCTAATCCCACCCAATTCCCAACTGAATCTCGGGAAGATTTTCAACAAAGAATGGAGCTCTTATTTGAAATTACTCGTGAAACTATAAAAAGAAAAATCCCTATATCTGGTAGACCTATAGAGAGGACTTTAATGAGTCTAAGAAATGTTAATGATGGTAGTTTTACTGAACCTGCAATTATTCTTTTGAATGAACTTTGGGATTATGTTCCAGCTAATAATGAAACTTGTATAAATCCATATACTGCTCAAACACTAACCGTTTGTGCAAGCCAACCTGGTGTTTTGGATTCGGATAAAGAGGAAATTGCTAGAAGTGTTGTAAGGAATGCTTGTACAGCTTTAGAAAGATTCCATTTGAATACCAATAATGATGGTAGAAAGATTTTAAATCCTACAACTTTTGAAATGTTGGCGAGAGACTTGAAACATTCAGGACTCATTGAAGAAGCAATTTTGCTTGCTTTGTCATGTGAAAGGTATGAATTTCATTTGACTGATCTTACTTTGGAAAAAATATCTGAACTTGCAAAGGTTGTAGATGATGAAAATATCCAAGGGGGAGCCAGAATTATTGATTCTATTCTTAGAGCAAGAGAATCAAGTAATTTACATTATAATGTAGCTAGCTGTATACAAACTGCTGCCTAGATTAACTTCAAGTCAACTTCAGGAATAACCTTCGTAACTCTATCCTCACATGCTGCATCTGCTACTGCACTGGCTACTGCTGCTGCAACCTGCTTATTGAATATGTTTGGAATAATGAAGTTGTCATTTAATTCATATTCTTCTACTCTAGAAGCTATAGCTTTTGCTGCTGCATATTTCATTTTTTCAGTAACGGTTGTAGCATGACTATCTAAAAGACCTCTAAATAATCCAGGGAAACATAGAACGTTGTTTATTTGATTTGGATAATCTGAACGTCCTGTAGCCATGATTCTTACATATGGCTTAGCAATTTCAGGTTTAATTTCTGGATCTGGATTTGAAAGTGCAAAAACAATGTTATCTTTTGCCATTAGTTTTACATTTTCTACAGATAAAAGATTAGGTCCTGAAACTCCTATAAATACATCCGCTCCTTTAATAGCATCTGAAATGGTCCCTTTGAGCATTTCTGGATTTGTAAGTTTAGCTAATTCTTCTTTAGCTGGATTCATATTTGCTCTACCTGTATAAACAATACCTTTTGTATCAGTGACAACTATATTTCTAATACCTGCAAAAAGTAACATCTTTGCACATGCTACACCAGCAGCTCCTGCTCCCATAATTACTACTTTCAAGTTTTCAAATTTTTTGTTTACAACTTTAACTGCATTTAAAAGTGCTGAAAGTACTACTACTGCAGTTCCGTGTTGGTCATCGTGGAAAACAGGAATGTCAAGTTCGTTTTGAAGTCTTTGTTCAATTTCAAAACATTTTGGTGCTGCAATATCTTCTAAGTTAATTCCACCAAAACCAGGAGCAATGGCTTTAACAGCTGCAACAATTTCATCTGGATCCTGAGTACTTAAACAAATGGGATATGCATCTACATCAGCAAGCATTTTAAATAACATTGCTTTGCCTTCCATAACTGGAAGTCCTGCTGCTGCTCCGATATTTCCAAGTCCTAAAACTGCTGAACCATCAGTTACTACTGCTACTGAGTTCTTTTTAATAGTGAGATTATAAACCAATTCAGGTTGTTTTTGAATTGTTCTACAAACTTCAGCAACCCCTGGAGTGTAGACTATGGAAAGATCTTTCAGGTTGTTTACTTCTGTTTTTAACTGTATACCGATCTTTCCACCAATGTGAGTAGTGTAAACTTCATTAATTACGTCATTAATATGAACACCAGGTAAATCATGTAACTTTGAAATTATTTCTCTTGCATGAATAGTAGTGCTGGAAAAATGAATCTCTCTTTGTACGGTTTCTTGATTACTTTCAAGTACTTTTGTATCTCCTAATTCCGCACCACTTTTACTTATGATGTCAGCAATCATTGAAAAAGAACCACTGGGGGCTGTTAGTTTTATGCAAAATGCTAATGGATTAAATTTATTACTTGTTATTTCTGAGTCTAATTCAAGCTGATTAAGATCTTTAGTCACCATATTCTCCTCACTTTTCTATTTGAAATTAGTTAAAAACTTTTAAGACATAATTGTAATTCAAATATAGATAAAATCCTAAAACATTACTTATTTTTAATGATTAATTAATAGTTTAAATTTGTTATGATAATACAAAGAAAATTTCAATTGATAATGCTAAAATATACGTATAATTATGTTTAATAAGAAAAATTTTCTATTAATTAATATTTCAATATTGACACTTCTGTCAATAAGTTCTTCAGCTTTTGCAATTGATGAAAAACAGGCTGCTGAAAATCCAAAACCAGCAAGTGCCAGTGTTTATAATCTTGGCCTAAAAAGCTATGAACAAGGAGATGTTACATCTGCTATAAGCTTTTTCAAAAGAGCAGTAGACTTAGATCCAAATTTTATAGATGCTTACTATAATCTTGGAGCAATTTATAAAAAACAAAAAAATTATGTTGAAGCTATAAGCTCATTACAAAAGGCTGTTGATTTAAATCCAAAAGATGAAGATGCTAAGTATGAATTAGCATATTGTTATATGGAAGAAAAAAACTATGAAAAGGCTAAAAAATACTACTCTACTATTTCAATAACTTTCCCAAAATACTCAGAAGTTGCAAAGAATATCACATTGATTGATCAGTATTTAGCAGGAAGTGAGCAGCAAAGGATCTTAGCAAATACACAAAAGCCAGAAGCAGGTTTAGATATCTCTCAGGCTCAAATATTGGCTGATACCTTAGTTGAAGAAAAAGAAGCACCGAAGAAAAAACATGAAAATCTTCTGGTAAATGCTCTTACTAAATCTTCTAGAGAAAACTTAAAAGAACCTATAAAAATCATTAGTGATACTTTCAATGGACCTACTGGAATTGCAAAAGATAGTAAGAATAATATATATGTAGCAAATTTTGTAAAAGACTCTATAGAAAGAATTAGAACAGATGGTACTAAAGAAATATTTTTGGATAAAGTAGGGTTGTTAGGACCCGTAGGTTTAGCTATAGATGAAGATGACAATATTTATGTCGCTAACTATAACGGTAATTCTATAGTTAGAATTACTCAGGACAGAGAAGTAATAGTTCTTGTAGATAAAATTACTAGACCTTACTATTTATTCTATGATAAACGTGTGAATAAGTTATTTGCTACTGTTCAGGGCAATGATTCTTTAATAGAAATAGATACTAGAAACATTGGTAAGTTACCGATAACGTTTAGATAAACACATGAAACAATTCATTGTCTCACCTTTGAAACATCCTATTAAGGCTACGATTTCAGTTCCAGCTGATAAATCTATTTCACATAGATCTATTATTTTTGGTGGTATTTCTAATGGTAGAACTGAAATTAAAAATTTACTTGCTAGTGAAGATTGTTTAAGTACTCTAAAAATAATGCAACAGCTTGGTGTTGAAGTGAATATTTTTAATAACTATGAATCAGTTACAGTTTATGGCAAAGGTTTAAGATCATTTATAGAACCAAAAAACATTTTAAATTGTGGTAACTCGGGAACTACTATTCGTTTAATTACTGGCTTGCTTAGTGCTCAGAACTTTCTTTCTGTTTTAACTGGTGATGATTCTCTTTTAAATCGTCCTATGGGACGAGTAGTTGAACCTCTTACATTGATGGGAGCTAAGGTTTATGGAAGAGAACATAATACCAAAGCCCCAATAGTAATTACTCCTGGTGTTTTGCATGGGATTACTTATGAAATGCCAGTAAGTTCAGCTCAGGTGAAATCAGCTATTATGTTGGCTGCTCTTTATGCAAAAGGTGAAACAAAGATTGTTGAAAAAGAAAAATCTAGAGATCATACAGAGCGTATGCTTACTGCTTTTGGAGCTAAAATCACACAAGACAAAAATGAAATAGTAATTGGTTCAGAACAAAGCCTAGAAGCTCAAAGTATTCAGGTGCCATCTGATATTTCATCTGCAGCATTTTTTATGGCAGCAGGAAGTATAGTGCCAGGTTCTGAAGTTATTATTCCAAAAGTTTTAGTGAATCCAACCAGATCAGGAATTATCACAGTACTAAAGAAAATGGGAGTAAAGGTAGAACTTACAAATAAAAAAGATATTTCAGGTGAGCCTATAGCAGACCTTTTTATTACTACTCCTTCAGAGCTTTTAGCTACTGAAGTAAAAGGTAGTACTATTCCACTTCTTATAGATGAGATTCCTATTTTATGTATAGTTATGGCTCAGGCAAATGGAAAATCAATAATCAAAGATGCTAAAGAGCTTCGCTTTAAAGAATCAGATCGTATTAAAACAATGGTTACTGTTCTTAGAAAACTTGGTGTAGAAGTAAATGAATTAGATGATGGCTTGGAAATAAATGGCTTAAATGGTGAGCCATTTAAAATAGATACAAAAATAGAGTGGCCTAAACATTTTGATCATAGAATAGCTATGTCAGTAGCTATAGCAGCACTTAAATGTACTGAACCTGTCAACGTACCTGGTTCTGAATGGATTTCTACATCATTTCCTAGCTTTGAAAAAATAATTTCTAAGCTTCAGGTAGCTGTGGTTTAGGTGTCCTCTAATTCCCATTTCAATGGATTGTTTAAAATGTATTTTATTTAACAAAATTTGATTCTTTCCATCAGACAAAAGCACTTGGATAATAATCATGTCTTCCTGTAGCAATCTCCGATGAAAGGACACCATCTGATTTATTATTATTTACAAAACAAAAAGCACTAACTAAATAGCCAAGTCCTGAAGATGCTAGTAACCAGGCTTTCATAAGCATATTTTCTTTTGGAAGCATTAATCCAATGCTTGTAAATACCGTAGATGTTCCTGCTATTAAAGGAGTTCTTAATTTATTTAAGGTTCTGAAGGCACTGACAGACTCTGGTCTTCTATAGCCAGTCTTAACTGAAGATGCTGTTGCTGGTGTTGCCCTCATGAAAAAATTGTACCAGTACTTTTAATGTTTTGGGTTAAGAAACCTGTATCCTTGCTTACTCCCTCTTCTAATTAATTCTGCTTCTATTTTTCTTAAAATCTGTTGTTTATTTCTTCTGCCACTATCTTGTTCTGCCCATTTTGGAGCTATGAGTTCACCTGGTTTTGCTTCTGCAAAAAGTCTGTGAATGACTACATGAGGTGGAAGCATCTCTAGAAAATCACATACAATTTCTATGTATTCATCCAGTTCCAGTGCTTTAAATAAACCTTCTTCATACTGCTTAGCCATTTTTGTTTTTTCTAAAACTAAAAGCTGATGAATTTTTATGGCATCAATTTTTGATGCTGCAAGTTTTTTCATAGTCTCATAAAACATTTCTTTTGTTTCACCAGGCAGACCGAAAATAGTATGAGTACAAATCATTAAATTTCTTTTTTTTGCTCTATGAAGTGCATCAAAAAAATCTTCTTCTGTATGAGCACGATTTATAAAATCAAGGGTTTTATTGTGTGTAGTTTGAATCCCTACATCTAACCACACCTCTACTTTTTCTTTATAAGTTTCTATCAAGTCTAAAACTTCTTCAGAAAGACAATCAGGTCGAGTTCCTATAGCTAAAACCACAATGTCAGGATGGGCAATAGCTTCATCGTATATTTTTTTTAATTGCTCAATGGGAGCATATGTATTTGTAAATGACTGGAGATAAGCAATAAATTTTTTAGCACCAAAACGTTTAGAAAAAAGCTTTACTCCATCTTCTAATTGTTTTGAAATGGGATCTTCAACATCAAATGCTCCAGCACTGCTTCCATCAGCAGTGCAAAAAGTACATCCGCCAAATGCTTTAACTCCATCACGGTTAGGACAATCTAAGTTTGCTTCTATGGTAATGCGTTGGACTTTTGTATTGAAGCGGTTTTTTAGATAAGAGCTGAGATTGTAATATAAAGGTCTAATGTCATTCCCATGCAAACTTGTCCTCAGCTTTGACTGGGGATGGGAATCCAGGGCTATAGTTATTTCTGGATTCCCGCTTTCGCGGGAATGACAAGCATTGATATTTTCGCTGTCTACGGCTTTATCCATTTAACGATATAATAATCTATCTAAGGGAGAATTGAAAGTATTACGGCTTTACGATGGTTAAATATAAAGATTATTACGAAATACTAGGTGTTAGCAGAAGTGCTACAGAAAAAGAGATTAAAAGTGCTTTTCGTAAACTGGCGCGTAAATTCCACCCTGATACAAATAAAAACAATAAAGATGCTGAAGAAAAATTCAAAGAAATAAATGAAGCTTATGAAGTTTTAGGTGATACTGATAAAAGAAAAAAATATGACATGCTCGGTGCAGGTTATAGCTCTGGCAGTGATTTTAGACCACCACCAGGTTTTGATCCTTCTAGTGCTGGTTTTGACTTTGGCAATGGTTTTGGTCAAGGATTTGCTACTGGAAATACTCAGGATGCTAACTTTAGTGACTTCTTTGAAATGCTTTTTGGAGAAGCTTTAAAAGGTAAAGGTGGCTCTACTTTTCAAGATGTTTTTAATCAAAATACAGGCTCTCGAACTCCACCTAAAAGAAAAGGTGAAGATCAATCTATAAGCTTAGAGCTTACTGTTGAAGAGGCTTTTAAAGGTACGGTAAGAAAAATTGATATTACAGTCCCTGGGCGTAATCCAAAAAGATTGGAAGTGAAAATTCCTCCTAATGTTCGTGAAGGGTCAAAAATTAGGATGTCAGGTGAAGGTTTACCAGGAAGAAATAATGGACAACCTGGAGATTTGTTTTTAGTAGTAAAACTAAGAGTACATCCATTTTTTAAATTAGATGGAAGTGATATTCATTCTGATTTAAAAATATCACCAGCAGAAGCTGTTCTTGGATCTGAAGTAGAGATTCCTACTCTAGATGGCCCAGTAAAAATGGTAATTCCTCCAGGCACTCAAAACGATAAAACCTTAAGACTGCGTGGCAAGGGTTTTTTAAGGAGTAAGGGTGAAACCGGTAGGGGTGATCACTACGTAAAAATAAAGGTTAGCATCCCTTCTGTAATAACTAGTGAAGAAAAAAGGCTTTATACAGAGCTATCCAAGTTAGAAAAGAAAAAAAAGTAATTTTTCATAGGGTAAACGATATTGAGTACTGTACATAATTCTGTGTATATCATAGGTAGAGGAATAAGAACTCTATGTCAAACATTACAAAAATTACAATGGATACACTTGATGAAGTGCCATTATTTAACCCTAAGAAAATTGATGTAAAGTCTGTCTGTTTTTTCTATGTCTGTTTACTCACATCATTTTTTGTTACTTTTTATTTTATTAGTACTGATTTTCAATTTTATCTAAATAATCTTGTGCTTCACTGAGGTGAATATATGAATCACAGCTCACACCATTCAAGTTCAGTGCTTTTTGTCCCTTCATCTTGTGCAGATTGCAGAGCAGCTATGTTTTTCTTTATTTGTATAGTAGGGGCAATTTTTATTACTTTTCAGAGAGTCTATCCAGATATAAGTGCTTATTTCTTGGGAAAATTGACTTTCTAACTAAATCTTCATATTTTTTTTATATTTACTCTCTCCCATAAAATCTGAGTAAAACTCAACAATTATTTCTTTTCAGTAAAAAAAAGCACCCATTTTGCACTATTTTGCATGTAGGTATAGTACTTTCAGTCCAATTAATCCGACTATAACACTCGGATATAGTTCAATTTTTATCTCGACAATAGGTATAGAAATAGCTATTATAGTTAAAACTAGATTATAAAGGCGAGTAAATAAGTCGGATATGCCCATACCAGCAGTATCATTAGGAAATCATCAACCAGCTTTAAGGCCAGCTGACTCTAATCTTGGCCAAGATGATGAGTTGACACCGGTTCGTGGTTCAGCAAGTTCAGGTGCTGCTGGCGGTGGTGGTTCTCCATCTCCTTCTGGATCAAGATTGGATGATACTGATGCGGAAGAAAAATTTAAAGTAGTAAATAGTAAATTTACTAAAATAACTTTTGGTGCTATTGCTGCTATTGCAGTACCTACACTGTTTGCAGCATTTAGAGGTGGAGCAGAAATCCCATCTAAAGCACTAAGAGTTGTAGGAGATTTTTTTGGTTCTTTTGGTGCAATTGCAGCACCATTTTTCATGGTTGGAAATGAAGCTCTAAACAATAGTAAATTAAAAACTGGTAATGGTGGAAACCTCCTTGGATTTATGAGTAGTGATTATTTTGACAGCTTAAGAGATGGTTTCTATAGATGCTGTAGTCTTGGTTTTACACCATATATTTTTGAACAATTCATAGATCCAAAAACATGGAATAAATCTGTTTTTCACAAAGCAGCAAATATTGTAAATCTTCCAAATCTTGCTTTTACGGCATATACATGGGGATATGGAAATTTTAAATCCTTAATTGCTTGGGGAATGAGGACTGAGAGGGAGATCAAAAGAAGACCTTTATTACAAGAGCATAGTCATGATATAGCAAAGAATCCAAACAATCAAGCACTACTTGATGAGCTTAATGCTGATATTCATGGTTTAAATACTATTTATAAAAGTAATAAGAGAATGGCTACTATTGGAAGTATTGCAAATCCTACACTTCAAGGATTAAATCAATGTGCAGATTCATTGGCTTATCTTACAGGAAAAATGGAAGGAGTAGATTTCTGGGATAATCCATTTCATGGAGTTAGTAGAATTGTAAGTTTATTTGTAGGGATTCCAGAGACAGTAGCTAAAATGGTAGATTCAGTTAATAGAGTTTTTGTTAAAGAAAGAAAGCATTTAGAGGGACTTGCTTTTCCTAAAGCTTGGTTTGGAAATATGAAGAGTGTTGGAGAATGGCTTAAGCCTAAATTAAATCCAGGCGGATCTTTATATAAGTTAAAAGATATTTCTGAAATAATTTTTCATACACTTAGTCCACTTTCAATGTTTGCATTATTTACACCTCTTTTAGGTAAACCATCTACTGATGAAGATGCTCAAGCTAGGGGTGGCTTAAATGCTACTTTAGATAGCTTTATAGGAAAAACAGGGAAGATTCTAACATATATAATTACCGGCACATATGCAGTGGTTGGTAGACTTCCGCAAGCTGGATTTCAAGCAATATATTTTGCTAGAAGAAAGTATGGTGAGTACGTAAAACATGAAAGTAAAGATCAAACCGATGTAGCATTAGGTGAGTTGAAAAACAGTTTATTGAAGAGTCCTTTTATCGGTGGTGTTTCTAGTGTAGCTAAATCTATTATAGAAAAACTTGTTCCTGATTTCTATGATGGAAAAGATAAAGAACACGGATTCCTATCTTATGAACAAACAGAGGCTAAATATGGATTTGATCAAATAGAATCTAGATATGAAGAACTATTTAAAGACTTAAAACTGAATAGCAGAACTTTAGACGAAAATCATTTAAATGAAATTGTTGAAGATGCTTTAGGATTTGTAAGGGAAAATGCTTTGTCTGGTAATCATAAGCTAAATGAAGCTGAAGAATCTAAGATTGGTATTTTAATTCAAGAAAAAATCTTAAATTCATGTGCTTCAGACAAACACCCCTCACCTATTAATAGACAAGTAAAATTACCATTTGTAGGAGCTGACTATTTAGCTAGATTTTTATTTAGAGGATTTGATTTAAGATCTAGACTAGATTCAATTGACTGGAAGTCAGATCATCATGTTAAAGAAACTGCCTATAATGATGAATTATGGAACTTTGATTTTGAGCTTTCTCCAGTAATTCTTGAGTGTGTAACTGGTTTACAAAATAATGTTAATAGAGTGGGAAGCTTGTTTGGTTCAGCAGCATAAAAATTGACGAACAATCCATAGTGAAATGTCATTCTGAGTCGAAGACGAAGAATCTATAAACGTTAATAGATCCTTCGCTATCGCTCAGGATGACACTTGACAATATCAAACCGCATGAAAACTAGCCTAACCCTAAAGCAGTGATAATCTTCTCAAAGTGATCAATAGGATAAGCACCAAGAATCTTAACTCCATTCAATGTAAATCCAGGAGTTCCATTAAAGCCAAGAGTGCCTGCTTGTGCAGCATCAGCTTTAACTAGAGCTTCAACTTCAGGACTGTTTCTATCCGTATTGAACTTATTGATATCTAAGCCAAGGTCTTTAGCAATCTGTGTATAAAGTGGTTCACCTAACTTGTCTTGATTTTCAAATAATTTATCGTGAAATTCATAGTACTTACCTTGTTTCCCTGCTGCTGTTGCTGCTTTGGCTGATGGCATAGCTTGATCATGGAAACCAAGAGGAAGATTTTTATAAACATAAGAAATGTTTCTTCCATACTTTTGAACGAGTGCCATTGTGGTTTCTGCTCCACGTTTTGAGAATGGACATTGATAGTCACTAAATACGATAATCATAATCTTGGCATTTCTATCTCCAAGTACTGGAGTGCTTCCAAGATCTACATTAACCTTATCTGCAAGTTGTTTTTTAAATTCCTCTTCTGGATTTGGTGGTGGTGGCGCAGCTGGTTGCGGCACAACCTGAGGAATTACCTGTGTTGGTTGATTTGCTACAATCCCCCCATTTTTTCCATTAAATTCTTTATCTAACAAATTTAATGCGACAATTGCAATTAAACCGATTATTAATATCTTTTGTGTTTCTTTACTCATTTGCATATTTTTATCACCTTTATAAAATTGCTTACTTCTTTAACCTACCACTATAAAACAAGACTAAACTATTTTAAAATAGTTCTTTATGAAAATAATGTAAAGACCGTCTACAAAGCTTCAGTTTTTTCTAATTGAGTGATTCTTTCTTCTATTAAATTAACTAAATCGCTAAAGCCTTCTTTAGTTAGGGCAGATACAAAGACTGGTGAAAATCCTGAAAAATGATCTTTTAAATTTTCTATATTCAAGTCTTTTGCCATGTCAATCTTATTAAATACATAAATCTTAGGTTTTTCGGAAACACCAAGTTCTGATAATATATCTTCAACTACTAGTATCTTAGATTCATAAAGTGGGTCACTTACATCTATAACATGAAGCAAAGCGTCTGCCTCTATTATTTCACTAAGTGTAGACTTGAATGCTTTTATCAAATCAGGTGGGAGATCCTGAATAAATCCTATGGTATCAGAAAGTAATGTAATTTTCTCAGACTTTGGAAGATAAAGCTGTCCTACGCTACTTTCAAGGGTAGCAAAAAGTTTATCTGCTATGTAAACATCTTTTTTTGTTAATCCTTTTAATAATGAGCTTTTACCAGCATTTGTATAACCGACAAAAGAAATTGTTTTTAAATCTTTTTTTCTTCTTTGATCTCTGTGATTTTCTTGAACAAGATCATAATGCTCTAATTTTTCTTTAATTTTTTGCTCTTTTTTTCTTAAATGTCGTTTCATAATCTGAAGGTTAGTTTCACCTAAACCCCTGGTACCAATACCACCACCTTGCCTAGTGAGTTCCAAACCCATTCCATATATCCTAGGTCCCATATGTCTTATGGCTGCAAGTTCTATCTGTAATTTCGCTTCAACGCTTTTTGCATGCTTGTCAAATATTTTTAAAATAAGATCAATTCTATCCCAAACTTCAATCCCATCTTTTTTACAAATCTCTTCGAGATTATAAACTTGCTGGGGTTTTAAGATGTTATTTAGGATTAATAGATTAGCTTTACTCTTTTTGTCAGCCAATTTATTCTGTTCAAGTATTTCATTTAATTTCCCAGAACCAAGATATGTCTTATAATCTGGCATTCCTTTTTTTTGAATTACTTTTGTTACTGCTATTCCACCATAAGTTTTAACTAAACTTTCAAGCTCATTTAAACGTAAGCCACTTATTTCCTTTGACATGGTAGGAGGAATTACATCGACTAAGATTGTGTTTTTATTTGACAATTAATAAATAAACTTTATATCCTGCTCAATATCTGAGCGAAGCGACTGGTGTACAGGACAAGTATGAGCTGCTCTTTCTAATTTTTTCTTTTGTTCATCAGTAAGCCCAGATGGCATTTTAATCTCAAGAATAATTTTTCCTATTCTTCTAGGATTTTCAGCCATATGTTTTTCTGCTCTAAATGAGACTTCATTTAAACTAATTCCATCACGCTTAGCAATGATGCCCATAATAGTGACCATGCATGCACCAAGTGCTGAAACCACAAGATCTGTAGGAGAAAAACTTTCACCTTTTCCATTGTTATCTACTGGTGCATCAGTGTTTATTACACACTTTGATGGACCATGAGTAAGTTCTACTCTTAAATCGCCTTTGTATTGACCTTTGATTTCTACTGCCATGGGTTTATTATATCTCAAACAATGTATCTTTGGTGAATTCGATGTAGAGACGTTGCATGCAACGTCTCTACAAATGCATTCCGTAAGAATTGTATGGGTTAAAATAAACCCATGGCAGTTATAAAAACATCATACATTCAGGGTAAATCCCAGGGCAAAATAAATGACAATCTAGAATATTATACCTCTAAAATTCAAGAGGCATCAAAATCAGAATCAAAATTAATCGTTCTTCCTGAGCTTTTTCTTTGGGACTATTTCCCTATTACTGAGAATAAAAAACATTTTGATTTAGCCATTAGTATTGATTCAAAAGAAGTAAAGCATTTCCAGAATCTTTCTAAGAAATTAAAAGTAAATCTTGTTTTACCTATATTTGAAAAAAGCATAGAAGGATTTTTTTTCAATACAGCACTAACTTTGAATGAGTCTGGAGAAATCGTTTCTCACTATAGAAAAATGCATATTCCATATGATCCAGGATTTTATGAAAAGTTTTATTTTACTCCAGGGGATAAAAGTTTTTTAGTTGCAGATACATCTATAGGTAAACTTGGAGTTCTTATTTGTTTTGATCAATGGTTTCCTGAAGCAGCTAGAATAATGACTCTAGGTGGTGTTCAATTAATAACCTATCCCACAGCTATTGGATGGGATGAAAAAGAATCTGACTTCTCCCGCCAAGCTCTAAGAGAGGACCAATTAAATGCATGGATAACTATTATGCGTGCTCATGCTATTGCTAATGGCATTTATGTGATGGCAGTTAATAGAGTAGGAAAAGAAGGTCATTTGAAATTTTGGGGAAATTCTTTTCTATGTGACCCATTTGGAAAAGTTTTAGTTAAAAGCGGTACAGAAGAAGATATTCAAACTTGTGAAATTGATTTTAGTAAAATCGAAGAGACTAGAAAAGTTTGGACATTCTTAAGAGACAGAAGAATTGATAGCTATGAGCCAATCCTTAAAAACTAAAAAAAATCGTTATTATCCTGCTGAATGGGAAAAGCAAAAGTGCACATGGCTTTCATGGCCTCATAATGAAAAAGAGTGGGGAAAAAAGAGACTTCCTGGAATTAGAAAATTTTATATTGATTTGATTTCAAAGATTTTACATTTTCAAGATGTAAATCTTATTTTTACAAACGAAAAATCATTATTCCAGGTAGAGACAATTCATGAACTGCCTCTGCAGGTAAGGAACAAAAAATATAAATTAAAGGGAATTATTATTCCAAATGATGATATTTGGATTAGAGACTACGGACCATTTTTTATGTCACCTGGACTATTGTTGGATTTTGAATTTAATTCATATGGTGGGAAATTCCCCCCTTGGGATAAAGACAATAAAGTGCCAAAAGAAATTGCTAATTACTATCAGCGTGAAATAGAATCCTATCCATTAATTATGGAAGGTGGGTCTTTAGAATTTAGTGGTGATGGAGTTATTCTGACTACTGAGCAATGTCTCCTAAATAAAAAGCGCAATCCTAAGTTGAAAAAAGAACAAATAGAATATTATTTAAAATCTGCTTTTAATGTAAGTGATGTTATATGGCTGAAACGTGGCTTGGAAGGGGATCATACTGATGGTCATATCGATGACTTTGCGCGTTTTGTAGGTGAGAGAAAAGTTTTACTGTGCCAAACTGATGACTCTACTGATGCTAATTTTAGACATTTAAGAGAAAGTAAAATGTATTTAAAAAAGTGGAGACATCCTAAGAAAAAATATAAATTAGAAGTTATAGATCTTCCCATGCCGGATAGAATGGAAATTAAAAGGAAACGATTGCCCAATTCATATTCAAATTTTATTTTTGTAAATGGTGGAGTAATTGTTCCTGTCTTTAACTGTGAAACGGATAAAGAAGCTCTTAAGATATTTAAGAAAGTTTTTCCAAAGAGAAAAATAGTAAGCATTGATGCCACGCTTTTAATAGAAGAAGGTGGCGGAATACACTGTATGAGTAAACAAGAGCCGGCTTAATTATCCTTTTACTTACCAAGTAATTTAAGCGCTATCCAATTTATGAAATTATAAGTACCTAGCGATACTATGGCCACAAGAATTACTATTATTAGAAGCATTCCAAAAAAACGCTCAAGATTGAAAGATTCATCTTTTATTTTTGTTTTTTTAGGCTTAGATCTAGATTTAACTCTTTCTTTAATTCTTTCTCTTGTGGGGGTTAAGGTAGACATGAGATTAAGTCTATAAGCTGGCAGTCAGCAGGTCAATAAAATGGTAAAGAAATAAATGGTTTATAATTAAACAAATGGAGGCAATTAAAATGATAAAGCTTTATGGAAATAGATTCTCACCACCCAGTAATAAAGTAGAAATGTGTTTAAACCTACTTGGTATAGAATATGAGTTTGTTTTTGTAGATCTATTGAATGGTGAACAAAGAAAACCAGAGTTTCTTACACTTACTTCTTTTGGAAAAGTACCTTTTTTAGTTGATGGTAATTTTAAGCTTTCAGAAAGTAATGCCATAATGAAATATTTATGCAGAAAAACTAAATCAGATTTATACCCTTCTGGTTTGGAAGAGCAGGCTGAAGTAGATAAATGGTGTGATTTTATATCTCAACATCTTGCCATGGCATATGGAAAAGTAATCTTTAATAAGATGATAGCTTCAAAAATGGGTTTAGAGCCTGATGAAAGATCAATGAAAGAAGGCTATGAATTTCTCTCTAAATATTTCCCTTTAATCGAAGAAAAATTAAATAAAACAAAATTTATGGCTGGAGATAAAATGACTATTGCTGACATTTTATTAGTAGCTACGATTGATCCATCAGAAATGGTTGAAGTGGATTTAAAAGCTTTTCCTAAATTAATTGCATTGAGAAATAGCTTGAAATCTCAAAGCTTTTATCAAAAGGTTCATAAAGTCTATGGTGAATCAATGATGATGGCTAAGTAGGATAGTACTAAAATACTAAAGATTAACTAGATTTAAGATTTTCTTGGTAAAAAGACTTATTTTATCAACCTTATATATATGTAAAAAGGTAGAAAAATAATCTTGCAATTAAGAACTGTTGAACTTGGTGTAAATGGGATTGAAAGGCTTGTTCAGGCTACAAAGTCTTGCTTTAATCCTAATGATTTAGAGCTAGTAAGAAAATCACTAGAAAACTATCAATATGGAAAAGATTTAGATTATTTGCTAAGTTCGGGTGCATGTTTTAGAGCAACTTCTAGAGATGGAGTCTTAACTCTAAAGAATTGGATAAGAAGTGATAGTTATAAAGGCGTTTGTGGAGAATTAGCTAATTCATTGGGCTTATCGCTAACAAAAAATGGTGACTTTAATCAAAAGTATGATGTAGTTGTAGCTACTGGATCTCATGCAAAATATTTCCCACCTCCATCTGTTCATGGATTTTTGCTTATTGCTCCAAAGGAAATAAATATTAGAAAACAATTAACTGATAATCCATTGAAATTCCCAGAAGGAGCAATTTTAGCTGATCCTTCTCTAGGTAAATTAGAAGTTGCTAGTGAAAATAATGCTAGGGATGATGAGTACAAACCATGCATTTCTTATTTTACTGATACTGTCCCATTTAAAGAAATAGAAGCTTATGCAGGAGATGTTAAATTTGATTTCATGCCCAATAAATCATTTGCAGCAATGATAGGATTTACAAAAGATTATTTACCAAGCAATTTTAAAGATGGAGAAACGCTTTATTTTGTTTTTCATCCAGATGATAAAAATCAAATAAAAGAAGTTAATCTAGCATCTTTTAATCCGATAACTGGAGAGGGTACTCTTATAGATTTATCTACTTTTTCCAAAGATGAAAAACAAGTACTAAATTTAAAAAGATTTATTGGTAAAGTTAAGGGAGATCTGGGCTTATCCTAAATGATAAACTTGGTGGAGACCTCGTGCCCGCTCATCCTGTGAGCGAGGCACGCACGAAGTTCGCCATGCTAATACGTTGTTAAAGGTGGCTTAGTTTGTTCGCTCAAGACAATTTGTTATTTATAATTTGCAAATAAATCTATTAATACTTCTTGTGTTAAAGGATTAGGTGGCATCTTTAAAAGACCTTCTATTTTTTCCAAAGGAATTGTTTCAGCAGCTAAGGCAAGCTCAAAATAATTTAGGCTTCCTTCAATACGATGTGTTTCATCAATAACAAGATCTTCAATTCTAGTTCTTAAAGTTCCACTAAGATGTTTAATGAAATAATCATTTTCTAATTTTAGTTTCTTTAATTGAGCAATAATAGTTTGCTGATTCAAAGTTGGGATTTTTGAAAATGAAAAAATAATACTTGCTGGAGATAGTCCTGTAGAAAGTCTTACAATTTCCGGTAAATCTATACTTTCTACAATCTTTCCTGATCTAGACAATACTGGCATGTACTCACCAGCAAAATTTGATCCAACTGATCTTTCATGAAAGAAGTAACATGGTTGAATATCCCTAAATACTTCAGAGTTTACTTTCTTTGACAAGACCTCGGTAATCAAACTTGATTCTCCTCTTTTATCTATAGGCATTCCAGTTATACTTTCAGGAGTTGGGTAGTTTGTAGTAGCTACTATAAGAACTTTGCATTTGTTTAATCTAAGTTTTTGTAGAAAATGGGTAAGACTTTCGGATTGTTTATCTGGACTAGCTATTTTTTCTACTTCATCAATTAATAAGACACAAGCTCCTGTTCTTTTAATACGTTCTAATAGACTAGTTAAATACTGATCTATTGTTAATCGTGTTGCTCCATCTTGAAAAACTATACTTCCAGACTCTTCTTTTAACTTATTACTTTCTAGAGTAATAAGTGGTAAGGCTAATTCATTTGCTAAAACTTCTCCAAATAAAGACTTTCCAGATCCCGCTGCTCCAGATAGTAATAGTCCGTTTGTTTGCCCCTGAAAACTATCTAAAGCAAGCACTATAGATCTATCTTTTAAGTTTTGCATACCATAATAGTCTTTAAATGACCTAGAAATTGTTCTGTATAAAATTAAGGATCTTCCTTCTAAAGATGCTACAGAAGGATTCGTTAAAGAGACCTTAGTTAAATTGGAAGAATGAGCTATATCTGCTATAGATTTATTTAGTCTCAACCAAGTTTTACTATCTAGAGCATCTTGCAAGCTTATTGGTTTTGAATTACTAAAAACTATATTACATTGATAAGCCGATTCAATTAAACATAAAACTGCCATTTGGTGTTGTGAATTAGTAGAGTTTTCTAGAATCCTTAGAAGTTCATTTATAGCAAATTGAAAATCTTGTCTTTGCCCCCAATTAATCTTTTCAAATGGAGTAGTTGTTAAATAATTAACAATAATAGTATCTATTTTCTCTAGTGAGTCCTTTAGATTATTTGTAACATGGGTGGGGGATATAGGGCTTCTCAAATTCACCACTTCAGTTTTTAATTTCAACAGGTATAATAACGGATTCTCTTGTGCTTGTAATCTTGAAAGTACAATTTTTTCCACTGGTCGATAAGCAAGATTCCAGGTATTAAGATTAGAACCATCAACCTCTGGCTGAACTGTTAATTTGATAAGTCTTATAGGATCTATCTGAATCAGTCTTTTTTCTACTTTTTCATAATCAGAAGTAAATCCTGCAGCTTTAATATCCCTAACAGCATCACTATCAATGGAGAAAAATATAATAAAGCAAGAGTTGTGCAACATCCTTAGATCATCTTTGCTTGGTGAAGATTGACTACAAAGACTCTCTATATTTCTAAGACAAAGATCAAAAGCGTCAACTCTATTTTTTTGCGTTAATAAGGGAACTTCATTAAAGGTTTCATAAAATCTACCCCTTTTTCTCTGAGCATCAAAAATCTCAGTAATACCCCACAAAAGATTTCTGCGTACATTAGGATTTCTATCGCTAAGCATTCTTGTAGCAGGACAGAATATTTCAGATGAGCCATCAATATGGTAACCCTGTAAGATTGCTTGAGGAGAAGCTAGTCCTAAGACGTAAGATATATTTACTCTAGTATCATCATTTTCTTCTTTTTTCAGTGCAGTAATTAGTCCAACATTTGCTACATCTTTTCTCCACCCATCTTTATAAGTTTCCATGGCAGCATCTACTCCATGACTTCGTACTACTCCAGAGGAAGAGCCTAATAAGTATTTAATTATATCTGTTTCATCGGAAAGTCCTACTCTTGCCTCTCTCATTTTTTCTACAATTAGTCTTAAAGCATATGCAGCATTATTTCGTGCAGTAGAACTGCCGCACGAAAATGTATATGGAGGTGAGGATCGCTGCACAGCCACATCCCTAGCAGTTTTCATAAGGTTTGACCCTATACCACATATTAGGTATGCTCTCCGAATCAACCCCTTGAATAATGTTTATCATTGCATTGGTAATTGCAACCATGACATCAGGATTCAATTCTTTCTTTAGTCTCTGCTCTAAGGTACTCAAATCATCAGGGTTGTGTGGTGCTCTACCCATCCAATTTGCTTTTTCAATCCTTGAAGATGCAAACCAGCTTTCTAAATCACTCGCTGCTAAAGATTCAACACCTAATTCACTTTTCAAATCTTGGATTACTAAGATTTGTTCTAAAAGATTGCATTCTGTAGATAAGTGGTATTGATTTTCTTTACAAGGTTCAATAATGGCTTGGCTTTCTGCATTAGGACTAACTATTGACACTATGGATGGTAAAACTAATTTTACTGATTCAATTTTCATATTTTATTGCTTAGACTGATTAACATAATATCACTGTGTAAAAACAGGCTCATGCTCTATACCTGACATAATAAATATGCATGGATGTTGACTTGAATTAAGAATGCTATCAAGCTTTAGTCTTGACTGAGTATTTGATTTTCCTATTAATGTTTTTCTTATATCAGCAAGTTCTAATACTTGCTTAGAAAGCTTTTCTTTATTAGTCCAATCTAGCGTTTCAAATTTTTTCTTTAAAGCTTTGGAATCTATTTCAAATACTCTGGAGACTGATTCTAATCCACTATTTATAAGCTCTTCTAGTTGCTTACCATCTGTATCTCTTGTATTATTCATATCTATTAAGTCTAAAAAATCAATAACAAAAATTGCCAATGCTGCTGAACAAGGATCAACTGAAGCACCTATAGCTACTTCTCTTGTGAAAGGGTTATAAATAGGATCTTCTGTTTTAACCCCTACTGTTTCTATGAATTCATCTAGATAACGATTCTCTTGAGCAACATATTTGGTGTGCCCTTCAATTAGAAAAAGCCATCTATTTGAATCAGATCTATCGATACTTTCTGTAGTATTTCTTACTGCCTCAGTATTCTGTTGTAGATCATGCTTCATTACAAAAACTGCAATCGGATTTCTGTTTTTATAAAGAGTAGGCAATTGCAAAGTTCCACTTTTAGGAGTGTAAATTTTCTCTGTAAACATTGTCAATTTTAAGAGGTCTCCAAAGATTTCTTACACATTGAAATGAATGCTACAGACTCTTTATTCTTACTCTCGTCTAAAAGAGCCAAAACATCATTTAATATCCCTATAGATTCTTTTCTTGTGTATATGTTAGTAACAACAAATGCTCTGGTAGCCTCACGAGTAAGTTCAGGATCTGAATTATTTTTCAGATTCTCTACTATAAGATCCGAAAACATGTTTTTTAGTAATCCTTTCTCATCATTTGTAAAATTCTCAAATTCCTTACGTAAAAATTCAATTGCTTTAATTCTTATCTCTGACTCTAAGTTATTGTCTTTTATTATATTTATTAACAGTTTTTTTGCTGATTCATTCTTGTTGTCAGATATTATTGATTTAAGTAAAAATATTCTATAGTGTGAATCCTTGGTAGTATCTTTAATTAATTCTTCAAATGCATTGAATCCTTTTTTGCTATCTATTTTTAAAAGTAGTTTAGTTAAGCCTTCATATTCAGTTGAAAATTTATTATAATTCTTATTCAGTGTTTGTATTGTACTTTTTATTTTCTCATCATCATTACTTCCTTCAATGCTGGAAGTAAGTGAGGGGCTTCCCCCATTATTGCGGTTTTCTGAATGCTCGCCAGCAGACTTTCTTATTTCTCCCGTCAAACTATTCCAAATAGTACCAATTCCAACAGCACCAGTTCCAATCATTGAAAGAACCCCACCTAGCCATTTAACTACATTACTTTCTTTCTTAAATCCTAGAATTAATGCTACTATTCCTAGCCCTGCTCCAATAGCACCAAATAGAGACATATAAGGTTGCTTCTTTATAAATCCTGGATTTTCTTTTTTTACCCAATTCTCTATCTCTTCAACAGTTGCTTTACCAGTTTGGTTTCTATAACCAATTGGCCTAAATAAAATATTTAATGATTTATTGGAATCAATTGCAGTAGTCATGAGTTATTTAATAAAGTTTTCTAAAATAGAATTGACCTTTAATCTGATGTTAACTTAAAAAGGTTAAGGATTTTAGGGTGAAATATTCAGTTTGTTGACCTTAGTAATCGTATGTAGTATATTTATCCTACATTTTAGAAACATTTTTCAGGAATATATTAATGATAAAAATAGGTGAAGTAGATCAACTATCAGTAAGTGCTGCAAGCAATAATCATCAGATTGATCAAGTCAAACAAGAAGAACCATTAAAGCTAGAACAAGCTATAAGCTTAGATAGTAATGGTTCAGGATTTACTTTCCTTAAAGATAGAATTGAAGCTTTGCAAGCTATAAAAAGAGAACAAGGCATTGAAGCATTAGCAGCTGATTGTGGGGTTTCTGCTGCACTTGGACTTTTTGCTGCTGGTGCTGCTGTTTATGGAGGGGCAAAAACAATTTATGACAATTGGGTTAAAAATAGTGAAAATCTGATATAGACACTTCGGTGAAAGCAGCAATTGACTCTTTAGGTAATTGTTTTACAGATGATTTATGCTCAACAGTCTCCTCTACTGAACCAGAAGTTAGAAAATCTATAACCGATTTAGAAAATGCTACTGCTGAAAACGCAGAGGCAATAATTGACACGGTAAAAACCGCTTTTATAAAATTAACAAAAAGCGAACAGCATGCTAACGCAGATGAAGATAGTAAAAATAATTCAAAACTAACACTTAGAGCTTTTGCAAGAGCATTAGAAGGGCTATGTTCAAGATCAGACGTTAGTTCTAATAAAGTAATTGAAGTGTGTGACTCTTTAAATGACATACTAAAAAAACCTTCAGGCAAGTTTCTATTAGTAGATTATGAAGCTAAGTTAGCAATAAGAAATATTTTAATTAGAAATTGGAAAGCCCCTATTAAAGACTACAAAGTTCCACCTACAACAAGGTCAAAAGAGTATAGGAAAGAATACTATAAAATAATGCTAGATATAGCAAAAGATCCATCTACTGATATTCTCTTTTTAAGAACTCCTACTGAAAGTATCCCTGCTGAATTAAGAATCCTTGTCACGGAATTTAGAACAGACTTAATACAAGCTCTAAGACTTGAATTAGGATTACAGCAAACTGATAAGTCAAATTATTCTAGTGATATTACTACGTACATATCAGAGATTTTAACTCTTGCCACAGAAATACCAAAGGAAGAATGGAGTGAAGAGGCAAGAAGTCAAAAAAGAGCCCAGGAAGAAAATCAAAGAAGCTTTCAAGATTTACAATCTTGGGCTATTACTGGGTTGGGTATAAATCAAGAAGGTCTTCAAGCTGCATTTAATTCAATGGCTTCTCAAAATGAAGTTTTAATAGAAAGATTAACTACATTTAAAGATTTATACAACAGAGGGATTTACACTTCAGAAACAGATTTAAATAAATCTATAGAGGTTGTTTTAAATCTTACTGGCTTAGACTCAGATGTAAATCCTGCAAACTTATCTGAAGCAAATTTGAAAAAAGGACAATTCTTTTTTAGATACCTTAATCATGTTATGGAAAAAGCAGTTACTGTTGAAGGAACAAAAAAAGGTCCTTTGAAGAACTATCTTAGTGCCTCAATTAGAGAAAGAATTTTACATATATGTCAGAAGATTGCACACGACAGGATAAACTTCCCATCAACTGCTAGAGATTATGCATTTTTTATAAATCCACTGTTAACATCAGTACCTGGACAAGCTTTATCTTTACATCATAAACTAACAAAATGCTTCAAACTAGATGGTTATATAGACATGCACGAACTTAAACCTCTAGTTATAGGAAACGCTGTTCATAATTTTTCCCCTGCGGGCACTCAAGGTGAGAAGATTCCTGGTGGTTTTGTTTTGTCTGGTCCTCCAGGGACAGGAAAATCTTCATTTGCAGATGCAGTTTCCGGTCAATTAGCTATTCCAATTTTTAAATTAAATGGAAGTATGATTAAAGCAACCACAACGGGAGGACTAATTAGTTACGGATCCAGAGAAATAACAGTAGGTGAATTTTTTAGTATTGTTAAAGCTAACTCCCCATGTGTTTTACTATTAGATGATGCTGAGAAATTCCTTTCACCAGGTGAAAGAGATCCAATTAATACAAGAAAACTTTCTCCAGAAGAAGAAAAGCTATTAGCTGACTTTTTACCTGAATTACAAAACATTAGGGATCAAAGAGGGGCTTCTAAAGTTATTTTAATTGCAACTACAAACTTACCCACTTCAAGGTCAATTAACGTTACATCAATTAATGAGCAAGGAGAATGTCAAGGAGGAAAAGAAGAACTTTTTAAACATATGAGTTTTACAGCTTTTAGAGATGGTAGATTTGATCATACTGTTTTCTCCTTCCATAAATTATATAACCAAAAGCAAGGCAAAGAACTTGCCATTGCTTTTTTAAAGCCTCTACAAGATTCTGGGAAATTAATAGGAGCTATTGATTATGAGGTGCTAGGAGAAGTTATAAAAGATTATACCCCTGCAACTCTTGAAAAGGTTATCGGGACATTGTTACCTAAACCGGAAAGTCAAATTACAGCTCCGCAACTATTAGAATCATTGCAGAGACAAACAGATAGATTTTTTGTTTCTGTAGATCCTGAAATTTTAGAAAGAGTTCAAGGAAGAATACGAACATTGGTAGATGATGGAGAAAAGACTCTTAATGAAGCTCTTGATTATCCAGAACTTGCAATTGCAGCAAAAGGGCTTAGTCCTAAACAAATAAAAACTGCAATTGAGGACTTGACCCCAGAAGCTTTAACTCAACAAAACATTCTTTCTGCATTTGAGCAAGTCAGAGAATCTAGTTAATTTATTACTAATTAAAGAACTAGTTAACCTTACAATGTCAGATTTTGTTTATCGAACAAAGTGGCAGTTCCACTAAGTAGTCATTAAAAATATTGAAGAATTACTGGCTAAAACTATTGTTTAAATGATTGGAGACCTAGTGCACGAAGTTCGCCACGCTAATACATTGTTGAAGATAGCTTGATTGCACAGGGTCAGATTTGCTTTATCGCTTACAACCTCCCGATTTTTGCGACGCTAGGTTAAGGAATCAAGGTTAAGATGATTTATGAGAGATTTAATGTTTTTTTAACTAGTAATCGAAAAGTAAATACTGTAAAATGTTTGAGTAATTATTGAGCAAATTAGTAGAATCTTTGAAGAGGAATAATGAATCCTATAAAACCTGTTTCCACAAATAGACAATTTTTATCAAGTTTTTTTGCTAAGGAAACTCGTACGGAGGCTTGTTTATGGCTTGCTTTAGCAGCAGGGGGTGTAACTGCTTTTGTGGTTGGAGAGCCTGAGTCTTCTAAACTACTAATGAATGCAGATGAAAATTCTGATGGGAGACTAGATCAAAATGAAACTTCAAGATTAATGCATTCTCCTTTCATTGATAGGGATTTAAGTAGAAATCTCTCTACTTTAGAAATAAGACTTGCACAAGTAGTTGGTGAAAAAGCTATGACTACAGTACCAGCTCTTGCTAGGGATTTTATGTCTACTTTAGATGCTATTGAGCTAAAAAATGGTCAATTATCTGGTAAGTAGAATCTTTTATTTTTGATTGTAATTTATGCAGCAAGTTTTAGAGATGATAGTCTTTTGAGCCAACAATAGGCTACATACAAATAATATAAGTAGAAAAAGAAGCAAGAAATTGGATAAGTTCTTATCTCAAAGTGGCGAACCTAATTTGGTAGTCAAAAAAATAATGGATGAAATACGATCAGCTGGAAATGTAATTATAGTAATTGATGAGTTGCATACATTGATTGGTGCAGGTGCTGCTGAAGGTGCTATTGATAAATTGCAAGCTAATGAACTTCACCAGCCAGTAAGTTTTTTTTTGCAGCATGAGCCACTTACTACAATTCCATTAGCATTTCACAACAATAATGTTCAATCTTTTTTATAAAAAACTTTCTTAGTAAAGCAAGTTTATATTTATAAAAAGAAAATCTTATATTTTCAAGAAGACTACTTAATTGCACACCGTCAGATTTTGTTTATCGAACAAAGTGGCAGTTCCACTAAGTAGTCATTAAAAATATTGAAGAATTACTGGCTAAAACTATTGTTTAAATGATTGGAGACCTAGTTAACGAAGTTCGCCACGCTAATACGTTATTGAAAGTGGCTTGATTGCACAGCGTCGGATTTGGTTTATCAGGGCTAAATATAGGTAAAACACTAAAGATTAATGAAAATTAATCAAAATTAATCAAAATCAATATAAATTGTTCAGAGTTATAATCTTTTTACTATTGAAGCGGTTATATCTAAAAATATTATAAAAATTATTGGGAGAAATAGTTTGCAAATTCCTAGAAATCCTTTGTGGGGAATGAATAGAGAAAATCGAGTTGGCTGTATAAAGAAAACAGACGAACCATTCTCAAGTACTATAAATTTGGATCTACTTCAGGCAGCAGAACCAATAGGTACTGAATTAGATAGATTATGGAATGATGAGCGTACAAAGTATAATTGTTTTCAATATGCAGTAAGTGGAATAAATAGATTACCAAGAGAATCAATTCCTTTAATAGGTGGATTAGATCCACGTTTAGGATTTGATACTGGAGAACTGCAAAAAACGCTTTTCCAAATGGGATTAAAATGGGCACATGGAATTGGACAAATGAAGGATCATTACTTAATAGCAGCTGTTGTAGATATTGGAATTGAATCCAATTCTGACTATCACTTTTATCGATTAGATGCTGATGGTAGCTGGTCTCATAAATTTAATAATTATCGTGTTTCCAGATTGGATGCAAGGGGCAATAAAATTCTTGATCCAAAAAGTGCAGTAATGGATTATAGAAGGACTATAATAAATGGGTTTAATTCTAATAAGTTCTATCATGATTTTGCTGGATTCTTCTATGTTCCTAATGAAGGTTTAATAAAATAAAAACAAAAAAGCAGAAACCAAATCTAGTTGAATGAACTTTCTGGATAGTATATGCTGGAATTTAAAAGATTGTAAAAGTGGCGAACCTTCAAAATGGTGGTATCGTAAAACGAAGAATTACTGGCTAAAACTATTGTTTAAATGATTGGAGGCGAGGAGGAACTGCCCCCCCTGTCCAAAAACGAAACGTTCTAAATATCTACAAGCTTATCTTTATATTTCCCCAGAACCTCTGGTGAGTGGGTAAAGAACCCTCCGGTTTTTTGGTTTTGATCTTAAGCCAGTTACTTAACCAATAAACTTACTGACAGCAACTACCGTGTTTGTTCAGAACCTGGGCGGGTAGCCAAGCTTGCGTTCTGTTCTAGCGCTTATTACTAAGCTGCTACTGCATAAGCAGAAGCGGTTCTAGCTAATTTCTTAGCTTTGAACTCTTTCATAGAAATGACGTTTGTTTTTGCGTCTGTTTTTTGCTCTGATTATTTTAAGTGGTGACTAGGCTTCCACTGCTTGCAATTCAGAATACTTCAGGTTTGTCAAAGCTATTACGCCCCCGTTTATATTTTACCCAATATTAGTTAAAGAAAAGTAAGAGATAATTTCATATTTTCTTAATGTTTCCTTTCATTCTCTATAGATAGGGCAATGGGGCGAGTGGCGACATCGGGTATGGTCTATAATTATCCTTATGAAAGCATTAATTCTAGCAGCAGGAATAGGACAGCGTTTAGGCGAATTAACTAGTGATATTCCTAAGTGTTTATTACCTATAGATTCCAGCACGACTTTACTTGATTATTCTTTACAAGCTATTAAAGATAATGGTTTTACTGAAGTTGTCTTTATAACTGGACATGCTGAAGATAAATTAAAAAAACACATTGCTAATAATTGGAAACATAAGCTTAACTTTAAGTTTATTTTCAATGATAAGTATTCTGAATTTAACAATGTTTACTCTGCTTATTTAGCGACCGATATTTGGGATGATGAGACTGTACTGTTTAATTCTGATATTATTTTTCATCCTGACATCCTTAAAAATCTCATTCAGTATTCAAGAGAGGGTGCCCAGTCTTATCTGGTCATTCACGATAAAAAAATATTAAATGCTGAAGATATGAAAGTAAAAGTAAATGATAAAGATGAAATCAAACAAATAAACAAAGGTTTAGATCTACAAACTTCTTATGGTGAGTATATTGGTATATTAGCTCTTAAAGGAAAAGAAAGAATTAAGCTCTTAGAATCGTTAGAAAAAAATGTAAATGAAAAAAGATTGAATATTTATTATGAAGATGCTCTGGATCATGTCTTAAGTGAAATATCTGTTTATCCTTCTTCTACTGAAGGAAAAATCTGGACTGAGGTCGACACTAAAGAAGATTATGAACTGGCTAAAAAAATAGCAAAAGAAATTGGGTCTCCATGCACAATCAAATAGACATACCCTATAAATTAAAATTATTAAACTCAAATAGTGAAGTTGCCAATGAGCTTATAAGTTTTATTGAAGAACAAGAATTTAGAAATATAGCTTTTATAACTTCAAAGACCCCCAATCATTTATTAACTAATTCTCTTGAAGTCGCTATTTTTGATCATGTGGATAAATTAAAAACATTTCAGGTTGTAAGCCCTTCTATTTCATTTGTAAACCAATTACCTTTGGCTGAGTTTGATGTAGTCGTAGGAATTGGTGGGGGGAAGGTTATAGATACTGCTAAATATGCAGGTTTTGTAAATGAAATACCATGCATAAGTATTCCTACAGCTATATCAAATGATGGTATTTGCTCACCCATAGCTGTACTTAAAGAAAGAGAAAATAAGTATAAAAGCCTTGGTGCTGAAATCCCTATCGCACTTTTAGTACCTATGCATTTGATAGAGAAATCCTCAGAAGATGGAATATTGAGTGGCATAGGTGACATTATTTCAAATCTTTCTGCAATAGAGGATTGGGAGCTTTCAAAAAAAGAAACAGATGAATATGTAGATGATTATGCAGTTATGATTTCAAAAACAGCAGCACTTACTGTACTTCTTGAAATAAAAAATGCATTTTTACTAAAAAAAACAAGAGAAAGCTTTTTGAAAGATAATTTAAAAATAATTGTAGAGTCATTAGCACTCTCCGGAATAGCCATGGAAATAGCAGGGACTAGTCGCCCAGCCAGTGGGGGAGAACATTTAATAAGTCACTCTATAGATGAGCTTTTTGGGGCAGTAAAACCACATGGTATTCAGGTAGCCTTTGGAAGTTTAATCACTGCTTTTATTAGAGCTGAGCTTGGAATGGTTTCATATAGTGCTTTTGAAGAGATGAAAGCAGCTTTTAGCTATATAGGATTGCCAGTTACACTTTCTCAGCTTGGAATATCAAAACAAAAATTGATAGAAGCTATTATTCATGCACCAAACTCAAGACCAGGGAAATACACCATTTTAAATAAGATTAAACTGGATGAAAAAAATATAGATGATCTTTTAACTAAAATGTTTGCTTATACAGCTTCAGCTAAGGTTTAATTTAAACGTATCCTAAATCTTCTAACCTTTTTCTAATCTCTTCTTCTTCTTCTTCAGAGTAAACTTCCTGGCATTGTTCAGGGATGAGCTTTTCGCTGATTAATTTACTGATTACTTCTTTGGCAGCTTCTTTAGGATCTTTAGACACTTTAAACTCTAAATAATTTCCATAGCTTTCTTTTACTTTGTTTTTATCAGTATCTGAGCTTTCCATTGAAATTATGATTGTAAAAATGTTATTTCTATTTAACATGTTTCCTAAGAAGCCTAATCTATCTGTAAATGTAGCCTTGTCTTCAGGACTATCTTTTAAGCCACGTCCAAGTATTTCTCTTACTTCACTTTGAACTATAAGCTCAATGTTTTGATTTCTGTTTATGAGTTCTTCCCCAATAAACTCACCTGTAGATATTAGCTTTTCTTCATCGCTACCTGTTAACCAAATCGTTCTCATATTCATTACATTATATGGGCATGGTTACCTTGCCCCTACAAGCCCTCCATACATTGATTTCCCAATCATATCGCTAGGAACTTTAACTCCCAGTAAATCTAAAACAGTAGGTGCTATATCATATAAATGATGTTTATCATCTCTGTTTTCTTTTCCATTTGGAAGTGATAAAACATACATTCCTTCCTGAGCATGGTTTGCATCATCAGGACCAGTATCGTTTTCATATGAGTAAACAGAACCATCTCCTATGCTTCCTATAGATCTCCATCTCAATTGATCAAAAATAACAATTAAATCAGGAGGGATTCTATTTACTGATTTGTAGATTTCTTCAGGAATATGTGCCACTGTAGCAAGTTTATTTCCTTTTTCATCTTTTATGTTTTCAATTTTTTCTTTTAATTCTCTTCTGAACTTTTCATATTCTGCTTTAGGGATTTGACCATTTGGTTCGCGTCCTTCTACATTTAAAAAGATTCTTGCATAGTATCCGCCAGATCCCCAGACTTTTGTCTTAGCCCAGTCGACTTGGAGCTTTTCAATAGCTGTATTTGTTTTAGGATATTCTTTTACAGTTAATAATCCTTCTTTAATTAGCCATTCATTTATGCAAAGTCCACCAACCATAGCTCTAGCACCATGATCAGAAACTACCATTACAGCTGTTTCATTTAAATCAACAAGCTTAAGTGTTTCAGCCAGCTCTTTATCTAAATATCTATAGTATTCAGGAATAACATTTTCGTATTTATTTCCTTTTTCATACTTAGGATGTGCAGGATCTAAAAACTTCCAGAAGCTATGATGTATTCTGTCTGTTCCCATTTCTACTATCATTGCAAAATCCCACTCTTTATTTTTCATGAGATAGCGAAGTGTTTTAAATCTGGTTTCTGTCGCTTCGTAAATTTGCTTTAAGATAAAATCTCTGTCTTCAGTTCTGAATTGTTTAACATCAGGAATGTACTCACCAATATTTTCTTCAATTTCAGTTCTAAGTTCATTTGGGTAAGTGTACTGAGAGGTTTTCACACTAGGTGTTAAAAAACATGTGAGCATGTTTCCATTAATTTTTCTAGGTGGATATGTTTGAGGCACACCTACGAGAATTGATTTTTTATCTGCATTTCCAAGAACATCCCAAACAGCAGGTTCTAAAATATCTGATCCATTGGAAAAAGATTGTCCTTCATATGAATAGTCTTTTCTATTTCTAAAACCATAAACACCTAATTGACCAGGATCTTTGCTAGTCATCATGCATTGCCAAGCAGGAACAGTAATAGGTGGAATTGTGCTGGTTAAATTTCCATAAGAACCTTTTTTTATAAGTGATTTTAATGTAGGTAATTGATCTATCCATTTGTCAAAAACCCAGTCTGGTGGTGCACAATCCCAACCAATGATTAATACTTTTTTTGCCATGATATTTCCTTTGTTTAGAGTAAAATCATAGCAAATGGTAATAAAAATGACCTGTCATTACCACTGTCTATGCTGCTTTATTAAAGTGCTCATATAAAGTGAGCTACCTATTTTGACACCATTTGCATAGTAGTTTCCAGTTAATGAGTAAGGAAGAATATCATAAGTATGTGATCCATTATAAGGTATTTCTTTTGCTGAAAGTACTTTTCTACCATCTAATTTATATCCTGGTTTTAAAGCACCAATTTTCATTGAATCTGGACCAGTAGGGTGCCCTGGACTAATTTCTAATGTAGTTCCATCATCCAATTCAACTTTCATAACTTTATGGTTATAAACTTTGACTTTTCTGGTTTCAACTACAATAGCTGGCTCCCCATTGTCAGAAGTAATATAGTCACCTTTTTTAATTTTATTTATTTTAACCTGACCTTTAGGTGTGAGAATATTTGTATCTTCTGAACAACAAATAGGTACAGGACATCCAGGTGGATAGCAGCCATATGCTGGAAGTCCACTGCACTCAGTTCCAGCTGGACATGGTAATTCTTCTCCATTTTCTCCTCTGCAACTTCCTTTTGGATCACAGTTGCTAATATCACCACTGCTTGAACAAACTAATGTACCACAGCTCATTGGGCAGCCTGAAGAAGTTTCTTCTGGTACGTAATTACACCCTGGTGGTGGAGCTACACAGTCAGGGAATTGACAAATACCAGAACTTGAACTGGTGGAAGAAGTAGAGCTTGAACTCGGAGAACATTTGTATTGTAGTGGAAATGATTCTAAAACTAAACAGTCTTCATTTTTTTTACAGCATTTATCACCACAAGATTTTTCACATTGTGAATTCTTGCAATTTTTAAGAAACCTGATTTTTCTAGCATTTATCTGATTATAAGATGATAGAGATTTAAGATTTCCTGATAAGTGCCTTTGGTTGTCCAGGACTAATGAAACTGTAACTGATCTGTTTTGTTTGTCTATAGCTGCTATAGTAATTTGCTCAGGACTTTGAATGTCTGTAGATGTTATTTCCCCATTGTTAATTATTTTTTCAATGTTAATATTCCCAGAAAGTAAATCATCTTTTACGCAGGTTTTTAAAAATAGATTTCTGGCATCCATACATTTTTCACAGCTTTGGCAATGACTACATGTCTGAGGAATTCGTATGGAATCTTTAGTACAAAGTATTTCTACTTGTGGACATACAAGACAATCGTTACTAACCGTCGGGGCAGGAGTAGGATCTTCATTAACGATATTTGGACAAACTATTAACTTTCCTCTCCAGGTTCCAGAAAAACTAGGATTGATAGGACTTGAAGTCGTTGAACCAGAACTAGAAGATGAAGATGATAAATCCAAGCAAGGATCTACAAAATAAAGGATTTGATTACAGGTGCCATTTAAGCAGCTGTACTGTGGAAACTCTTTTCCATTTAAGCATGTACCTATAGGACAGTCAGAATCTATTGAACAAACAAATTCTGCATCTGCTTTTGCCTGAATATTTTGATTTATAAAAATATGTGGAATTATGAATGTTGCAAAAATGAAAACTATTGTTAGTAATAATAGGTTTTTCTTCATAAATTACTTACCCCTGATTATTTTAATTATACCTGTGAAAACCCTGGATTCCTCCTAAAAAAAAGAGCTACCGAATGGTAGCTCTTTTAAGTAATTGATGTCAGTAGATATTTACTGAGTAGGACTATCTCCGACCTTTGAACAAACACTGCGAGGATTTGAGTTGTTACGTTTAATTGCATTAAATGTAACACCATTGTCAAATGTACCAGTTAATGTATCAGCATTTAAGGTGAGATTTAAGATAGCAGTTCTTCCGAGGATGTCTTTAAGAGTAATTTTTACTTCTGTAGGAGAAGTTACTTCACTAGAAACTATTAGTGAGTTCTTAAAAAATCCTGGGTGATGTACAATCCCTTTTAATTGTCCATCAATAACACAGAGTCTAAGACTTATTACCCTGGATGACTCTCTAATGGTCGTACCATTGACGGTTACAGTGCGATCAATTTTAGCTTGCCATAAGCCTGTTAAGTCTGTGCTGACTGAACTAGTAGAGCCAGATGAGCTTGTCGTACCTGAAGAACTTATAGAACCTGAGGAGCTGGAGTTAGGAAGAATACCTAAGCTAGTACAAATTCTTTGTGGATTTTCTTTTGTGAGAAGTTTTGCAGCAAAACTTACACCATTAGCAAAAGTACCGTTTAAAATGCCATCTGTCAAAGTTAAATGCAAAGTAGCACTCTCCCCTTTAATATTTTTAAGAGTTACTTCAACTTCATTTTCAGAAATTATGTTTTGGGAATCGATAACAGCTTTTCTAAATAAACCTGCTTGTTCAACAATACCTTTTAGAGTCCCGTTATCAACACATAGTTTAAGCCCAATTACTACTTTCCCTCTTTTTACTTCTGTTCCATTGATGAGTACAGTTCGGTCAACTTCAGCTTTCCATGCGCCGTTATAGCCATCACTTAATGCAGCACTACCACCTGTACTAGAGCTGCTTGAAGTTGATGAAGTGCTAGAAGTTGAAGCATCGCCAGATGAGCTTGAAGAGCTGGATGAAGTAGATGTTTCACCTGAAGAACTAGTTGAGCTAGAAGAAATGCTTCCTGAAGATGAAATCTCCGTTTGACCAGAAGAAGATGTGCTTTCTGATGATGTTGTAGAACCAGAACTACTAGATGATGTTTGACCAAATACTTTAGAACTAGGGTTGGTTGAAAAAGTAAAACCAACTATTGCAACAAAAACCATTGCTGCTATTAAATCACTTCTTTTCATTTCTTCCCTCCATTTAGAACTAATCAAATAAATTATAACTACTATTTGATATTACACAATATGATAA
>Ga0105164_10000354_pt1 | contig 34028 bp, 36 predicted proteins | sample VDWuncwatermetaG_FD_89674 | JGI IMG/M metagenome (GOLD analysis project Ga0105164, IMG submission 89674) | Wastewater microbial communities from Netherlands to study Microbial Dark Matter (Phase II) - VDW unchlorinated drinking water | ecosystem: Environmental > Aquatic > Freshwater > Drinking...
GAGCTGCTTATAGTGCTTCATCTGTGTTCCTTTTACTTTGTCGTTTAAGTGGCTCGATGTTAACGCAGCTCGCCACTTAAATTCGATTACAAAAGTTGCACTTCAGATTTGAATCCGCCAACTTTTTTGTCGTTCAGGAAATCGCAAAAATGAAAAAACTGGTTATCGCATCGAACAACCCTGGCAAGTTGCTTGAGTTTCAAACCTTGCTCGCGCCGCTTGGCATTGAAGTCGTGACCCAAGCGCAACTCGGCATTAAAGAAGCCGAAGAGCCGCATTTAACTTTTATCGAAAATGCCTTAGCCAAAGCGCGCCATGTCAGCCGTGAAAGCGGATTGCCTGCGCTCGCGGATGATTCGGGTATTTGTGTCAATGCGTTGAATGGCTTGCCCGGTGTGATTTCCGCGCGTTTTTCAGGCTTGCCTAGCAACGACGAGCGCAACAACAAAGCCTTGCTACAAGCCATGCAACCGCACACCGACCGCCGCGCGCATTACGCCTGCGTGTTGGTGCTGATGCGCTCCGCAGGGGACGCGCAACCGCTGATTGCCGAAGGCGAATGGCACGGTGAAATCGCTCGCGAGGCGCGCGGCACGGGCGGCTTCGGCTATGACCCGCTGTTCTGGTTGCCAGAGTTGGGCAAGATGAGTTCGGAGTTGTCGCGCGAAGCAAAAGATGCGATTAGTCATCGCGGTAAAGCCATGAAAATGTTGCTGCAAAAATTGCAGTCGTAGTCGTAGGGTGGGCAAATGACCATGCCCACCCTACAAATCCAAAATGATTATTCACTCGCTACAACCCACATTGCCTACCACACAAGCCTTGACCTTCAAGGCTTTGCCGCCGTTATCGCTTTACATCCATATTCCTTGGTGTGTGAAAAAGTGTCCGTATTGCGATTTTAATTCGCATGAGGCGCGTTCAGGCGGGGGCGTTTCTGCTGAGCTGGAAAAGCAATATGTCGCCGCTCTGATTCGAGATTTGGAAATGGCGTTGCCGCAAATTTGGGGGCGCAAGGTTTATACCGTGTTCTTTGGCGGTGGCACGCCTAGCTTATTGAGCGGCGACGCGATTGCAGAAATTCTGCGCAATGTGCGCATGTTGTTGCCGCTCGATCTGAATGCGGAAATAACTTTAGAGGCGAATCCCGGCACGGTGGAGGCGGAAAAATTCGCGGCGTTCCGCGATGCGGGGGTGAACCGTTTGTCGATGGGCATCCAGAGTTTTAACGATGGTCATTTACAAGCCTTGGGGCGCATCCATAACGCTGATGAAGCGCGTCGAGCTATCGAAATTGCGCAAGATCATTTCGATAATTTCAATCTCGATTTGATGTATGCCTTGCCTAAGCAAACGTTGGAACAAGCGTTGCAAGATGTGCGCAGCGCGTTAAGTTTCGCGCCCAAGCATTTGTCCTGCTATCACCTTACCTTAGAGCCAAATACTTTGTTTCACCGCAATCCTCCCAGCTTGCCAGACGACGATGCGAGCTGCGATATGCAGCAAGCCATCGAAAATTTATTGGCGGAAAATGGCTACGAGCATTACGAAACTTCCGCTTTTGCGCGGCCTAATCACCGCGCTAAACACAATCTTAATTATTGGAAATTTGGCGACTATTTAGGCATCGGTGCGGGCGCGCATTCCAAGCTGAGTTTCCCTGATAAAATCATTCGTCAGGCGCGCTACAAGCAGCCACAAGCCTATATGCAGCAAGTGTTGCAAGGCGCGCCTGTCCAAACTGAAAACCAAGTGACGCGCGCAGAGATTCCATTTGAATTTATGCTGAACGCGCTGCGCCTGAACGAAGGATTTGACGCGACGTTATTTAGCGAGCGCACCAGCTTGTCGTTATTAAGTATTCAACGTGAGTTAAACGATGCGGAGCAACGCGGCTTATTGTTTCGTGACCATCAGCACATCGCGCCCACCTTACAAGGACAACGCTTTTTGAATGATTTGCTGGAGATGTTTTTGGCATAAAAAAGCGCGCTGATTGCTCAGCGCGCTGGTTGCGACAGCTTAAAATTTAGCCTTGTACGCAGCTAGTCATAAACTGCTTGCGTCCCTCACCTTTCAAATGTTTCTTGTGTGCTTGTTGCGCGCAAGATTTCTTACTGTTTGGCTTGGCTTTCACGACTGGCGCGCTGGTAGCCACGGCTTTAGCCGCAGGTTTTGCATGAGCTACAGCGGGTGTGGGTGCTGCGGCTGGATTTACGTTAGCAACTTTTTGCGCTTCTGCTGCTGCGTCGTTTTTAGTCATGCACTCATGCATGTAGTTCGGCTTATTGAGGCCCGCTTTTTTCATGTTCTTTTCATTTTGTGTGCAGGTTTCTTGTTTGTTTTGTTGCGAAACTGCTTGAACATTGGCGGGTGAGCTCACTTGCGCGAGACAAGAGGTCAAGAACGCTTGACGTGCTTCAGGTTTAATGTGTTGGCTTTTTGTTTCACAATCTTGACCAACTTGCGCAGCAGATACACTAAAAGATAACAATAAACATTGCAGTGCAAAAATAATACGTTTCATTTTTAATACCTTTAACGATTAAGCGGGCGCGTAGTCTAACAGCAGCTAAAATAGTTTAGCTAGCCACCTAAATACCTAGATATTTCTCAAAAATCAAACGAATGCTTATGTTTCATAGGTTGAGCAGGGATTGTTAACAAAATACTTGCGCATAACATCCTTACTGTTTGACCTATCAGCACTTTTCAACTTATAGTCAGCTTATGGAAAGTCAATTACACGCCCTTGAAATAAAACTTGCTCAGCTTCTTGCGATGAGCACACAGTTGCGCGCAGAAAACCATCAGCTTCGTCAAGACTTGGCGCAAGCCCATAGTCAGCATCGTGTAATGGGCGACAATATGGATGCTGCCAGTGCGCGTTTAGAAAAAATACTCCTTAGTTTGCCAGATGACCTGCCATGAGCGATGCCATTAAAACCCTAGACATTAAATTACTCGATCGCGAATTGCGCGTTGCTTGCCCTGAAGAAGAGCGAGGTGAGCTATTAGATGCGGTAGCGTACTTGGATAATAAAATGCGTGAGATTCGCGATGCGGGGAAAATTGCCAGCGTTGAGCGCATTGCTTTAATGGCGGCACTCAATATCACTCACGAATTACTTAAAACTAAAGTCGGACGTGGATTTGATTTGGCTGACTTTACGCGTAGAATGACCGTCATGCAGGCAGCGATAGATGCGGCTTTAGCCGAACAAGAGACGCTGTTTTAGTTGTTCCCCTGCGGTGTTGGTGATTCATCATTCTCTGAACCAATAAGCTCTGCTTAAGGTTGCAACTTTTACCGTCGCTGTTGTGAATGTCCCTCGCGGATAATCCTGATGCGACTTAGACGCAACCCACTTGAACCCAGGTTCAAGATTTGAATCGCTGGCACAGGCAGGGGACTTTTTTCTAATGCGACCTTACGAGGTCGCATTTTTTTCGTGACGACGAAAGGGCAAGCAAATGCGCTATTGGTTAATGAAGTCGGAGCCGAGTGATGTCAGCATTGAGCATCTTGCTAGTTTTCCTGATCAAACCGTTGCCTGGTATGGCGTGCGCAATTATTTGGCGCGTAATTTTATGCGTGACCAAATGACCGTCGGCGATGGCGTGTTGTTTTACCACTCAAATTGCAAAGTGCCTGGTATTGCAGGCATCGCCAAAGTTAGCAGTGTTGCCTATCCCGATGCCACGCAGTTTGATAAGCAGAGCAAATACTTTGATGCAAAAGCCACCCAGGAGACACCCCGTTGGTTCAATGTTGATGTGCAGTTAGTGCAGCAAATTGCGCATATTTCGCTGGATGAAATGCGTCAGCACGAGGCATTAGCAAATATGCGTACTTTGCAACGTGGCAATCGTTTGTCGATTACCCCCGTCGATCCTGCCGAGTGGAAATATATTCTGCAAAATTTGGTGCGTGATTGAGATGGAATGGTATGTCGCTTATCTGTTGCTTGGCGCGCTAGTGGGATTTTTCGCGGGACTGTTTGGTATTGGGGGCGGCTTGTTGCTTGTGCCAGTGTTGAGTTTTTTGTTCGAGGTGCAACACTTAGCAGGTCAGAATAATTTACATTTCGCACTCGGCACCGCGATGGCGGCAATTCTTTACACTGCGGCGGCCAGTGCCCATGCGCATCATCAGCAGGGGCGGTAAATCTCAGCATTGTGCGTAGCATGACGCCAGCTTTGTTGATGGGTACGCTGCTGGGCACTTTGTTAGCCACGCAGATCCCACCGCGTTACATCACCTTATTTTTCGCACTGTTTGTTTATTGTGCTGCCGCGCAAATGTTCGTGGCATTTAAGCCTAAGCCCTCTCGACAACTGCCCAGTCGAACGGGCTTAAGTTTCGTCGGTGTGGGCATTGGTGCCATGAGCAGCTTGGTGTCGATAGGCGGTGGCACGCTGAGTGTGCCCTATTTAGTGTGGCATAACGTGCCGTTCAAACACGCCATCGGTACTTCTGCGGCACTAGGATTTCCAATCGCCTTCGGCGGTACATTAGGCTATATCGTTACTGGTTTGACCTTGCCCAATGCGCCTAGTGGTGCATTGGGCTTTGTCTATTTACCCGCTTTTTTTCTACTGGCGGCGGGCAGTTTATTCACCACCCCGTTGGGTGCAAAAGCAGCGCATCGTTTGCCGCTAGAATGGTTACGCCGCGCATTCGCTGTCTTACTAGTGGTGTTGGCGAGCAAAATGTTGCTTAAGGTATTGGGTTAAAACAGGGGGATGAAGCCTCTAACTTTTTGTTAGGAAAGGTCTTTGTAACGCAGTCGTGCCTTTCCTTCGCTTATTTTTATGCTAGCTATGAATCCTATTTCTTTACCTAACGCTTTACTCAATATCGCGACCCAGCATGTGCAAGCTATTTTGTCCGCAGCAATTGAATATCACCCAGCTCAGCGCGCCCTACTGGTCTTTGATGCTGATAGCGAGCTCGCACTTATTTTGACAGAGGCATATCGTCGTTGTTTGCCTAACGCTAATTTCATTCCTTTCAATACTCAATCTAGCCAGGCAGTGTTAGCAGCGTTTGAGCAATTAACGGCGGGCGATTTGGTGGTGTTGATTCAATCGACTAGTTTTCGCCTGAATGAATTTCGTATTCGTGTTGAACTGTTTAAACGTGGGCTAAAAGTCATTGAACACCCCCATCTGGCGCGTATGACGGGAGCCGAAATAGATTGCTATGTGGATTCCTTAGCCTACGACTCCAGCTATTATCGACGTGTTGGTGCGGCGTTGAAGCAGCGTATTGATGTCGCTCCCAATGCGCGCATCGACAGCGGTGCGGGGGCGCAGCTGCATTTCGCAGCCGCGCTCGAATCTGCCAAATTAAACGTCGGTGATTATCACGAGATGCTCAATGTCGGCGGACAGTTTCCGATTGGAGAGGTGTTTACCGAAGCGCAAGATTTGCGTGCGGTGCACGGGCAGGTGCGTATTTTTGTGTTTGGTGATACGCGTTTTGCCGTGAACGAGCCCGCGCAGCCGATTACTTTAGAGGTTGAGCAAGGGCAAGTGATTGCCGCGCACGACGCCACGCCAGAGTTCGAGCATGTATTGGCGCAGATTCGTAACGATGAAGGATGCGTGTGGGTGCGTGAATTAGGCTTAGGTTTGAATCGTGCGTTTACGCAACAACGCAAAGTGAGCGACATCGGCACATACGAACGCATGTGCGGCATCCACTTATCACTAGGTGCGAAGCATGGCGTGTACAGCAAGCCTTATATTCGCCGCGCTACAGCGAAATATCACGTTGATGTATTTGCCGTGACCGAGGCGGTATGGCTTGGCGATGAGCAGGTTTATCGGGATGGTGCTTGGATTGTTTAGTGTCATTAGGCGCATCCCAGACGGGTCTGCGTGTACTGGAGTCATAAATAAAAATAATAATTTATTCAATCTTTGATTGACCTGATAGAGTAGATACACTATTATGCGCGGCCTTCGGAGAGGTGGCCGAGTGGTCGAAGGCACTCCCCTGCTAAGGGAGCATCCGGGCATAAACCTGGATCGAGGGTTCGAATCCCTCCTTCTCCGCCAAGGCAACTGCAACAAAAACGCGCCCGTAGCTCAGCTGGATAGAGTACTTGGCTACGAACCAAGGGGTCAGGAGTTCGAATCTCTTCGGGCGCACCAATAAAATTAAGGAGTTAGGCGGAAACGCTTAACTCCTTTTTCTTTGCCCGTTAGTCTGAGGGGTACACCCAGGGGTAAACCAGAATATCCCTGAGGCTGAAAATTTGCCGTCTCATTTGCTTGATTGTGTAAGCCAGAAAGGCTTCCCTGAAGCCGTTGAAACAACCTACCCTAAGCGACCGTTCAGCTTTGCATCGTGCATATGGGGGCAGCTTAAACTACATCAGTTGGAAACTAGGTGACAAAGTCGCTGCTGATTTAAAAGCAATTTATACCGCATCGACCGTTGAGGATGCTGCATTACGGCTTGATGAATTTGAAACTCAACATCATCAATTCTTAGGCGGTGTCGGTCTAACTGCATTGTTTTAGAACTTCCACATTTTTTTCTTCAACGTCCTTGCAAAATAACGTCCTCTTTTTTAGTGGATAGCCAGACTTTAGCTGCTTATATTGATTTGTCCGTGCAACGCGGATACGAACAGTCCCGTAAAAATATCTAGTCCTTTAACTACAAATAACTTTAGCTTACTGTTCTAATTCATTGCTTTATAAGTATATTTAAGCGTCGCCCTGTCTCGTGCTAAGCCTTTGTCTCATAAAGAAATAATGCTTACTTTATCCTTGACCCTACCGCTCTATTTCAATATAGTGGATGCAAGTGGTAAAAAGTGGGAATTTGTGGAGGTAGTGGAAATGTTCCAAGGTGCGGTGCAACTCAATTTAGATAGCAAAGGTCGTTTGGCAATTCCAGCCAAGCACCACGACGCTTTGCTGGCTGAGTGCGCAGGTAATTTGGTGTTTACCGCTGATGCCGACGGCTGTCTGTTGGTTTATCCGCAAACCGTGTGGGAGCCGATACGCGCCAAGCTCAATAAACTTTCCTCCTTTAATGCGCGCAGTCGTGCGCTGCAACGCTTATTGATTGGTAACGCAGAAGATGTGTTGATGGACGGGGCGGGGCGGGTGTTGATTGCGCCGAATTTACGCAGCTATGCAGGCTTGGATAAGCGCGTGATGCTGGTTGGGCAGGGTAATAAATTTGAATTGTGGGATGAGGCTAAGTGGCAGGCGCAGCAAGCGGCGGGCTTGGCGTTGATGAGCGGCGATTTGCCTGCTGAGTTAGATGGGTTTTCTTTGTGAGTGTTGAGCTCGTTCACACCACAGTGCTGCTGGCGGAGGCAGTGGATGCCTTGGCAATTAAGGCTGATGGTATCTATGTGGATGCCACGTTTGGGCGCGGTGGGCATAGTCGCCGCATCTTGTCGCAGTTAGGTAGTAAAGGTCGCTTGATCGCCTTAGATAAAGATTTGGCAGCGATTGCTGAGGCGCAAAAAATTACCGATCCGCGCTTTCAGATTGTGCATCGTGGTTTTATGAATTTGGCAGCGGTGTTGCAAGAGCTTGGTATTGCCAAGGTTGACGGTATTTTGTTGGATTTGGGAGTGTCGTCGCCACAGCTAGATGAAGCATCGCGTGGTTTTAGTTTTCGTTTTGACGCGCCGCTGGATATGCGCATGGATACTAGTCGCGGTATGACGGCAGCGCAGTGGCTGGCGACAGTAGATGAAAAAATGTTAGCGGAGGTGATACGTGATTACGGCGAAGAACGGTTTGCTAAGCAGGTTGCAAGAGCGATTATTGTTGCGCGCGCAACTCAACCTATTCTCACCACGAAGCAGCTCGTCGAGCTGGTTGGTCAAACGGTACGCACCCGCGAGCCTGGGCAAAATCCGGCGACGCGGACTTTTCAAGCTATACGGATTTATATCAACCAAGAACTCGAAGAGCTTGCGCGCATCTTGCCCGACTGCGTCACACAGCTAAAACCACAGGGACGCTTGGCGGTGATTAGTTTTCATTCTTTGGAAGATCGCATCGTGAAACACTTTATGCGCGATATGGCAGAAGGCGACAAATTGCCGCGCAATGTACCGATACGCGCGAGCGAAGTGCCGGTAGGGAAAATGAAACTGTGCAGCAAGGCAATACGCGCGAGTGCCGATGAATTAACTGTTAATCCGCGTGCGCGCAGCGCGGTGTTGCGAGTGGCGGAGCGTAGCGATGCAAATTAGTACGCGCTTAAATTTTTTGCTGTTGTTGCTAGCGATATTGTTGGCGTTGAGTTTAGTCACTGCGCAGCACCAAGCGCGCAAAACGCTGCAATTATTGCAGCAAGAAAAAGAACATGCGCAGCAAATGGAAGTGGAGTGGGGGCAGTTGCAGCTGGAGCAAAGCACTTGGGCAGCCCCCGCCAGAATTGAAAAAATCGCTGTGCAGTATTTGCAAATGCAACGACCCAAAAGTGGTGAAGTGCAATTTATCCAGCCGAAATAGCGGGCGAATAAAATCAGGCTAATCAGCTAGAGCGGAGTAAAAAAATAACCATGAATTACGCGACCCAGCACACAGCAAAAAGCCCGGCAAAACTGCCAGGCTGGCGTGCGTCTGTGTTGTTTGTGTTGTTGCTTGCTGGGTTGCTAGGCTTGTTGGGGCGCAGTGTTTATCTGCAAGGTATCAATAATGATTTCTTGCAGCAAAAAGGCGATGCGCGCTATAGCCGTGTGATTGAAGTGAGTGCGCATCGCGGCATGATTAGCGACCGTAATGGTGAAGTGTTGGCAGTGAGCACACCTGTGCAATCAGTTTGGGCAAGTCCTGCGGACGTGGAAATTACCCCCGCGCAAAACAAAAAATTAGCCAGTTTGCTAGCTGTGAATGAAGGCGTATTGCGTAGCCAGCTGAACGATAGTGCGCGCGACTTTGTTTATTTGAAAAGACAAATTTCACCTGACGATGCGCAGCGTGTCACGCGTTTGAATGTGCCTGGGGTGTCGTTGCAAACTGAATATCGTCGCTACTATCCAACTGGCGAAGTCGCTGCGCAGTTGTTGGGATTTACGGGGCAAGACGATAACGGACAAGAAGGATTGGAGTTGGGCGCGCAAGCGCAACTGGCTGGCAAAGCCGGTAGTCAGCGCGTGATTAAAGATCGACGTGGGCATATCGTGGAAGATGTGGCGAGCTTGCGCGCGCCTAAAGCGGGTAGCGATGTACAGCTCAGCATCGACAGCAAAATCCAATACTTAGCCTATCGCGAGCTGCAAGCGGCGGTGCAAAAACAGCAAGCCAAGGCGGGTGCGGTAGTGGTGTTAGACGCGCGCACGGGCGAAGTGCTAGCACTCGCCAACTACCCCAGTTACAACCCTAATAATCGTGTCAATGTCAGCCCCGCTGCCATGCGCAATCGCGCTGTGGCCGATTTGTTTGAGCCAGGTTCGACGCTCAAACCCTTTACCGTCGCGACCGCCTTGGAGCAAGGCAAAGTCCAGGCGGATACGCTGATCAATACCGAGCACGGTGTGTTTATGCTGGGCGGTAAAAGAATCCATGACACCCATCCAGAAGCCAGTCTGACGGTGGCGCAAGTGATTCAAAAATCTAGCAACATTGGCGCGGCCAAAATGGCTTTGATGTTAGAGCCAAAAGTCATGTGGCAAGGTTTGTCGGACAGTGGCTTTGGTGAACGCACGGGCAGCAATTTCCCAGGCGAAGCCTCTGGCAAATTACGCGACGCAAAAACGTGGCGACCCATCGAGCAAGCGACTATGGCTTATGGGCACGGCATCTCCGTGTCCTTATTGCAACTGGCACGCGCCTATACAATTTTTGCCGAACATGGCGAATTGCAAAACCTCTCCTTACTTAAATTAGACGCGCCCAGCGTGGGCAAAAAAGTCTGGTCGGACAAGACTGTCGCTGCGATGCGCGCCATGCTCGAAAGCGTGGTGATGCCAGGCGGTACCGCACCATTAGCGCAAGTGGCAGGCTATCGCGTGGCAGGCAAAACTGGCACCGCGCATAAATTAGCTAACGGTAAATATATTGATAAATATGTCGCGTCGTTTGTCGGTTTTGCACCCGTTTCACACCCACGAATTGTTGTCGCAGTGATGATTGATGAGCCTAGCAATGGTTCGTATTACGGCGGCATCGTGGCGGCTCCGGTGTTTAGTCAAGTCGCAGGACAAACCTTGCGTGAGCTGAATGTGCCCAACGATGCGCCGCCAGGTAATGTGATTGCTCCCCCTGCTGAAATCGTCAAGGAGGAGGTGTGATGAACACGCTTTATAGCCAACTTCTTGCGCTGAATTTATCCATCCAACATTTGGTTGCGGATAGTCGCGCGGTTAAAAAAGGCGATACTTTTTTGGCGTATCCGGGCGACCTAAATGATGGTCGTAAATTTATCGCTCAAGCCATTGCGCAAGGCGCGAATGCGGTGTTGTTTGAAGCGAGCAATTTTGTGTGGGACGAGGCGCAGCAAATTCCTCATTTAGCGGTTAAAAATTTGCGTGAACAAGCGGGCGAACTAGCCGATGCAATTTATGCGCACGCCACACAAAAACTGTGGATGGTTGGCGTGACGGGTACGAACGGCAAGACTTCGACGACGCATTGGATTGCGCAAGGCTTGCGCGACGCAGGCAAAAAATGCGCGTTAATTGGCACGCTGGGTAATGGCTTTCCTGACGCGTTGCACGCGACGGCTAACACCACGCCCGAAGCGATTTATGTGCACAAACTGTGTGCGGATTTTGTCGGGCAAGGCGCGACAGCGGTTGCCATGGAAGTGTCTTCGCACGCGCTCGATCAAGGTCGCGTCAACGGCGTGCATTTCGATGTTGCGCTGCTCACCAATGTCAGCCGCGACCATCTCGATTATCACGGCGATATGGCGAGCTATGCTGCGACCAAACGCAAATTTTTTGAGGTTGCTTCGTTGCAATCCGTAGTGCTGAATTTAGATGATGCGCAAGCAGTGGCTTGGGCGGATGAGCTGGTGGCGGCAGGCAAAAATGTGGTCGGTTACGGTTTAACTGATGGCGCGATGCAACACGCCACACGCTTAAAAATTCGCATGGTGTATGGCAATTTGAACGCTGTGAATGCGCACGGCTTGCAACTCGATATTCATAGTTCATGGGGCGCAGCACAGCTGACCAGCCAATTAGTTGGTCGTTTTAATGCCGAGAATTTATTGGGTGTACTGGCGGTGTTGTTAGTCAGCAAAATTGAATTGTCCGCTGCCGTTAAGTCGTTAAGCCGCGTGCACGCGGTGGCAGGGCGGATGCAACGCTTAGGCGGAGCAGGCGTGCCTAGCGTGATTGTCGATTACGCACACACCCCCGACGCGCTGGAAAAAGTGCTGCAAACCTTGCGCGAAATGAGCAACGCAAGCGACGGCAAGCTCATCTGCGTATTCGGCTGCGGCGGTAATCGTGATAGCGGCAAACGTCCGCTGATGGGCGCAATCGCCGAAGCCTTAGCAGATCGTTGCATCGTTACTTCCGACAATCCGCGCGCTGAAAATCCTGCCGAAATTGTTGCCGAAATTGTCGCTGGCATGAGCACCCATAAACATAAAATCATGTTGCAACGCGATGTCGCGATAGCGCACGCCATCGCCCATGCGCAGCCCAATGACATCGTGTTAATCGCAGGCAAAGGTCACGAGGATTATCAAGAAATCAGCGGCGTGCGCCATGCGTTTAGCGATGTGCAAATTGCCCAGCACGCCTTACAAAGCTGGCCCGCCGAGGTGTCAGCATGATGCGTTTATCCCAAATCGCCGCTGCTTTAGACGCGCAACTCATCGGTGCAGATGTGGCGTTTAGCAGCGTCAATACCGATAGCCGAAAAATTGTCGCAGGCGATTTATTTATCGCGCTGCGCGGCGAAAAATTTGATGGCGCGAAATATGTTGCGAGCTCGTTAAAAATGGGCGCGCGGGCGGCGGTGCTGAATCAGCACAACTACGCTGCATTAAGTGCAGATTTACCCGAAAACGCCGCGTTGCTATTGGTCGCGGATACGCGCATCGCACTAGGCAAACTGGCGGCTTTGTGGCGCGCCCAGTTCGATATTGCGCTAGTGGCGATTACCGGCAGCAATGGCAAAACCACGGTGAAAGAAATGCTCGCGGCAATTTTGCGCGAGCACGCGGGTGACGCGGTGCTGGCGACGCAAGGTAATTTTAATAACGACATTGGAATGCCGCTGACGTTGCTCAAAATTACTGCGCAACATCGCTATGCGGTGATTGAAATGGGTATGAACCACGCGGGTGAAATTGATTATTTAACGCGCTTAGCACAGCCCGATGTCGCCTTGGTGAACAACGCGGCGGGTGCGCATTTGCAAGGTTTGGGTAGCATCGAAAATGTGGCGCGCGCCAAGGGCGAAATTTTTGCTGGCTTAAAAAATAATGGTGTGGCGATTATCAATGCCGATGACGCGCACGCTCAGGTGTGGCGCGATTTGGCGACGCAACATCGCTGCCTAGATTTTTCACTCGACCATGCTGCCAGCGTGCAAGGACAGTGGGCAGCGCAAGGCTTTGGCGGTGTGTTGCACGCGCTCACGCCACTAGGTGAGCTGCATGTTTTGCTGCAAGTGCCAGGCGCACATAACGCACGCAATGCACTCGCTGCTGCGTCGGCTGCGATTGCTTTAGAGATTCCGCTGGCGACCATCACTCAGGCTTTGCAAAATTTTGGTGGTGTGGCGGGACGCTTGCAACGCAAGGCGGGCAAGGCGGGTGCGACATTGATAGACGACACTTACAACGCTAATCCCGCTTCGATGCGTGCCGCACTTGAGGTGCTCGCGGCAGCTTCCGGCCAGCGCATTTTTGTGTTGGGTGATATGGGCGAATTAGGCGACGACGCAGCGCAGTTTCATCGCGACATCGGTCGTGCCGCGCGTGACTTAGGCATCGCAAAATTATTTGCCTTAGGTGAATTAAGCACAGGCGCAGTGGCCGAATTTGGCAAGGGTGCGCAGCATTTTGCGACGCTAGAAAATTTATGCGCTGCTGTTGAAAACGCATTAGATAACAGCACCACGGTATTGATCAAAGGTTCGCGCTTTATGCAGATGGAGCGCGTGGTTAAACAATTACAAGCCGTACCCAGCGGTGCGCTGTTAGAACAGGAGTCTCACTAAATGTTATTAGCCTTAGCACAATGGTTAGCACTCGATGTACGCACCTTTAGCGTGTTCAATTACATCACGCTGCGCGCGGTGATGGCGGCGATGACCGCGTTGTTAATTTCGTTTGCGCTGGGTCCTTGGATGATTAGGAAGTTGACCGCGCTGAAAATTGGTCAGTCGGTGCGCAACGATGGACCGCAAACGCATTTGGTTAAAGCGGGTACGCCGACCATGGGTGGCGCGCTGATTTTGACTTCGATGGCGATAACCACTTTGTTGTGGGCAGATTTAAGCAATGCTTATGTGTGGGTCGCGCTGCTCACCACCTTGGGCGTGGGTGCGATTGGTTGGGTGGACGACTATCGCAAAGTGGTGCATCGCAATCCCGATGGTTTGTCGGCAAAAGCCAAGCTATTTTGGCAGTCGCTCATCGCCTTAGCGGTGGGTGCGTTTTTGTGGTCACACGCCACGTTGCCCGCGCACACCGAAGTCATCGTGCCGTTCTTCAAGCATTGGGTTTTTCCCTTAGGGCTCGTAGGCTTTATGGTGCTGGTGTATTTGGTGATTGTCGGCACGAGTAACGCGGTGAATTTAACCGATGGTTTAGATGGCTTGGCGATTATGCCGACGGTGATGGTGGCGAGCGCGTTGGCGGTGTTTGCCTATGTCGCAGGTCATGCCGAATTCTCCAAATACTTAGGCGAGCCTGCGATTCCTGGCGCGGGTGAATTGGCGATTTTCTGCGCCGCGATTGCGGGTTCTGGTTTGGCATTTTTGTGGTTCAACGCCTATCCCGCCGAGGTGTTTATGGGTGACGTGGGCGCGCTGGCATTGGGCGCAGCGTTAGGCGTAGTCGCGGTGATGGTGCGTCAAGAGTTGGTGCTATTCATCATGGGTGGTGTGTTCGTGGTGGAAGCGGTGTCGGTGATGTTGCAAGTAAGCTGGTTCAAATACACCAAAAAGCGTTTCGGCAAAGGCGAACGCATTTTGTTAATGGCGCCCTTGCATCATCACTTTGAACAAAAAGGCTGGAAGGAAACGCAAGTAGTGGTGCGCTTCTGGATTATCACGATGTTGCTAGTCTTAATAGGACTGGCAACACTCAAACTGCGATGAGAAATGAAATGACTTTGAAGAAGCGTGCCACGTTAGCGTTGGGGGAGACTCATGTGAGCGTAGCGAACGTTATGGCGACACCAAACGCTAACGTGAGGTTTTGGATTATCACGATGTTGTTGGTATTGATTGGTCTTGCAACACTTAAGTTACGTTAAAAAACACTGTGAAAATTTGGTCTGACAAATTCGTTTTGGTACTCGGTCTCGGTGAGACAGGATTATCCATGCTGCGCTATTTAAGTGCGCAGGGCGCGCGGCTGCGCGCGGCGGATAGTCGCACTGCGCCAGCGAGTTTGGCTGAAGCGGCGAAGTTTGTTCAGCCTGCGCAAATTTTCTGCGGTGCATTTAGCGACGCGTTGTTTGACGGCATAGATTGCATTGCGATTAGCCCCGGTGTGCCGCTCGCTGATTCTGTGGTTGCCAAAGCTATCGCGCGCGGCATTGCTGTGGTTGGTGACATCGAATTATTCGCTCGCGAGCTCGCGACTAACAACTATCCACTCACGACTAAAATTTTGTCTATCACTGGCAGCAACGGCAAAACCACGGTCACATCGATGGTCACGCATCTGTGCCAAGTGGCAGGGTTGGATGCAGTGGCGGCGGGCAACATTTCGCCTGCGGTGTTGGATGTAATGATGCAGCGTGGCGCGGCGCAGCCTGATGTATGGGTGTTGGAGTTGTCCAGTTTTCAGTTGGAAACCACGACGAGTTTGCACACGGCGGCGGCAACAGTTTTGAATCTTAGCGAAGATCATCTCGATCGTTATGACGGTATGAAGGGGTACATCGCGGCAAAGGCGCGGGTGCTGCAAGGTTGCCAAGTGCAAGTGCTGAATCGCGACGATGCGGCAACTTTGCAACTGGCGCAGCAAGATGCGGCGACGGTAACTTTTGGTTTAGATGCGCCGACGCGTGCGCAAGATTTTGGCGTGGCAAGGTTCGATGGCGAACTGTATTTGTTGCAAGGCACGCAACGCTTGATGCGCGCCAATGAATTGCAATTGAGCGGGCTGCATAACGTGGCGAATGCCTTGGCAGCGTTGGCGTTGTGTCGCGCGCTAGATTTGCCGATGGCAGCGTTATTGGATGGGCTACGCAGCTTCAAAGGGTTAGCGCATCGCGTCGAAAAAGTCGCCGAGTTAGCTGGCGTGACTTACTACGATGACTCAAAAGGCACCAATGTGGGTGCGACGGTTGCCGCTTTACAGGGCTTGGGTTGTAAGGCTGTGTTGATTGCGGGCGGTGAAGGCAAAGGACAAGATTTTTCACCGCTTTTCAATGCGGTTAAAAATCATGCGCGCGCGGTGATTGTGATTGGTCGTGATGCGGGTTTAATCGAATCGGCCATCGTAGCGGCGGGCATCACAATCGAACGTGCTGCCGATATGCCAGCCGCCGTGCAAGCCGCTACGCGCTTGGCGCAAGCGGGCGATGCGGTATTGCTGTCGCCCGCCTGTGCGAGCTTCGATATGTTCCGTAACTACCAACATCGTGCGCAAGTTTTCATCGCGGCAGTGCGCGAGTTGCAAGCGGAGGGCGCATGGTCTCATTAGTCAAAACAGGTGCGCGTCCACCACAAACACACTTCGACGAATTATTGCTATGGGTGTTTGTCGCCCTGTTGTCGATTGGTTTAGTGATGGTTTATTCGGCTTCGATTGCCATCGCTGAAGCCAGCAAATTCACGGGCTACAACGCCAGCTATTATCTTATTCGGCATGGTATTTTTATCGCGGTGGGCGTGATAGCTGGCATCGCTGCGTTTCAAATTCCCGTGCAAATGTGGCAAAACTTAGCCATGCCTTTATTTGTTATCGGCACGGTGTTGCTGGTGCTGGTGCTGATTCCTCATGTTGGTCGCGAAGTCAATGGCAGCAAGCGTTGGCTGTCGTTATTCGTTATCAATTTGCAACCCTCCGAGCTGATGAAATTATTCGCAGTCTTGTACGCCGCCGATTACACCGTGCGCAAAGCGCATGTCGGGCACAAATTTTTACAAGCATTTGTACCAATGTTTTTGGTGATGGGCGTGGTCGGAACATTGTTGTTACTAGAACCCGACATGGGCGCGTTGGGCGTGATTACCGCGATAGCAATTTGCACTTTGTGGCTAGGTGGTTTCAATCTCAAAGTATTCGGTTTGTTGTTGTTCGCGTTGCCGAGTGCCTTTATTGCCTTAGTGGTTTCATCGCCATATCGGATGCAGCGCGTGATTGGTTTCCTCGATCCGTGGTCGGATCCGTATGGCAAAGGTTACCAATTAAGCCACGCGCTGATTGCCTTTGGACGCGGCGAATGGTTGGGCGTGGGCTTAGGTGCGAGTGTCGAAAAATTATTTTATTTACCTGAAGCGCACACCGATTTTTTGATGGCAGTTATCGCTGAAGAATTGGGGCTAGTCGGCGTGGCGGTGGTGTTGCTGTTGTTTATGTTGCTGGTAGTGCGCGCGTTTCAAATCGGTCGCCAAGCGGCATTTTTAGAACGCAACTACGCGGCACTGGTGGCGCAAGGCATCGCTATTTGGATCGGCGTGCAAACCATCATTAACATCGGCGTGAACATGGGCGTATTACCTACCAAAGGCTTGACCTTGCCGTTTTTGAGCTTTGGCGGCAGCGGCATCGTAGTGAACTGCATTGCAGCAGCGGTGTTGCTCCGAGTGGATTATGAAAACAAAAAGGCTGCGCGAGGACTACCGCTATGAATAAAACAATTTTGATTATGGCGGGTGGTACTGGTGGACACATTTTTGGCTACGGCCGCGCTACGCGCTTAACGTTCGCTACGCTCACATTAGCCTGCACCGAAAATGTGTCCAGTGTCGAGGTGTCTTATGGTTAAGACGATTTTAATTATGGCGGGTGGTACTGGCGGACACATTTTTCCAGCCTTGGCGGTCGCCGACGTATTGCGCGCGCAGGGTTGGAATGTGGTGTGGTTAGGCGCGCCGCACAGCATGGAAGCCGAGCTGGTGCCTAAACACGGCTACCCGATACGCTTGGTGAATTTTTCAGGCGTACGCGGCAAAGGCTTGCTGCGCTTGGTGTTCTTACCGATGCAGTTGTTGCGCGCCTGTGTGCAAAGTGCTGCGGTGATTCGCGAGGTGCGTCCCGATGTGGTGCTGGGGATGGGCGGTTACATCACCTTTCCAGGCGGCGTGATGGCGCGTTTGCTGGGACGTAAATTAGTCATTCACGAACAAAATTCGGTGGCAGGACTAAGCAACAAAATGTTGGCAAAAATCGCGCAGCGCGTGTTGAGCGGTTTTCCGAAAGTGTTGCCGCAAGCGGTGTGGTGTGGCAATCCTGTGCGTGCCGAGATTGCGCAATTAGTGCCGCCCGCAACACGTTTTGCGTCACGCACGGGCAACTTAAAAGTGTTGCTAGTGGGCGGCAGTTTAGGTGCGCAAGCCTTGAATGAAGCGATGCCTAAAGCACTCGCCTTAATTCCCGAAGCGGCACGCCCAGAGCTGATTCATCAAACCGGTAAAAAACATTTCGACAGCGTGCAAGCCTTATACAGCGGGGCGGGTGTGGCGGCGCAGATACAGGCATTTGTGGACGATATGGCGGGCGCATATGCCGAGGTCGATTTAGTGATTTGCCGTGCGGGTGCATTGACCGTGGCGGAATTAGCCACAGCGGGCGTGGCGAGTATTTTGATTCCCTACCCTTATGCGGTGGACGATCACCAAACCCATAACGCGCAGTTTTTGAGTGCGCAGGGCGCGGCGATTTTGCTGCCACAAAGCGCGCTGAATGCCGTGACTTTGGCGCGTTACTTACAAGATTTAGATCGAACAAAATTATTAAGCATGGCGGTTGCCGCACGCGCCTTGGCCAAGCCAGACGCAGCGATAAGCGTGGCAAAAGTGTGTGAGGAGTTAGCACAATGAAACACAAAATTAAACATATTCATTTCATCGGTATCGGCGGTTCGGGCATGAACGGCATTGCTGAAGTGCTGCTCAATTCTGGTTATCAAGTGAGCGGCTCAGACCTTGCGGAAAACGCCGCGACGCTGCGTTTGAAACAATTAGGTGCGACCATTTATCGCGGTCATGCCGAGGCCAATTTGGGTGATGCCGATGCGGTAGTGGTATCGACAGCGGTGAGCGCGGACAACCCTGAAGTGCTTGCAGCGCGCGCGCGGCGCATTCCAGTTGTGCCACGCGCCATGATGTTGGCGGAACTGATGCGCTTACGTCAGGGCATTGCTGTCGCGGGCACACACGGCAAGACCACCACGACTTCTTTAACCGCCAGCATTTTGGCGAAAGGCGGCTTTGATCCGACCTTCGTGATTGGCGGCAAGCTCAATAGCAGTGGCACCAATGCGCGTTTAGGACAAGGCGATTACATCGTTGCCGAAGCCGACGAATCGGACGCATCGTTTTTGTATTTGCAACCGATTTTGTCGGTCATCACCAACATTGATGCCGATCACATGGAAACCTACGGACACGATTTCAATAAGCTCAAGCAAGCGTTTATTGATTTTGTCGAGCATCTGCCGTTTTACGGCATGGCGATGGTGTGTGTGGACGATGCCAACATCCGCGAAATTTTGCCGCGCATCAGCAAGCCGGTTTGTACCTATGGCTTGAGTGAAGGCGCGCAAATCCGCGCGGTGAATGTGCGTCACGAAGGCGGACAAATGCGCTACACCGTGCAATGTCGGCAAAACGATGTGCCACAAGATTTAGAAATCACGCTTAATTTAGCGGGTTTGCATAACGTGCTGAACTCACTCGCCGCGATTGCGGTGGCGTTGGAAGTGGGCGTGAAAGCCGAGGCGATTGTTGCTGCGTTAGCCGAGTTTGAAGGCGTGGGACGACGCTTTCAACGCTATGGGGAAATTAAGTTAAGCGGTGCTTTGGAGTTTTTACCCTCACCCCAACCCTCGCCCTTAAAGGGAGAGGGGGCGAACGATGCCGCTCAAAACAGCGGCAGCTTTACGCTTATCGACGATTACGGCCATCACCCTGTTGAAATGGCGGCGACCTTGGCGGCGGTGCGCGGCGCATTTCCAAACAAGCGTTTGGTGCTGGCGTTTCAGCCGCATCGCTACACGCGCACGCGTGATGTGTTCGACGATTTCGTCAAAGTGTTAGGCACGGTGGATGCGCTGGTATTGAGCGAAGTGTATGCGGCGGGCGAAGCACCGATCGTCGCAGCGGATGGTCGCGCACTGATGCAAGCCTTACGCGTAGCGGGACAAACGGCAGCGGTGTTTGTCGAAAACATTAGCGACATGCCTCACGCGATTATGCAGATGGCGCGCGACGGCGATGTGGTGGTGACGATGGGTGCGGGCACGATAGGCAGCGTGCCGCAGTTGTTAGTGAATACGCAAAAATGAATATGAGCGAAATCCGCAATTTTTCTGACACAACTTTACGCGGCAAATTACGTCGCGCGGTGGCTATGAGTCGCCACACCAGTTGGCGTGTTGGCGGGGTGGCGGATTGTGTCTATCAGCCTGCGGATTTGGCAGATTTACAAGTGTTTTTGCGCAGTTTGCCTAGCGATGAAACGGTGTATGCGGTGGGCTTGGGCAGCAATTTATTAGTGCGTGATGGCGGCTTGCGCGGCACGGTCATTTTGCTGCACGGCGCGCTGACCGAATTGCGCTTGGTCGGTAACGACACTCTCTCCCCGCAAGGGGGAGAGAGTGGTTGTAAAGACGCTGAAGCGTCAACAACCACGCTCTATGTCGAGGCGGGTATTGCGGGTGCAAAACTGGCGCGCTTTGCCGCTTTGCATAACTTGGCGGGTGCGGCATTTTTTGCGGGCATCCCCGGTTCTATGGGCGGCATGTTGGCGATGAATGCAGGCTGCTATGGCTCGGACACTTGGCAACATGTGCAGAGCGTGCAAGTGCTGACGCGCAGCGGTGAATTGATAGCGCGCCGTGCTAGTGAATATGAGATTGGTTACCGCTCGGTATGTCGCAGAGAAGATTTAACGGAGGCACCTCCTGTGGAAAATATTTTTGTGTCCGCGAGTTTGCAATTTAGCCCCGGTGAGGGCGACATCGAGCGGCAAATTATCAAGGCGTGGCTAAGCAAACGCATCGCCACGCAGCCGTTAAATTTGCCGAATGCGGGTTCGGTGTTCCGTAATCCTGCTGGCGATTACGCGGCACGTTTGATTGAATCGTGTGGCTTGAAAGGCAAGCAAATTGGCGGCGCGCAAGTGTCGCCAAAACACGCGAATTTTATTGTGAATATGGGCGGTGCGAGTGCCGCCGATATAGAAAACTTAATTGGCGAAGTGCGCGCAACTGTCGCGGCACAAACTGGGGTGGACTTACATCCTGAAGTGAAAATTATGGGAGAAGTCGCATGAGCAAATATGAAATGAATGACACGGGTGCGACTAGCCATGAGCACTCTGCTAGCCGTTCGATTGGCAAAGTTGCGGTGTTGTTCGGCGGTAAATCTGCCGAGCGCGAGGTGTCGTTAAAAAGTGGTGCGGCGGTGTTGGCCGCGTTGTTGCGCAGCGGCGTTGATGCACATGCGTTTGACCCCGCCGAACGCAATTTGCAAGAACTGCAAGAGCAAGGTTTTGCGCGCGCGTTTATCGCGCTGCACGGACGCTTTGGTGAAGATGGCACAGTGCAAGGCGCGTTGGAATTGTTGGGTATTCCCTACACAGGCAGCGGCGTATTAGCTTCGGCGTTGGGTATGGACAAGTGGCGTAGCAAGCTGGTGTGGCAAGCGGCGGGGTTGCCGATACCAAAATTTCAAATGCTCAAGGCGGATTTTGCTGCGGCCGATGTGGTGAAAAATTTAGGCTTGCCGCTGTTTGTCAAGCCTGCTTGCGAAGGCTCTAGTGTGGGGATTAGCAAAGTCAAAAGTGTGGGCGAATTAGCAGCGGCTTACGCGGAAGCCGCGCGTCACGATAGTTTGGTAATGGCAGAAAGTTTTGTTGGTGGCGGTGAGTTTACGGCGGCAATTTTGGGCGACACCGCCTTGCCCGTTATTCGCATCGTGCCTGCCAATGAGTTTTACGATTTTGAGGCGAAGTATTTGCGCGATGACACGCGCTATTTGTGCCCTTGCGAACTGACCGCCGCGCAAGAAAGCGAGATGCAAAGTTTGGCAAAACAAGCCTTCGCGTTAATCGGCGGACAAGGTTGGGGGCGCGTGGACTTTTTAATGAGTGAGGACGGCAAGCCCTATGTGTTGGAAGCCAATACTTCGCCTGGTATGACTGACCATAGCCTAGTGCCGATGGCAGCGCGCCATGCGGGGATTAGCTTTGAGCAATTAGTGTTGCAAGTTTTAGGGAGCGCGCATGTGGGATAACCCCACTTTGCTCAAACACACCAGCACCGCGCTGTTTGCGGTGAGTGTGTTGTTGCTGCTTTACAGCGCGCTGCATTACGCGTTGCATCAGCCGGATTTGTTGCCGATACGCAGTGTGAAGTTAACCGCTGCACCGGTGCAGGTGGATGCCGAACAAGTGTTGCAAGTACTGCGTGAGCAAGTGCGCGGTAATTTTTTCACCGTGGATATTGAGCAGTTACGCATCGAGTTAGAAAAATTAGCGTGGGTGCGGCAGGTCAATATCCGCCGCGAATTTCCCAATCGTTTAAGTGTGGAGCTAGCCGAGCATCAGGCCTTGGCGCATTGGAATAATCAGGCTTTGGTGAATAGTTACGGTGAAGTTTTTAACGCGGCTACAAGCGCGCCGTTGCCAGATTTTTCGGGGCAAGTGGGCAATTCAGCGCAGGTCGCCGAGCAATACGCTTTGTGTAATACGCAATTAGCCAAGGTTAATTTGCAGGTACAAAGCATCGCGCTATCGCCGCGTTTTGCTTGGCAACTGCGTTTGGATAATGGTCTGGTTTTAGAGTTGGGAAGCCGCGAAATGCAAGCTCGTTTAGCACGCTTTGTAGAGGTGTTTCCCTACAGCTTGGCAAGCCAACAAAGTGTCGTAAAGAGCGTGGATTTACGTTATCGCAATGGCTTCGCGGTGAGCGGATTAAATAAGCAAAGTTTAAGTAAGGGTGCGTGATGAGCAAAAATAATGATGGCAAGAATCTAATCGTCGGCTTGGACATCGGCACGTCAAAAATCGTCGCGATTGTGGGCGAAGTGAAAGACGACGGTACGTTAGAAGTCATCGGTATGGGGATGCATCAATCAGCGGGCATGAAGAAGGGCATGGTGGTGAACATTGATGCCACGGTCGGTGCGATACAGCGTGCCCTCGAAGAAGCTGAGCTGATGGCGGATTGCAAAATTACCAGCGTTTATACCGGCATTGCAGGCAGTCATATTCGTAGTAGTAATTCGCAAGGTATGGTGAAAATTAAAGATAAAGAAGTCACTCAATCCGACATCGACCGCGCACTGGAAACTGCCAACTCGATTAGCTTGCCGAGCGACCAACAAACACTCCATATCTTGGAGCAAGAATTTTCTATCGACGGGCAAGACGGCATTAAAAAGCCGTTAGGTATGAGTGGCGGACGTTTGAATGTGGAAGTGCATATCGTCACGGGTGCGGTGGCAGCGGTGCAAAACATTATGAAGTGCATTCATCGCTGCGGCTTGGAAGTACAAGATTTGATTTTGCAGCCCTTAGCGTCCGCCAAGTCTATTTTAGAAGATGACGAAAAAGAATTAGGCGTGTGCATTGTCGATATTGGTGGCGGCACCACCGACATTGCGGTGTTTACCGGCGGCGCGATTCGTCATACGGCAGTGATTCCGATTGCAGGCGATCAAATCACGAACGACATCGCCATGGCACTGCGTACGCCGACGCAAGATGCTGAAGACATCAAGATGAAACACGGCTGCGCCTTGCGTCAACTGGCTGACGATAAGCAAATCGAAGTGCCAGGCGTGGGAGAGCGCGGCGCGCGCATGTTGTCGCGTCAGACCTTGGCAGAGGTGATCGAGCCGCGCATTGAAGAGTTGTATTCATTAGTGCAAGCCGAATTACGCCGCAGTGGTTTTGAAGATTTATTGTCGTCGGGAATTGTGATTACGGGCGGCAGTAGCGCGATGCAAGGCATGGTCGAATTAGGTGAAGAAATTTTCCATATGCCGGTGCGTTTGGGTGTGCCGAAATATATCGGCGGCCTCGCGGATGTGGTGAAAACCCCGCGCATGTCCACTGGAGTCGGGCTGATTTTATATGGCTTAGAGCATCATTTTAAGAATGAAGAATCACGTTTGCAGTCGAATTCTTTTGCGGACGTGTGGAAAAGAATGAAAGCATGGTTGAGCAATAATTTTTAGTTTAGGTCGTCGTTCGCATTTTTTAGAGTTTAATTTTTTGAAGGAGATAAACATGTTTGAAGTCCTAGAAGCACAAAATCAAGATGCGATTATTAAAGTAATTGGCGTGGGTGGTTGTGGTGGCAATGCAGTTGATCACATGATTGAGCAAGGCGTGCAAGGTGTCGAATTCGTGGTTATCAACACCGATGCGCAAGCACTCAAACGCAGCAAGGCGCGCACCCAATTACAAATTGGTTCGGCATTGACCAAAGGACTGGGCGCGGGTGCCAAACCTTCAGTTGGCCAAGCGGCTGCGGAAGAAGATCGTGAGCGCATTAAAGAGTTGTTGGTAGGGGCAAACATGGTGTTTATTACCGCAGGCATGGGCGGTGGCACGGGTACGGGCGCGGCACCTATCGTGGCGCAGATTGCCAAAGAGTTGGATATTTTGACCGTGGCGGTAGTGACGAAACCGTTCAAGTATGAAGGTAATCGGATGCGTTTTGCGCAAGCGGGTATTGAGGCACTCAGTCAGTTTGTCGATTCTTTAATCATCGTGCCGAATGCAAAATTGATGGAAGTGTTGGGCAATGATGTGACCGTGCCAGAAGCCTTCAAAGCAGCGAATGGTGTGTTGCAAGGTGCGGTAGCGGGGATTGCGGAAGTCATCAATGTGCCAGGATTGATTAACTTGGACTTTGCCGATGTGCGCACGGTGATGTCGGAAAATGGCATGGCAATGATGGGCTCGGCAATTGCGGGCGGTGCGGATCGTGCGCGGATTGCGGCGCAGCGTGCGATTGCCAGCCCATTGTTAGAAGACATTGATATGTCAGGCGCGCGTGGCGTGTTGGTCAATATCACTTCATCGAGCTCCTTAAAAATTCGTGAAATGGATGAGGTGATGGAATGCGTGAAATTTGCGGCTGAAGAAGCGACGGTGATTGTTGGTTCAGTGTTTGACGAAAGTATGGGCGATGAGCTGCGCGTCACCGTTGTGGCAACAGGTTTGGGTGCGCCCGTCGCCAAAAAAGTGGCGAAACCAGAAGTGGTTTATCGTGAAGAGTCAATGTTGCGCACAGGTACGGACAATCAATCCGTCACCAGCGGCGCGATTAACTACAGCGAGTTGGATATTCCCACCGCATTCCGTTCTAACCGCCGTGAACAAGTTGAAGCGATGGAAAAGTCAGGTACGGATCCATTTGATATTCCTACTTTTTTGCGTCGCCAAGCGGATTGAGACGCTAGCTGCTAGTCGGTAGCGGGTAGCTAAACCGAGCTTGTAGGAGCTCGATTGATCGAGCGATATTTTAGGACGTAGCTATCGCCCGACCAGTTGTCTCACACAAGCTGCGAGCAACGCGCTGCTTTCCCTATAAAATGCGCGCCTTTATTGCAGGGCATTAAGTTCGATATGGTTAATCAACGCACCATCAAAACTGCTGTAAAAGTCACGGGTGTGGGCTTGCATAGTGGGCAAAAAGTAACACTAGGAATGCGTCCTGCACCAGTTGATACGGGCATTGTGTTTTGTCGCGTCGATCAAAAACCCATCGAGCAGATACCTGCGCTAGGACATTTGGTGAACGACACGCGCATGTCCACTTGCATGTTGCAAAACGGCGTGCGTGTCGCAACTATCGAGCATTTGATGTCGGCGTTGGCGGGCTTAGGCATCGACAATCTGTATGTGGATTTGGATAGTCCTGAAGTACCGATTATGGATGGCAGTGCGGGGACGTTTATTTTCTTGTTGCAATCAGCGGGTATCGTCAGTCAGTCGGCGTCAAAGAAATTCATTCGCGTGTTGAAACCTGTCGAGGTCAAAGACGGCGATAAGTGGGTGCGTTTTGACCCGTATCACGGCTACAAGCTGACCTTCACCATCAACTTTGCGCATCCTGTTTTTGCCAACACCAAGCAACATGTGGTGGTGGATTTAGATGCGCACTCGTATGTGCACGAAGTCAGCCGTGCGCGCACTTTTGGTTTTATGCAAGAGGTCGAATACCTGCGTGCGCAAGGCTTGGCACTGGGCGGCGGTTTAGATAATGCCATTGTGATGGATGATTTTCGCGTGCTTAATCCCGATGGGCTGCGTTTTGAAGATGAGTTTGTCAAACACAAAGTATTGGATGCGATTGGTGATTTATATTTACTGGGACACCCAGTGATTGCCGCTTTTTCAGGTTATAAATCTGGACATGCTTTGAATAACGCCTTGGTGCGGGCTTTGCTCGCCGACACTTCGGCATGGGAATACGTCAGTTTTGAGGATGAAGACACGTTGCCCGCTTTTGTGAAACTGCAATTGCAGGCAAGCTAAAATAGTTCGTATTAGAACTATTTTGCTGCTTGGCGAGGAGCCGACTAAATGATAATCGTGCGGATATTTCTAATCGCTGTGGCACTGCTGCTGGTATTAAATATCGCCATGTATTTGCTCACGCGCAACCCCCGTTATTACCGTTTGGCGTGGCAAATTGCGCGTATCTGCGCCGTGCTAGTCGCGGTATTTGCACTACTGTATGTATTGGAACGATACGTTTTGGTTGCTTGGCGTGTGCTGATTTAAGTTCACGCATTTTTCAAAATTTGCTAATAGCAAGTGCCACCTAGAAGGAGCTGTGATGACTAAGCAAGAAATTGATTTGTTAAGACGCGAAGTGGAGATGCTGGTAAAAGAGCGCGGCATCTTGCTTAAAGCGGTGGGCGCGGCGGCAATTTTGATTGCCAATAGTGAGCCTGAAAACATTCCTGATGCGGCGGTCAGCGCGGCAGAAATGCTTTCTGAAGCACTGAATGCCTTGCCCGAAGAAACGCTACAAGACGCACTGAAAGCGATACAAAGACAACGCCAATAAGAATGCTATGAAACAACGTGTTGGTCTAGTTTTAACAGGAGGTGGTGCGCGCGTGGCGTACCAAGTCGGCGTGCTCAAAGCGATTGCCGAATCGTTGCCGCGCAATGCACACAATCCTTTCCCCGTGATTTGTGGTACTTCGGCGGGTTCGCTCAACGCGGCAACGCTCGCCATCAACGCGCAAAGTTTCCGTAAAGGGGTGAGCTTGCTACATACCATCTGGCGCGATTTCCACGCCAAGCAGGTGTATCGCACCGATGTCATTGGCGTATTCAATAACAGCATGTTGTGGGTTGCGGGCGTGTTAATTGGCAGCTTGGGGTTTCGTATGCCCAAGCAAATTTCGCTGTTGGACAATTCACCTTTGGTCGAATTGCTTGAACAAGTTTTACCGTGTGAAAGAATCCAAGACAGCATAGATGCGGGGCTGCTGTTCGCTTTGAGCGTCACCGCATCGGGCTATGGCACGGGGCAATCGGTGACGTTTTATCAAGGCGCAAAAGAAATCATGCCGTGGAAACGCGCACGCCGCGTCGGCATTCCCACGCAAATTAACACCGAACATTTACTCGCTTCCTCCGCCATTCCCTTTGTGTTTCCAGCCACTTTAATCAATCGCGAATACTTCGGTGATGGCTCGATGCGTCAGATTGCACCGATTAGTTCCGCACTGCATTTGGGCGCAACCAAAGTGCTGGTGATAGGCGTGAACAACGACGAAGACACGGTGAATTTCAAGCGCGAAAATATCAATGATTACCCCACGCTGGCGCAAATTGCGGGGCACGCGCTGAACAGTATTTTTCTCGACAGCATGGAAGTGGATTTAGAACGGGTGCGGCAAATCAACTCGCTCGTATCATCCATGCCCATCGAGGTGAGTGCGCGTATGAACTTGCACCATATTGAAGTGCTGTCGATTGTGCCGAGTGCCTCAATCGAAAAACTCGCCGAACGCTATGTCAAAGAACTGCCTTGGACGATACGGCTGTTGCTGCGTTTAATCGGTGCGAGCAATCATCGCGGTACCTCTTTGGTGAGCTATTTGTTATCGGAAAAGAAGTTCTGCAACGCGCTCATCGAATTGGGTTATCGCGACGCAATGGCGCAGCGCGATGAGCTGCTCAAGTTCATCAATTATCAACACGAACGCTCTCCTGCTGTTGCGACGTGAAGACCGTTTTATCCTCCCGCACTTGGCAGCTCTTGCATCTTCTCGCTGATGGAAAATTTCACTCAGGTGTAGCCCTCGCCGCGCACTTAAACGTGTCGCGTGCCACGGTGTTTAACGCGCTGCAAGAAGCTGAAGGTGCGGGTGTGTTAGTGCAGCGCAGTAACGGACGCGGCTATCGTTTAAGCGAGGCATGGGCAGCTTTGGATGCCGACCTTATCGCTGCGGCATTAGGCGCGGCGCAGCAAAAATTTAACTTGGCAATCCTGCCGCAAGCCACGTCTAGTAATGCGCTGCTGTTGCAACGTGCCTCCGCCAATGCGCCCAGCGGCAGCGTGTTGGCGGTAGAGCTGCAAAGCGCAGGACGCGGACGCATGGGGCGCACTTGGCACACGGGCTTAGGCAACGCGCTGACTTTTTCGCTGTTATGGCGATTTGATTGCGGCTTGAATGCCCTGTCTGGCTTGAGCTTGGCGGTGGGCGTGGCGATTATGCGTGCCTTGCGTGCGGCACAGATTGACGCAGCCCAACTCAAGTGGCCGAACGATGTGGTGTGTGCGGAAGGTAAATTAGGCGGGGTGTTAATCGAAGCGCAGGGCGACATGATGGGGCCGTGCGCGGTGGTGATTGGTATCGGCATCAACTGTTCGCTGCCGCTGCCCTTAGCGCAGCGTATCGACCAAGCCGCCAGCGCGCTGACTCACCTCGCTAGCAATCCGCCTAGTCGCAATCAATTATTGGCGATGCTGCTCGGCGAATTAGCCCGCGTGTTGGAAGAATTTGCCGCGCATGGTTTGCTCAATTTACGCGCCGAGTGGCAGGCGTATCACGCTTATCAAAATCAACCGCTGAGCCTGAATTTACCCGATGGTAGCGTGGTCACTGGCACGGCAATCGGCATCAATGAGCGCGGCGAATTAGCCTTACAAATCGGCACAAAAATTAGCCACTTTAATTCGGGCGAAGTGGGAGCGATGCCGCGATGAAACTGCTCATTGACGCGGGCAATAGCCAGCTTAAATTCGCACTCAGCGACGCGGTGACTTGGTGCGACTTGCCGCCCTTGGCTAGAGGGCAGGTTGATCAAGTGAGTGCGCATTTGCAGCGTTGCCGCGAGTTCGATAGTGCGCGCCTCACGGCCGTTTGGGTGAGTAATGTGGCGGGCGAGGCGGTGGCTTTGCAGCTACGCAAAATGGGCTTTGCATATGGCATACCCGTGCATTTTATTCAGGCGCAAAACGAACAGTGTGGGGTGCGTAATGGTTATGAAAATCCTGCGCAATTAGGCAGTGATAGATGGGCGATGTTGCTGGCGGCGCGCGCCATCTGTCAGGTCGATTGCTTGGTGGTGAGTTGCGGCACGGCGACCACGATAGATGCGCTGAGTGTGCAAGGTGAATTTTTAGGTGGGTTGATTTTGCCCGGCTTAGATTTAATGCGTAGTAGTTTGCAGACCGCCACCGCGCAGCTTAAAAATGCTGCGGGCAGCTATGCCAAGTTTCCGCGCAATACGGCAGATGCGATACACACGGGTGCGCTGCAAGCCACGCTAGGCGGGGTTTTGCAGCAATATGCCGCGTTGCAAAATGGAGCTGCGCAAGTAATTTTAACGGGCGGTGCGGCGCAGACTTTGCAAGCGCATTTAGAGCTGCCCGTGCAGCGGGTAAACAATTTAGTGTTGCAAGGAATCGCGCTTATCGCGCAGGAGAATTCAAAATGAAAAAAATTTGGCTAGGCGGATTGTTGTTGGCGAATGCACTGTTGTTTGCCTATATTCAGTGGGGCAGCAGTTGGTTAAATGACGCGAACAAGCTGCAAGCACTCCCTGCTTTATATGCGGAAAAAATGCCGACGGTCAGCGCGCCGCTCGCGACAGTTGCTAGCGCGAAAGCCCCAACAACACCTGCGTCTGTAGCTTTGAGTTGTTGGGAGTGGAGTGATTTTTCAGGACGTGACTTACAAGATGCCAACGCGGCATTGGCTAACCTAAACTTGGGCAATAAATTAAGCCAGCGTCTGATTGAGTACAGCAGCGGTTTTTGGGTGTACATCCCACCGCTCAAAGACAAGGCTGCTGTGGCACAAAAAGTGGCGCAACTCAAAGCGCGCGGCGTGGAAGAATACTTTGTGGTGCAAGAAGCGGGCGAATGGTTACATGCCATCTCGCTGGGCGTGTTCAGGAGTGAAGATAAAGCGCAAAAGTATTTGGCGAGCCTTAAAGAACTCGGTGTTAAAAGCGCGAAAACAGGTGAACGCGCCAGCAAATTAAAAGCCACTGTGTTCGTTTTCACACAGCTAGACGACGCGCTAGTTGAGCAACTGAAAACGCTGCAAAAAGAGTTTGCCAGCAGCGAGTTAAAGAGTGTGGAGTGCCGCTAGAAGCTGGTAGCCACTAGCTAGTAGTGAGTAGCTAGCATCGAAAAAGAGTCAGACTCGATTAAAAGAATTCGAATCTGCCCCTCATAACCTCACTTGCACTGTAAAAATAATAGCGGCTAGATGTCGGAGCGGTCTGTTTGATGGCGCGACGACGCGAACGCAACGCAGCACGATGCACGGCGGGATGGGCGCGCTGTGGGTGGTTCGTGGTGTGATGCGTGGCTAGATTCAAGGTTTGGTTTGTTCGTGATTTGTTTGGTTTAATTCGAGTCTGAGCCTATTTCTTTTTTTCAATTGCAACTTGTTCGTTTTTCTATAAGGAAAGGTCTATCCCCCAGAACCTCTGGTGCAACTTGCTTTGCCTTGCTTTCAATTTCGTTTTTACATTCCCTATCTGCTAGACAGCGAGACAGACTTTCAAACATTGTTGTTGCCATTAACTCAGCCTCACACTTGGCTCTACCATTTCCAGCAGATTGGATTCCCAATGCAATGTCACGATAGGCTGAATAGTGTCCCAAAATCACATGAGCATCTGCCATTTCAAAGGCTTGCTCGAAAGACGTTTGAGTATTTTTTTTACCTCTCATTGCACCTCCAACAAACACTAGAGAATGAGTGATAAACAACACAACAACCCAAAATATTATTTTCTTTTTCATCATTTATAAAACGAAATAGTATAAAACGAAATAGGGTCAGACTCGAATTATCCGGCCCTCATGTATCCGCTAATTCAGCTCGCACAACATTGCCATCCTAAATTCACTTCATCAAAAATATCGTTGCCAAGCCTAAGAAAATAAAAAAGCCACCGCTGTCGGTGATGGCGGTGAGCAAGACGCTAGAGCCGATGGCGGGGACGCGCCCCAGGCGGTGCATGGCGAGCGGGATAACTAAGCCGACCAAGGCTCCGGCGATTAAGTTGAGCAACATCGCGCTCATCATCACGATGCTCAGTGCGGTGTTGTGATACAAAAAGTACGCGAACAAGCCCGCCACGCCGCCCCACACCAAGCCATTCAAGCCGCTAATCGCCAGTTCTTTGAACAGTAAGCGACCCGCGTTGCCTTGGGTGATTTGGCCTAAGGCGAGCGAGCGAATAATGATGGTGGTGGTTTGGTTGGCGGAGTTGCCCGCAATCCCCGCGACGATGGGCATTAGCGCGGCGAGGGCGACGAATTTTTCTATCGTGCCTTCAAAGTTGCCGATGACGCGCGAGGCAAAAAATGCCGTGCATAAATTTAAGCCTAGCCATACCCAACGGTTTTTTGCTGACTTCCACACCGACGCAAACACGTCTTCTTCTTCTAGCAAACCCGCTTGATTGAGCAAGTCGCTTTCCGATTCGGTACGCACAAAATCCAACACCACGTTGACCGTGACGCGCCCGACTAATTTGCCGTCTTCATCCACCACTGGGGCAGACACCAAGTCGTAACGCTCAAATGCTAGGGCGGCTTGCGTAGCTTTTTCGTCGGTGTGCAGTTTGATGATGTCGGTGCGCATCAAGCTGCTCACAATCACTTCGGGTTCGTTGACCACGATGCTGTTTAAGGACAGCACGCCTTTGAGATGCTCGTCGCGATCAACCACGAAAATTTGATCGGTGTGATCGGGCAATTCATCGAAGCGGCGCAGATAGCGCGAGACCACTTCTAAGCTCACATCGTCACGAATATGCACCATGTTGAAATCCATCAACGCACCGACCGAGTCCTCGCTATAGGTCATCGCCGAGCGCAGTTGTTCACGCTCTTCAACCGACAACGACTTGAACACGTCGCGCATTACGTTTTGTGGCAAATCGGGAGCTAAGTCGGCGATTTCGTCGGTGTCGAGTTGCCCCGCCGCCGCACTCAGTTCTTCGCGATTCATGGTCGCAATCAGCGACTCACGCACCGAATCAGACACCTCAATTAGAATCTCACCATCGCGATCTGACTTAACAAAATCCCATACCAATAAGCGTTGCTCGATGGGCAAGGCTTCCAAAATATAGGCGATGTCGGCAGCGTGTAAGCCGTCTAGCTTGCTACGTAATAGCGTGAGATGTTGCTTGTGTAGTAAGCGGTCTATCAGCTCGTGACGCTCTTCACGCGGAATCATTTCTTTATGCGCCACCTCTTCGACTAAAGCGTGCTTCGCCAACAAAGCCTCGACCTGTTTGAGGTGAGTCTGGACGTTGTCGCTGTAGTGAGGGGTGGCGGGAGCTGTCATGGCGAGGGGGGAGTTTTAAGCGCGGCGCATTGTAAAGAAATAATGCCGCGCAGTCGCGGCTATTTAAGCGCGGCGAGCGTGGCGATAAACGCCTCCAGAGCGAGCGGTTTGCCAAACCAATAACCTTGAAAAACATGGCAACCATGCGCCTCTAAAAAGTCACGCTGCGCCTCGGTTTCTACGCCTTCGGCAATCACGTTGAGACCTAACGCGTCGGACATGGAAATAATGGTTTTGACGATGACCGCATCATTCGGGTCGGTGGCAATGTCGCGTACAAAAGATTGGTCAATTTTGATTTGGTCTAGAGGTAGGCGTTTCAAATACTGTAACGAGGAATGTCCTGTACCAAAATCATCTAGTGAAAAACGGATGCCCAATAATTGCAGCGCGCGCATTTTGCTAATCGAGTCTTCGATATTTTCCAGCACAGCACTTTCGGTCAGTTCGAGCTTGAGTTGCGACGCTTTTGCCCCCGTGTTGAGCAATATTTTTTGTACCTGCGCGACAAAATTGGCGGTTTGTAATTGTTTGGTGCTGACGTTCACCGCCAAGACTAAGTCGCGTAGTTGCGCGGATTTTTGCCAAGTTTTGAGTTGTGCACAAGCTTGTTCTAACACCCACAAACCCAGCGGCAAAATGAGTCCAGTTTCTTCGCTTAAGGGAATAAATTCGACGGGCGAAATCATGCCGCGTTGTGGGTGTTGCCAACGCAGTAACACTTCTGCGCCGACGGCGCGTGCTTGGCTATCGACTTGAACTTGGTAATACAACAAAAATTGTTGTTGCTCGATGGCGATGCGGAGTTGTTGCTCTAAATCATGGCGTGCTGCGAGTTTGCTTTGCAAGGCGGGATTGTAAAATTTGATGGTGTCTCGCCCCGCTTTTTTCGCCGCATCAGTGGCGGATTTAGCCTGCTTTAATAACTCATCGGGCGACTCTTTGTCGCCACTAAATAGTGCAATGCCGATAGAAGCCGAGACGCGTAATTCTTGTTCGTTAATCAGGAATGGTTGTTTGAGCGCGCGACTGATTTCATGTGCCGATAAATCAGCTAACTCGGCCGCGATGGACGGCTCGTTGCTGAAGGGAGCTAGCGTCACGACAAACACATCGCCGCCCAAACATGCCACGCTCTGATTGCTGCGCTGCATGGCGCATAAGCGTTGTGCCACTTGTTGCAGCAAGGCATCGCCGATTGCGGCGTTAAAGGATTTGAAGTGATCTAAATCAATCACCAACAGCGCGCCAAAGCGAAGGTTGCTTACGGTGCTGAGTAGGTTTTGTTTGAGCGCGCCAAGCAGTGCGAGCCGATTAGGCAGTTGCGTGAGCGCGTCGTAATAAGTGAGTTGATGCAGCGACTTCTGGGCTTGTTTGCGTTCGCTAATGTCGCGACACGCGCCATACAGTAAGCCATTCGGCATTTTGACCAGATTTAACTCCATTGGAATTTTCTGTCCAGTTTTGCTAATTAAACGGATTTCCATCAGTTCGCGTACGCCGATTTCGGTCACGCGGCTCAAACGCTCGGCGTACACGGCACGCCAATCGGCTGGCGATATATCTAACACCGTCATGCTCAGCAGTTCTGCTTCGCTATAGCCCAAAACTTTTGCTGCGTTGTCATTGATAAACACCATGCGCCCATCGGCTTCGGTGATGAACACCACATCGGGTGCATAGCGTAAAAGTTGCGTGTCAAATTTGTTCATAACTCCACCCCATGGGAATTATTATTTTTGGATACTTGGATACTTGGATACTTGGATACTTGGATACTTGGATACTTGGATACTTGGATACTTGGATACTTGGATACTTGGATACTTGGATACTTGGATACTTGGATAATTGGATACTTGGATACTTGC
>Ga0105164_10000355_pt1 | contig 33899 bp, 39 predicted proteins | sample VDWuncwatermetaG_FD_89674 | JGI IMG/M metagenome (GOLD analysis project Ga0105164, IMG submission 89674) | Wastewater microbial communities from Netherlands to study Microbial Dark Matter (Phase II) - VDW unchlorinated drinking water | ecosystem: Environmental > Aquatic > Freshwater > Drinking...
CCCTCTGCATCGCGCGCGCAGCTCGCTCGAGGTCGGCACCGCTCGCGCTCGTGACCATCGAGAGATCCGCGCCCGCGACGAACTGGTCCGGCTTGCCGCTCATGACGATCACGCCCTTGATCCCCGCCCGCCCCGCGGCGGCGCGCGCCGCCTCGACCGCCGCCGCGAGATCCTCGAGCAGCTTCGCATCGATCGAGTTGACGGGGTCATCGGGTCGGTCGATGACGATGCGCGCGACGCCCGACCTATCGGGTGGGACGAACGTGACCGACCGGAACGGCGTCGCGGGGACCGGGTCGGCCGGTGACGGAGAGATCACGCCGCGGACTCGAGGACGATCGCCGCTCCGTTGCCGCCGGCGGCGCACGCGGTCGCGAGCCCGTAGCGCGCCCCGCGCCGCTTCATCTCGTTCGCGAGAGTGAGGACGAGCCGCGCGCCGGTCGCGCCGAACGGGTGGCCGAGCGCGATGGACCCACCCATCACGTTGAGCTTCTCCATCGGGATCCGACCGTGTCCATTCCGCTCGAGGACCGAGATCGTCGACAGCACCTGCGCCGCGAACGCCTCGTGCATCTCGAAGAGGTCGATGTCGGCGAGCGTGAGGCCGGCGCGCCGCAGCGCGATCGGGATCGCGTACGCCGGAGCGATGAGCAGCTGGTCCGCGGGGTCGACCGCGGCGTACGCGTAACTGCGGACGTACGCGAGCGGCTCCCGCCCCAGCGAGCGCGCGGCATCTTCGCTCGCGAGCACGACGGCGGCGGCGCCGTCGGTCAGCGGGCTCGCGTTGCCGGCGGTGATCGTCCCGTGCGCGCGATCGAACACCGGGCGCAGCTCCGCGAGCCTCTCGATAGTCGAGTCGCGGCGGATGTGCCCGTCCATCGTGACGGCCGATCCGTCGACGAAGACGGGACCCACCTCGCGCGCCAGGCGCCCGTCGTCCCAGCCGGCACCGGCGGACCGATGGCTCCGGAGAGCGAACACGTCCTGATCCTCGCGCGTGATGCCGTTGATCGCGGCCATTCGCTCCGCGGACTCGCCCATCGTCAGGCCGGTCGAGGTCTCGCGGATCCCGGGCGCCACCGGAGCGATGTCCGCCGGCCGCACCTCCGCGAGGCTCTGCGCCTTCGCGGGAAGGCTCTTGGCCTGCGACGCCGCGATGAGGGCGCGCGCCAGCTTGGGCGTGAGCGTCAGCGGCACGTTCGTCAGCGACTCGCTCCCGCCGGCGACGACGACGTCCGCGTTGCCGGTGGCGATGTGGTCCGCCGCGCTCGTGATCGCGACGCATGCCGACGCGCACGCGAGGCTCACGGTGAAGGCGGGGATCTCGGCCGGCATCGAGAGGGACAGCACGACCTCGCGCGCGAGATTGTGGTACGCGACCGGGCGCGCGACGTTGCCGAACACGACCTCATCGACGTCCCGGGCATCGACCTCGGTCCGCGCCAGCGCCTCCGCGGTGGCGGCGCGCGCGAGGTCCAGGACGTCGAGCTCGGCGAACGCGGTACCGGCCTTCACGAAGGGCGTACGGGCCCCGCCGAGGATGGCGGCGCGCGGCATCGTGCGTGCAAGCGTAGCGAACGAGCGAGCGGCGATGTGACAACGCTGACCCGACCCGCGGACCACTGGCAAGCGGCGTACGACCCTGGTGTCCCTCGCCATCTGACCTATCCCGCGGTCCCCGTCCACGCGCTCCCTGAGACCTGCTCCGCGAGGCGAAGCGCTAGCGCTTCGCCTCGACCGCCCTCATGAGGAGCGTGATCGCCTCGTTGACCGGCGTCGCCACGCCGCGCCGCTCCCCTTCGCGCACGATCGCGCCGTTGATGGCGTCGATCTCGGTCGGCCGGCCCGCGGCGACGTCCTGCAGCATCGAGGAGCGGTTCACGAAGGTCGCGACCGCGTGCCACGACGCGGGCGCGCCAGCCTCGTCGATCGGCACGCCCGAGGCGGTCGCGACCCGCGCCGTCTCGCGCGCGAGCTCATCCGCGATCGGCCGCCCCGCCGGATGCTCGAGCAGCTCGGGGTTACGCAAGCCGAAGATCGCCGTGGTCGGGTTCATCGCCGCGTTGACGACGAGCTTCGCCCAGACGGCCGGCCAGGGATCGTCCACGACGCTCACCGTCATGCCGCCCTGCGCGAGCGTGTTCGCGAGGCGCTCCAGGTGCGCCGCCGCGCCCGCGTGAGGCGGCCGGCCCAGCTGGACACGCCCGGGACCGGTGGCCTCGAGCTTCCCATCCACCAGCTCGGCGCCCACGTAGATCGCGCCGGCCGCGACGCGCGCCGGATCGACCCGCTTGGCGAGCGTCTCCACGTTGCCCAGGCCGTTCTGCACCGTCGCGACGACCCCGTCGGACGAGAGGACGCGGGCAGCGACGTCCGCGGCCCACTCGGTGCCGTACGTCTTCACGCACACGACGGCCGCGTCCACCGGCGCTTCGCCCTCACGCAACGGGTGTCGCGTCCGATCGACCTTCACGACGTCGGCGCGCCCGTCGAGCGCGCGGGCTATGACGTGCCCGATCGCGCCCATGCCGACGATCGCGACGCGCAGCTTTAGACGACCTTCTTCGGGCGCCGCGGCTCCGCGAGCGCGCGCTCGAGCGCCTCGCGCTCGGTGTCCTTCATCGTGAACGAGTGCTCCGCGTCCGGGAACGTCCCGTCGCGGACCTCGCGGTCATACCGCTGGAGCGCGTCGACGACGAGCGGACCCAGGTCGACGTAGCGCTTCGCGAACTTCGGTTTGAAATCGCCGAAGAGCCCGAGCGCGTCATGGAGGACGAGCACCTGGCCGTCGCAGTCGGGACCTGCTCCGATGCCGATCGTCGGGATCGAGAGGCGCTCGGTCGCCATCGCGGCAACGGGCGCCGGCACGGACTCGATGACGATCGAGAAGCAGCCGGCCTGCTCGAGGGCGACGCAGTCGTCGATGAGCCGGCGAGCCGCGTCGGCGCTCTTCGCCTGCACCTTGAACCCGCCGAACTGCGCGACGCGCTGAGGAGTGAGCCCGACGTGGCCCATCACCGCGATGCCGTTCTCGACGAGGGCGCGCGCGGTGTCGACGACCTCATGCCCTCCCTCGAGCTTGACCGCCTCCATGCCCGCCTCCTTGAGGAACCGCGACGCGTTATGTAGCGCGTCGTCGCGGCCCGCCTGGTAGGAGCCGAAGGGCATGTCCCCGACGAGGACCGCGTGCCTCGTGCCGCGCGAGACCGCGGCCGCGTGGCGGACCATGTCGTCCATCGTCACCGGGACCGTCGTCGGGTAGCCGAGCATGACCATGCCGAGGGAGTCGCCGACGAGGATCACATCGATACCGGCCTGGTCGACGAGCCGTGCGAACGCCACGTCGTACGCCGTCATCATCGAGATCTTCCGGCCGTCGCGCTTCATCGCGACGATCTCGGGGATGGTCAGCTTGCGCAGCCGTTCGGGGGATCCGCCGTAGGCGGCGGACGCGCTGGGGGCGGGTTCATTCGCCATGTCGCACCTCCGTCCAGGCCGGCCGTGCCGGTCCCGGCGTCGTGATCCGATGGTACGCCTGCCGCCGTCAGTCGGCGGACAGGCGCGACGCGTTGCGCAGCCTCCGCGTGACGGAGTGGAGCAGCGTCACCGCGATCTCGGCGTCCTGGTGGAGGACGTCCTGGAACTGCCGCGGCGAGAGCACGAGGCACCGCATCGGCGTCTTCGCCACCACCGTCGCGGTGCGCGGGCCGTTGTCGAGGAGGGCGATCTCGCCGAAGTGGTCGCCGGCGCTCATCGCATCGACCGTCGCGCCGTCACGGCGGACCTCGGCCTCACCGGAGAGGATGATGAAGAACTCCCCGCCGCTCCTCCCCTGCTCCGTGAGGACCTTGCCCGCGGGGAAGTCGACGTCCTCCACGCGCGTCGCGATGAACTGCAGCTGCTTCTCGCTGCAGCCGCTGAAGAGCGGGATCGCGCGAAGTCGCTCGACGCGCTCGTCCCTGGCCACGAGCGCGGAGGCTACCCGAGGCGCGTGGCACCGCCCAGGAAGCGCACCTCAGCAAGTGCCATACGAAGTACCATACGTGCTCGTGGAGAAGACGACCGTCTACCTGTCGAAGGACATGAAGAAGCGGCTGCGCGCAACGGCGCGCCAGCGCGGCGTACCGGAGGCGGAGCTGATCCGGGAGGGCCTCAACGTCGTGCTGGCACCGCGGCCGCACTTCCCGCTGTTCAACAGTGGGGAGTCGCTCTCGGCCGAGCAGATCGACGAGATCCTGGCCGAGGGCATGGGGATGGACAGCTTGCCTCCGAAGATGCGCAAGCGCTACGAGCAGATGCCGCGGACCGGAGCAAGATCTGCTCGTCCTTGACACGAGTGGTCTGATCGCGCTCGCCGACCGCGGTCACGATCATCACGCGGCAGTGGCTGACGTGATCCTGTCTGATCCCGGTCCGTTCTATGTGTCGCCCTTCGTCCTGCAGGAGATCGACTACCTCGTATCGGAACGGCTCGGACCCGACCGCTCGTTCAGCATTCTCGACACCGTGGCGTCCGGCGCATACCGGCTTGAGCCTTTCAGCGCGGCGGACGTGGCCGTCGCCGTCGCGGCCATGCGGCGCTATGCGGACATGAGGCTTGGCCTCGCCGACGCCTCGATCGTCGTCATCGCGGCACGCCACGGCACCGACCGGATCCTGACGCTCGACGAACGACATTTCCGGGCGGTCCGCCCGCTGGTCGGCGACGCGTTCACGATCCTCCCCGTCGACGCCTGAAGCCGCCTCGGCGTCAGCTCCGCGAGAGCTCGTCGATCGTGTCGGGCAGCGTGCTGAGGTCGGGCAGGATCCGCGTCGGATCGGCGCCGCGCAGCGGCTCGATGCGGCGCGCTATCCACACGTTGCGGTAGCCCCATGTCGTCGTCGGCCGGATGTCGTGGTAGAGGCTCGCCGCGACGTGGACCGTGTTCGCGGTGCCCGCCCCGGTCCGCTCCTCGAAGTGGCGCCAGTGCCCTCGCGCCGGCTTGTAGCCGCGCGCGTCCTGGGCGGTGATGGCGAGGTCCGGCTCGACGCCGATGTTGCGGATCGACGCGGCGAGGAGGTCGCGGTCGACGTTCGACAGGATCGCGATGCGGTAGCCGCGCCGCCGCAGGTCGCGGAGCGCGCCCGGGACCTCCGCGAACGCGGGCCACGAGGGGAGCGACGCGGGCAGCGGCGACGGCGCGTCGGGAGCGATCGCTCGCCCGCTCTCCTCGAGGATGCGCCGGCCCGCGCGGTCGAGCACGTCCCGGTACGGAAGGTACTCGCCCTTCTCGACCTCCTTCTCGACCTCGATGTACCTCTCGGCGAGCGCCTGCCGGTCCATGCCGCGCGGCAGGAGCGGGAGCAGCGCGTCGGTGATCCCGCGCTCCCAGTCGATGAGCGTCCCGTAGCAGTCGAAGGTGAGCCATTCGACAGGCACGGTCGCGACGATATCGGTCCTAGACTTTCCCGGCCCTGGAGGTGGATCACGTGGCAGTGATGGCTCTCACGCGTCGGCAGGTCGTGGACATGATCCCCGAGTTCCTGAGCAAGCGCGGGATCGGATACCGCCTCCAGGGCGAGGCGGTCGCGAAGGAGCTCGGCATCTCGTGGACCGCGCTCCTGATCTTCGGCGGATCGTTCGTGGACCGCGACGGCGACGTCGTCACTCGCGAGCGATATCGCTGGCGCTCGCCGTACGCGATCAAGTCCGCACGGGCGAGCACGTGGTCTGAGGTCGTGGCGGCCGGCCTCGCCGAGGAGACGCCGAACGGATGGAGGCTGACGGCACAGGGCGCTGCGGCCGCCGACGAACATCCGCGACGCGTGGTCGGCTATCTCGCGACGCTCGCACTGCCCGCCGAGCCGGCCCACCGTGCCGCCGTGGACCTCGACCGGATGGCGCGGCGCGTCCCACCGACCGCCGAACGCGCGGCGCGAGCGCGACGGGTCTGGGACGTCGCGAGCGGAGAGCCGGCCTCACACGCCCGAACACTGAGCGACGCGGCGCAGATCCTGTGGGCCTTCCGCGACGACTGTCACGTCGCCGCGTGGCAGGCTCGCGGGTACGAGGGCCCGGCCTTCGACGTCCTTTCGTACGTGTGGTCGAGCCCGACCGACGTCTCCTACACGAAGCTGCCGGCGGTGGGATCCATGGACGCGCTGGCGAAGGCCCTCGAAGCGAAGCAGGATCGCGCGGACGTCGAGCGCAACGTGGAGGTGCTCGTGCGGCGGGGCGACCTCGCTCGCGATGGCGACAGCGTCCGCATCGCGCCGCAGGGCCAGAAGGCGCGCGACGCGATCGAGGAGGAGACCGACCGGCGTTACTTCGCGATCTGGGACCTCGACGACGCGCAGACGGGGCGGCTCGGTGACGACCTTCGCGCCGTGATCGACGCGCTGCCGAAGAGCTAGGAGAGCCGCTCCGCGACCTTCTCGATCAGCCGGCGCGCGACCTCGGCCTTCGCCATGCGCGGCAGCGGCTCGGCGCCGTCCGCGCTCACGAACGTCACCTGATCGAAGTCCGATCCGAACACGTCCTGGCTGACGTCGTTCGCGACCACGAGGTCGAGCCCCTTCTCCGCGAGCATCCGTCCCGCCTCGGCGACGGGGTCGCCCGTCTCCGCCTTGAACCCGACGACGAGCGTCGTCGGGCGGCGCGCCGCCGCCACGGCGGCGAGGACGTCGGCGGTCCGAACGAGCCGCAGCGTCAGCTCGTCGCCGACGTCCGTCTTCTTGAGCTTCGAGGCGCTCTCCTCCACTGCTTGGTAGTCGGAGACCGCCGCGGCCATGATCACCGCGTCCGCGTCGGGCAGCGACGCGAGCACGGCGTCGCGCAGCTCGGCCACCGTCTCGATCGGGACGAGGCGTACGCCCGCGGGCGCGGCGAGCGCGGTCGGGCCCGTGATAAGCGTGACGTCGGCGCCGGCCTCGCGCGCGGCCGTCGCGACCGCATACCCCATCTTCCCGCTCGAGCGGTTGGTGATGACGCGGACCGGGTCGATCGGCTCGAGCGTCGGGCCCGCGGTGACGACGACCTTGCGCCCCGCGAGGCGGCGCGAGCGGACGCGGAGGGCCTCCACGATCTCCGCCTCGATCCTCTCGATGGCCGCGAGGCGGCCCTGCCCGACCATGCCGGACGCGAGCTCCCCCGCCTCGGGATCGACGACGCGGATGCCGCGCGCGCGCAGCGTGGCGACGTTGGCGGCGGTCGCCGGGTTCTGCCACATGTGCGTCTCCATCGCCGGCGCGACGATCACCGGAGCGCTCGAGGCGAGGACCGTCGTCGCGAGGAGGTCGTCCGCGAACCCGTGCGCGAGGCGAGCAACGACGTGCGCCGTCGCGGGGGCGATGACGATGCAGTCCGCGTGGATGCCCATCGAGACGTGGCCGGCGGCGCGCTCGTCGATGCCGCCGAACATCTCGATCTCGACCGGCCGGTACGTCAGCGCCTGGAAGGTGAGCGGCTGTACGAACTCGGTCGCGGAGCGCGTCATCACGACCTGCACGCTCGCGCCGGCCTGCGTCAGGCGGCGCGCGAGCTCGACCGCCTTGTACGCGGCGATCGAGCCCGAGACGCCGAGGACGATGAGCCGCCCGCGGACGATCTCCAGTTCTCTCATCGCAGGGGCAGGGGTAGGGGCCCCTGTGCGCGTAGCGCCCCCCTTCCACCCCCGATCACGCGGCGTTCAGCTCCCACAGCATGCGCAGGCCCTCGAGCGTGAGATCCTCGTCGACGCGCTCGATCGCTTTCGTCAGCGGCGCGATCGTCGGCGCGAGCCCCCCGGTGGCGATGACGCGAGCGGTGCCCCCGAGCTCCGCGCGGATCCGGCCGATGAGCCCCTCGACCAGGCCGACGTAGCCGAAGACGATCCCGCTGCGCAGGCAGTCCGCCGTGTTCTTGCCGATCGCCTCCTTCGGGGCGGTGAGCGGCACCCGGAACAGGCGGGACGCGCGGCCGAAGAGCGACTCCGCGGAGATCTCGACGCCGGGGGCGAAGGATCCGCCGAGAAAGTCGCCCTCGACGCTCACCGCGTCGAAGTTCGTCGACGTCCCGAAGTCCACGACGATCGCCGGACCCCCGTAGCGGCGGTGCGCCGCGAGCGTGTTCGCGATCCGGTCCGCGCCGACCTCCGAGGGGTTGTCCACGCGCAGACGCACGCCCGTCTTCACACCGGGCCCGATCACGAGCGACCGCCCGCCGAGGTCCCGATCGGCGAACCGCGTGAGAGCGAGAGTGAGCGGCGGCACGACGCTCCCGACGACCATCGCGTCCACGTCGCCGATGCCGAGCTCCTCGCGCGCCAGCAGTCCGTCGAGCATCACCGCGAGCTCGTCCTCTGTGCGCTCGACGTCGGTGGCCGTGCGCCACGTCCGCACGAGGTCCTTGCCCCGGTAGGCCCCGATGACGACGTTCGTGTTGCCGACGTCGATCGCGAGAAGGACGCCCATCTCGCTAGTCGCTCGGCTCCGTCGCGCCGGTGCGCAAGCCGCGCTTGCGCCCGTCGGCGCGCAGCCGCTTGGCAACGTTGGGCGGGACCATGTCGTCGACGACCGGCGAGCCGAACGCCGCGAGCTCCTTCACGCGCGACGCGGAGAGGAACAGGTATTCCGGCGACGTCATGAGGAAGACCATCTCGACCTCGGGCGCGAGCCGCCGGTTCATGTTCGCCATCTCGAACTCGAATTCGAAGTCGGAGAGCGCGCGGATCCCGCGGATGACGAACTTCGCGCCGACCGCGCGCGCGAAATCGACCGTGAGCGTGTCGAACCCCTTCACTTCGACGTTCGTGAAGCGCGCGCAGGCATCGCGCATGAGCGCGATGCGATCGTCGTCGCTGAAGAAGGTCCGCTTCGCGCGGTTCAGGCCGACGGCCACGACGACGCGGTCGAAGAGCTTCGACGCGCGCTCGACGATGTCGAGGTGGCCGTTCGTCGGCGGGTCGAACGATCCCGGGTAGATCGCGATGCGCTCGGTCATCCGCGGTCGCGATACCTCCTTATGGGCGTGCACGCCGCGGGCGCATCGTACCGCTTCACCGGGCGAGCTCCATCGTCGCGACGCGCTGCCCGTTCGCGTAGACGGAGCGCACCAGCCGCGCCCCGAGCCGGTACGCGAGCTCCCGCTCGTCGTCCGTGTCGAGCATGATCATGTCCGCGCGCCGCCCCTCGACGAGCGCACCGGTCCGCTTGCCGCGGCCGAGCGCGTGCGCGGCGTTCGCGGTCGCGGCGACGATCGCCTCGTGCGGCGTCAGGCCACAGAGGGTCGCGGCGAGCGCGATCGCGGCAGGCATCCCCTCCAGGGGCGAGGTCCCGGGGTTGTGGTCGGTCCCGATCGCGACGGGCACTCGGTTCGCGACGAAGCGGCGGCCGTCCGGCGGCGGGTAGCCAACGAAGAGCGCGCTGCCCGGCAGGAGCACCGCGACCGTCCCGCTGCGCTCGAGCGCGCGCAGCCCCTCCGCCGATGCGCGCGACACGTGGTCCGCGGAGCGGGCCTCGATCCGCGCCGCGAAGCCAGCACCGCCGACGTCGTTCAGCTGGTCGGCATGCACGGTCCGCGCGAGGCCGAGCGCGGCGGCCTCGTGCATGAGCGGAGCGATCTCGTCCGTGTCGAAGACACCCTTCTCGACGAACGCATCCACCGCCTCGGCGAGATGCTCCTCCGCGATCTGCGCGAGCGCGGCCTGCGCCGATCGCAGGAACGCGCGGCGGTCCCCGGCGGCCTTCGCCGGGAGCGCATGCGCGGCGAGATAGGTCGGCGCGACGTCGACGATCGCCTCCGACCGGACCCGCGCGATGAGGCGGAGATGGCGGATCTCCTCCTCGGGCTCGAGGCCGTACCCGCTCTTCACCTCGATGGTCGTCGTCCCGGCGGCGACGGCGCGGTCGAGCCGCCCACGCATCAGCGCGAGGAGGTCGTCGTCGCTCGCCGCCCGCGTCGCGCGGACCGTCGCGTGGATCCCTCCGCCGCGCTCGAGGATCGCGAGGTAGTCGGACCCGCTGCGCCGCGAGACGAACTCGTCCCAGCGCTCTCCCGCGTAGCACAGGTGCGTGTGCGGGTCGACGAACCCGGGCATGACGACGCGGCCGCCCGCGTCGTCGACGGTCGCGCCCTTCACGAGGTCCAGCCGCTCCCAGCTCGCGCCGTGGCCCGTCGCGACGATCGCACCGTCGCGCGCGGCGACCCACCCGTCGTCCACGGCGCCGACGTCGCCCGCCGCCGGCCCGACGCGCGGCCGCTCCTCGCCCAGGGGCGCGAGCGTCAGGAGCCGCGCGCGCCGCAGGACGAGATCCGCTTCCCTCTGGGTCACTCGATGAAGTGCGCCTCGATGATCCGATCGCGGACCAGCCCGTCGAGCCTGAGGCTGTTCGCGGTGACCTGGAGCGCCGCATCGAGCGGCATGAGCCCGATGAGCTCGCCGCGCAGGATGCGCACGCCCGCCGCGCTCGCCCGCCGCTCGACCTCGTCCCACACGACGGACAGCGACGTCACCGAGCTGTCGAGCAGGTTCATCGACACCTGCGCGCGCGGCGGATCCGTGAGCTCGAAGCCCAGCGCCTGGACCTCGGGAAGTCCTCCCGACGACTCGCGGATCTCCTTCGCGATGCGCTTCGCGATCGCCCCGTCGGGCGTGTCGAGCTCGATGTTGAACGCGATGAGCGGAGGCCGCGCCCCCGTCACCATCGCGCCGACGCTCGGATGCACGCGCGCGGGGCCCGCGTCGGGGACGTGCGTCGACCCGATGACCTCCGCGAGGCCCTCGAACTGCGGCTTGCGGATGTCGGGGAGGCGGACGCGCTCCGGGCTTAGCGCCGCGCGCGCGTAGAAGTACACCGGGACCTGGTGTCGCCCGGCGACCGCGCGGCCGAATCGGTGCGCGATCGCGACGCACTCGTCCATCGTCGTCCCGGCCAGCGGCACGAAGGGCACGACGTCGACCGCGCCGATGCGCGGATGCTCCCCGCGATGCGAGCGGAGGTCGATCTCGCGGAAGGCGGCGTCGACGAGCGCGTGCGCCGCGGCCTCGACGGTCTCAGGGGGACCCGCGAAGGTGAAGACAGAACGGTTGTGATCGACGTCGCTGGTGCGATCGAGGAGGCGCACGCCGTCGATGGACCCGATCGCGTCGGCCATCCGATCGATGGCGTCACCGCGACGACCCTCGCTGACGTTGGGAACGCACTCGACGAGCCCTGCCATGCCACGGAGGTTACGTCCGGGGGTGGAAGGGGGCGGAGCCCCCTGCGAAGACCAGGGGTGGAAGGGGGCAGAGCCCCCTGCGATGACTAATGCGTCGCGGTGGCCTCGTGCGCGTGCGCCTCGGCGGCGCGAAGGCGCTTGGTGAGGATGGGGAGCAGCTTCAGCGCGATCTGCGGGTGGCTCTCGAGGATGCCCCTGAAGTGCCAGCGCGTGATCCCGAGGCACGTCGTCGGCTCGACCGCGCGCACCGTCGCCGAGCGCGGGAACTCGTCGAGCAGCGCCATCTCGCCGAAGGCCTCGCCGGGCCCGAGGTCGCGCAGCTTCTCCGGCGTGCCCTGATGGTCCTGGACGATCTCGACCTTGCCGGACCGCACGATGAACATCCCGACGCCGGTGTCGCCCTGCCGGACGATCTCCTGCCCCGCCTCCCAGCGCTGCTCGACCGCGGCATTGGCGATCTCGCGCAGCGTGTGCTCATCCAGCTCCTGGAAGAGACGGACGCGGCGGAGGAACTCGACGTTCGGGGCGGCCATCGGTGGCCGGGATGGTAGCGCAGCGCCCCACGCCGAGCGATCAAACTCGCGCCGTGGCTTTCCGCGTCGAGGTCGTGCGCGACATCGCGGGCTGCGCGGCGACCGTACCGATCCAGACCGAGGTATGGAGCGGCGACGTGGTCGTCCCACCCCAGCTCATGCTCGCCGTCGCCCACAACGGCGGCTTCGTCGCGCTCGGATTCGTCGACGGCGACGAGCGGCCCGCCGGATTCGTCTTCGGCTTCCTCGGGATCTACGACTACCACTTCCGCCACCACTCCCACATGCTCGCCATCCGCGCGCCTCACCGGCGTGGCGGGCTCGCCGTCGCGCTGAAAGAAGCGCAGCGCGATCACTGTCTCGACCAGGGCATCGACACGATCGCATGGACCATGGACCCGCTCGAGGCGCGCAACGCCCGCTTCAACTTCGCGAAGCTCGGCGCGTTCGCGCGGACCTACGGCCGCGACTTCTACGGCGCGATGCCGGACAAGCTGAACGAGGGCATGCCGTCGGATCGGCTATACGTCGAGTGGCGCATCGCGACGGACCGCGCGGACAAAAGGCTGCGCGGGGCCGACGAGATCCCCGCGCTCGAGGACGCGGAGCGCGACGGGATCCGCTGGATCCTCCGCGCGGACGGCGACCGGCCGGGGCGCGCGGAGACGGCCGGCGATGACAGCCATCTCCTTCTCGCGGTCCCCGCGGACATCCAAGCGCTCAAGGCGCGAGATCACGCGCTCGCGCTCGCGTGGCGGCACGCGGTGCGCGACGCGCTCGAGCCGGCGTTCGCCGCCGGCTACGCGGCGGTCGAGTTCCTGCGCTCCGCCGACGGTGCGCGTGCCGCGTACCTGCTCGTCCGCCAGCCGCAGCAGCCAACAGCACCGCCTCCCGGGGAGGGACTCAGCCCCCGGGGGGGTGCGGGGACGGAGCCCCTGCGAGGGATGGGCGGCTTCGGAGAGGCGAAGCCCCGATGAAGCTGGAGCGGGTCGAACTGTTCCTTCTGCGGCTCCCGCTGAAGCGCCCGTACGAGACGAGCATGGCCGTCGAGACGCATGAGACCCACGTGATCGTGCGCGTGGAGAGCGAGGGTGCGGTCGGGTGGGGCGAGAGCGTCGCCAACGAGACGCCCTGGTACTCGGGCGAGACCCCGAGCACGGTGTGGCTGATGCTCGAAGAGGTCCTGATCCCCCATCTCCTGGGGAGGGACATCGCTCATCCGCGCGACGCCGCGGCCGCGCTCGCGTGGGTCCGTGACGCGCGCATGGCCAAGGCGGCGATCGAGATGGCCGTGTGGGACCTCGCGGCGAAGCAGGCCGACGCCTCGCTCGCGCGCTTCATCGGCGGCACGCGCCATCGCATCCCCTGCGGGGTCGCCATCGGCCTGCATCCCACGCTCGACGCTCTGCTGGCGCGCATCGAGGAGGAGCTCGCCGGCGGCTACCAGCGCGTCAAGCTGAAGATCAAACCGGGCAAGGACATGGCGATCGCCGAGGCGGTGCGGCGGAAGTGGCCGGACCTCGCGTTCATGCTCGACGCGAACTCGGCGTATTCGCTCGGTGACGCCGACGTGTTCGAGCGCATCGACGCGACGGCGCCGATGATGATCGAGCAGCCGCTCGCGCACGACGACATGATCGATCACGCCGAGCTACAGAGGCGCATCCGCACGCCCATCTGCCTCGACGAATCGATCCGCCACGCCGACGACGCGCGCAAGGCGATCGCGATCGGCGCGACGAGGATCGTGAACATCAAGGCAGGCCGTGTCGGAGGGCTCGCGGAGGCGATCCGCGTCCACGACGTCTGCGGCGAGCGCGGCATCCCGGTGTGGTGCGGCGGCATGCTCGAGATGGGCATCGGGCGCGCGCACAACGTGCACCTCTCGACGCTGCCGGGCTTCACCCTGCCGGGCGACGTCGCCGCGTCGAAGCGCTACTTCGCGACAGAGATCATCGGCGAGCCGTTCGAGGTCGAGAGCGACGGGACCATGCGCGTGCCGACCGGCCTCGGGATCGGCGTGACCGTCCTCGAGGACGTCATCCGGAAGATGGCGCTGCGGACCGCGGAGCACCGCTCCGCCTAGGGTCAGCGGTGGGCCGGCGCTGCCTCCCGCTTCACCGCCGCGGCGGTCTCCGGCCACACGACGATCTCGTCGATGACCGTGCCGAACGCGTCGACGAGGCGGACGTAGTCGCCCCTTGCCCAGAGGAAGCGCGCGGCGCGGACGGGGCCGGCGACGTACACGTGCTTGCGTCCAGGCGCGAGGTCGTCGGCCAGCGGATGCAGCGCCGCCCGCACCATCGACCCCGAGTGGACCCGGTAGATCTCGCCCGCCTTCGCGAAGTGCGGCGAGCCGAATGTGTAGATCCACTCCCACTCGATCGGCCTGGCGACCTCCTCGCGCCACAGCGCGCGCACGTGAGCGACGCGCCAGTTGGCGAGGTCGCTGTTCAGCTCGACCCGCACCTCGACCCACTCGGCATTCGCGTCGTCGTGGGAGGTGCCCGGGGGCGCGGAGCGGATGGCGAGGATGCGAGCTTTCACCGATTCGGTGGGCAGGATGTCGGCCATCGGCGATCGAGGCTAGCATCCCGCTCACTCGTGGCACGCACGACGACGGTGACGCTGACCGGGCACGGCCGCGCGCTCGTCGCGGAGGCGGTGGGGACCTTCATGTTCGTCTCGATCGGCGCGGGGTCGATCGTCGCGGACGTGATGACCAACGGGAAGATCGGCGTCGTCGGGATCGCGCTCGCGCACGGGCTCGCGCTCGCCGTGGCGGTCTCGTCATTCGGCGCGATCTCCGGAGGCCACTTCAACCCCGCCGTGACGCTCGGCCTGTGGGTCGCCGGCAAGCACCCGCGCGCGCGCGTCCTGACGTACTGGGGTGCGCAGGCAGCGGGCGCGCTCGCCGCGGGGATCTTCCTGCGCATCGCGTTCGACCACGTCCCCGCGGCCGCGGACGCGACGAAGCTCGGCACGCCGGTGCTCGCACCGGGCCTCGCGATCCTCACGGCCATCGTCATCGAGCTGGTGCTCACGGTCTTCCTGCTGTGGGCGGTGTTCGGCACGGCGGTGTCGCCGAACGCGCCGCGGATCGCGGGCTTCGGGATCGGTCTCACCGTCGCGGCCGACATCCTCGTCGGCGGCCCGCTGACCGGTGCTGCGATGAACCCCGCCCGCTGGCTCGGCCCGGCGGTCGCGGCGGGCTTCTTCACCAACTGGTCCGTCTACCTGATCGGACCCCTCGTGGGCAGCGCGCTCGCGGGCCTCTCCTACAAGTACCTCTTCGCCGACCGCACCGAGCGCACGTGAGCCTGCGCGGGGGGCAGGCCCCCCGCGATCCCCCCCGACGTGCTCGCTACATCTGCTTCGCGACCAGCTGGACCTCGAGACGGATCTCGTCCTTGATCGAGAGCACGGTGAACACGCGCGGCTGCTGCATCCCGAAGGTGCCGAACTGCAGCGCCGGCGTCACGGTCGCGGTCGCGGTGAGATCGGCTCCGGTGCGCTTCGCCTTGACGTCGAACGTCACCTCTTTTGTGACGCCGTGGACCGTCATCTGTCCCACCAGCTTGAAGCTGAGATCTCCGCTCGCCGCCAGCGGGAGCGCGAGGGCCTCGGTCTTCGTGAGCACGAGCGTCGCCTCGGGGAACTGACGCGTCTGGAGCGTGTCCTGCCTGATGAACTGATCGCGCTGCCGGTCGTCGCTCGCGAGCACGCTCAGGTCGACGACGATCTTCGACGCGGGGGCGAACGTCCCGTCCGGGAGCAGCGTGAACTCGCCGCTCACCTTCTCGCTCGTGAGCACGGCGTCGGTGATGTCCTTCCGGTCCGCGAGCTGTTCGGTGACGCGGACGACCGCCTTCGACCCGGTCGCGACGGTGAACGTGATGGCGCCGGGAATCGTGGTCGCTGCCGTCGTGGCGGTCGGTGCGGCGGTCGGCGTGGCGGTGACGCGCGGCGACGCCGTCGGCGTGGCCGCCGGCGCCGGCTGTGCCGCACCGCCGCAGGTGGCGATGCCGAGCGCGACGAGCGCAGGGACGAGCGTCCGGAGAGGCGCCACGACGTCAACGATGGCGGGATCGGGCCGGGTCCTGAATGAGGATCCGATGAGAGTTCTAGCGGCAGGCGCCGTCGCAGACCTCGACCACGCCTCTCATGTCCGGATGCACGCCGCAGTGGTACTCGAATCGGCCGACCGTGTCGAAATGTATCGTCACTCGCTCGGCGGGGCTGGCGCCGACGTCGAACGCGCGCCCGAACGAGGCCGCGGCGGGCGATGCGCCCGCGGACGTCGGCAGCGGGATGATCACTCTCCCCTCCGACGACGTGACCGTGTGATAGACGACGCCCGCGTTCGTGAACGTCACCGTCGTGCCCACGGGCACGCGTATCCATGCGGGGTCGTAGCCCCACTCCTTCTCGGGCTTGGCGGGGTCGTCGAAGATCCGCACCTCGTCGGCGCGGACCGCCTGTGGCGCGCACGAGACGACGAGCAGCAGGAGCGCAAGGGGAGCGGCGAGGGTCCGAGCCATCGCCAGATGTACGCACCGACGGCGGGGAGCGGATCAGCGATCGTGTGAGCCCGCCGGGATTCGAACCCGGAACCAAGGGATTAAAAGTCCCCTGCTCTGCCATTGAGCTACGGGCCCTAGGAGGCCGGCCGTGAACGCTCGCGCTCACGAGCGGCCGACGACGGGTCCGTGAGCGAAGCGATACGGGCCCTAGGAGGCCGCCCGAGGTACGTACAAGTCTAGAGTCGAGCCATGCGACGGGCCGGGATCTTCTTCCTTCCCGCGCTCCTTCTCGGGTTGATCGTCGGCATCCAATGGCAGACGCAAGCCACGCGCTCCCCCATCGCGTCGCGATACAGCGCCGACCTCGCCGACGCCGCGACCGTCATGCAGCGCGAGCAGGATCAGCTCAAGGGCGAGGTCGCGTCGCTGCGGGCGCAGCTCGACGGCGTGCAGGAGCAGGCCGCGGCGCTCGACGACCGCGCGGCGGCGCTCAAGAAGCGGATCGACGACCTGCGCGGCGAGAGCGGCCTTACGCCCCAACGAGGCGAGGGCGTGACCGTGACCCTCGACGACGGCCGCCTCCCGGCCACCGCCGCGCGGCGCTCCATCGAGCTCGCGATCGTGCACAGCCAGGACATCACGGACGTGTTCAACGCGGCGTGGAAGGCCGGCGCGCGCGGCATCGCCGTGAACGGGGAGCGCATCACGTCGGCGACCGCCTGCGTGGGCGCGACCATCCAGGTCAACGGGCGGCTCATGTCGCCGCCGTTCGTGGTCAGCGTGCTCGGACCGGCGGACCAGCTGTTGCGCGCGCTCAGCGATCAGAACGAGCTGCGCGACCTCAAGAAGCGGAGCGACCTGTATGGCCTCAAGCTGGCCATGGACCGCGCGGCGGAGGTGAGCCTCCCGGCGTACACGGGGACGATCCCAGCGCGGCACGCGACGCCGCTGCAGTGAGGCCTTTCGTCAGACCCCTTTGACGATCTCCGCGATCGTCACATCGAGCCGCTTCGCGAAGTGGTGCAGCGCCGCGAGCGACGGCGCCACCCGGCCCGTCTCCATCTTCCACACGTACTGACGCTCGAAGTACACGCGGCCACGCTTGTCGGCCCCGAGCTGCGCCATCGTGAGGCCCCGATCCTGGCGCAGCGCGCGGATGCGCTTCCCGACCTTGCGCAGCAGCTTCTCCTCGCCCGGGACGTCCGGGTTGACCCGCGCCGGCATCAGGGCACCGGATCGAGGAGCGGCTTGCCGTCCATGAAGGCGAGGATGTTCTCGGCCGCGCGTACCGCCATGCGCGTGCGCGTCGGCGCCGAGGCCGACGCGACGTGCGGCAACAGCACCACGTTCTCGAGCTGGAGCAGCAGCGGCTCGACCTCGGGCTCGCGCTCGAAGACGTCGAGCCCGGCCGCGGCGATGACGCCGTCGCGGAGCGCCTCCGCGAGGGCGCGCTCGTCGACGACCGGACCGCGGGACGTGTTCACCAGCACCGCCGTGCGCTTCATCTTGCGCAGCGCCGCGGCGTCGATGAGATGCCGCGTCGTCGGCATGAGCGGGACGTGCAGCGACACGAAGTCGGACTCCGCGAGCAGCCGGTCGAGCGAGGCGTACGAGATGCCCAGGTCGCGCTCGGCCTGATCGTTGCGCCGCTCGTCGTAGTAGAGGACGCGCATCTCGAATCCCTTCGCGCGCCGCGCGACCTGCCGCCCGACGCGTCCCATCCCGACGATGCCGAGCGTCGCGTGGTTCACGTCCTGCCCGAGGAACATGAACGGCGTCCAGCCGCGGAACCTGCCCGCGCGCAGGTAGCGCTCCGCCTCTCCGAAGCGGCGTGCGGCGGCCATGAGCAGACCGAACGCGCCATCCGCGGTCGTCTCATCGAGGATGCCGGGCGCGTACGTCACGGGGATCCCGCGTGCGCGCGCGGCTGCGATGTCGATGCTGTCGTAGCCCGTGGCGAGCGTCGCGATCATGCGCAGCTTCGGGGCTGCGGCGATGACCTCGGCGTCGACGCGGCTCCCCGGCAGCGAGTACAGGATGTCCGCGTCGCGGGCCATCGCGCGCATCTCCTCGGCCGTGGGGAGGGGCGGATCGGCAGGACCGACGACGACCTCGGCGCGCGGCCGGAGCATGGCGAGCGCTTCTTCGGGGACGGGTCGGGTGACGACGATGCGCGTCATGCGGCGCGGCTGAGGATAGGCGCGGGCCTGCTAGGCGGTGGCCGGCTCGACTTCGAGGCGGTCCTTGCCGCGGCGCTTGGCGTGGAGCAGGAGCGCGTCCGCCTCGGACACGAGCTGCTCGAGGGTCCGGCCGGTGCGCCAGCCGACCGCGCCGGCGCTGACGCCGATCGTCATCCGCGGATCGCGCTGCCGCAGCTCAGCGAGCTGCTTGCGGATCCGGCCGTAGACGATGTGCGCGTTCTGGCAGGGCGTCTCCGGGAGGATGGCGACGAACTCGTCGCCGCCGGTCCGGATCGCAACGTCGGAGCCGCGCAGCGAGGCGCGGAGGATGTCCGCGAAGGAGCGGAGGGCGAGGTCGCCCGCCTCGTGGCCGTGCGCGTCGTTGACGCGCTTGAGCCCGTCGAGGTCGAGCACGAGGACGGAGTAGTCGTGCCCATACCGGCCGGCACGTGATTGGAGCAGACCGAGCTCCGCGTCCATGAAGCGGCGGTTGTAGAGGCCGGTGAGCGTGTCCATGAACACCTGCCGCTGCAGGACGCTGATCACCTGCCCGGCGGTCGCGCCGATGAACGCGCCGGCGCCGATCAGCAGCACCATGAAGATGATCCGCCCGATGGGCGGCCCCAGCAGCGCGGTGCGCAGCTCGTCGACGAGGACCAGCGAGGTCGGGATCGCGACGAGCACGGCGACGAGGATCGCGGAGCTGACCGGGCGCGCGAGGAGCCACTGGATCCGCCAGATCAGCTTGTCGGTCCTCGCTGCCGACATCATCCCTCCCACTCCTCTATCTATCGGACCCGAAGCCCACGACTCACGTGGCGGTGCGGCCATCGCCCGGCCGGCGCCCGGCGGACTGTGGCATGCGCCGCGAGATCTCCTCGCGCACGGACCGGCTCGCGCCGGCGTATTGCTCCGCCGCCTCGCTCACCTTGCGGATGAGGACCGGGATGTTCACCGCCCAGCCGACGCCGATCACGCGGTCCGTGAATACGGTGTCGTTCTGGGGATCCCAGTACGCGGACCGGATCCGGTCGATGGTCGGGACACGGAAGTCGTATGGGATCATCCCTCCGACCCTCCCGTGCCAGGTCCGCTCGGCCGGTGGCTTCTTCAGCTCCTGGTAGATGGCGGCGATCAGCGCGATCCAGGCGAGGGTCCGGACGGTGCGGATCAGGTCGGTCATCTAGACACTCCTTGGCGCAGGCGTCGTGCCAGGCTTGCGCAGCGGCTCACCGGCGGCGCACTGGGGACACTCTGACGGGTCGTAGCTCTCGATGGCCACCTCCCAGAGCGCGAAGCGCGGCACGCCGCCGCTCAGCTCCGCGCCGCCCGACCGGTCCACGAGGACCGCGGCCGCGACCACGGTAGCGCCTGCGCTTCGGACCGCGGCGATCGTCTCCTCGACGGATCCGCCCGTCGACATGATGTCGTCGACGACGAGGACGCGCTCGCCCGGCTCGAGCCGGAAGCCGCGCCGGAACACGCGGCCCGGTCCCGCCTCGTCCCGCTCGGCGTACACGGCGCGTACACCGAGCTGGCGGCCGACCTCGTGGGCGATGATGATCCCGCCCGTCGTCGGGCCCGCGACCGTGTCGATCATGAGAGCGCGAACTCGTTCGACGATCGCCGCGCACAGGCGCTCGGTCGTCATGGGCCACTGCAGCACCTGGAACTTCTCGAGGTACCTCGACGAGTGGCGGCCCGAGGAGAGCACGAAATGGCCCTCGAGGAGCGCCCCCGACGCGCGGAAGAGCTCCTCCACCTCGCCCGGGGGAACGGCCATCGCCTCACGAGTATGGGCGCGCCTATGCTCGGTCGCGCCCAATGCGCGTCCATGACGTCTCCCTGACCCTGCGGCCGGACATGCCGACGTGGCCGGGGGAGCAGGGCCCGCGCGTCGAGCCACTCAAGCGGATGGCGCGCGGCGACAGCTCCAACGTCTCGCTCGTCACTTTCGGCGATCACACCGGGACGCACGTGGACCCGCCGATCCACTTCATCGAGGGCGGCGAGACGGTCGACCATCTGCCGGTCGATGCCCTCGTCGGTCCATGCCAGGTCGTCGCGTACGACGAGGACGACCACATCTCGGGCACGTGGCTCGACGCGGCCGCTATCGCGACGCCGTGCGAGCGGATCCTGTTCAAGACGCGCAACAGCGAATGCTGGCGGGACCCCGCGACGCCGTTCGACAAGGGATTCATCGCGCTGGATGAGACCGCGGCGCACTGGCTCGTCCAGCGCGGCGTGAAGCTGGTCGGCGTCGACCACCTCTCGGTCGAGCCGTTCGGGTCCGGCAAGATCGGCCATCCGGTGCACGTCGCGCTGCTGCGCGCGAGCGTCGTGATCGTCGAAGGGCTCGACCTCCACGACGTCGCGCCCGGATCGTATGAGCTCGTGTGCGCGCCGCTGAAGATCGAGGGCGGGACCGGCTCGCCCGCGCGCGTGTTCCTCATCCAGCGCTAGCGGCGCCCGCGGCGAAAGGCGGGCGCCCGAAGGGCGACCGCGCCTAACATCGCTCCATGGCCCTCACGCAACGGCCGCTCGCGACGCGGCGCGACCTCATCAGGGTCTTCTCTGAGGACCGCATCGTCGCGGTGGTCCGCGTGGGCAGCGCGGACCTCGCCGAGCGGTGCGCGCGCCTCCTCGCCGAGGCGGGCGTCCGGCTCATCGAGATCACGCTGACGGTGCCGGACGCGTTCGAGCTCATCCAGCGCCTCTCGAGCGACGACACCATCGCGGACCGCAGCGCGGTCATCGGCGCCGGTACGGTGCTGAACGGCCGCCAGGCCGAGGACTCGCTCCTCGCCGGCGCGCGGTTCCTCGTGAGCCCGATCCTCGTCCCCGCGATGATCGAGGCGGCGCACGCGCGGGACGCGATGGCGATGCCAGGGACCATGACGCCGACGGAGATCGTGCGCGCCGCGGAGCTGGGCGCGGACTACATCAAGATCTTCCCCATCCAGAGCCTGGGCGGGCCCTCGTATGTCGCGAACGTCCGCCGCGCGATCTCGCATCTCCCGCTCGTGCCGACCGGCAACGTCGAGCTCGCCGAGATCCCCGCGTACGAGCAGGCAGGCGTAGCCGGCTACGGCATCGGGAACCCGCTGGTCCGTCCCGACCTCGTCGAGAAGGGCGACCGGGACGCGGTCCTGGCGAACATCCGGCGCTTCCTCGAGGCCGCCCGCCGGAAGTAACGGTCCCGGACCCCTCGGCCGCCGGCCGCGCGCTCGCTTCGCTCGCCTGCCTCGCTCGTCCGTCGGCGCCGGCAAGCCGTCGCCGCCGCCCTCGCTCAGCCGTAGCGCCGGCTGCCGATCGAACGAGAATGCGGCCATGCCGCGCGATCTACCGGTCGGTAACGGCAACCTCCTCGTCACCTTCGACTCGCTCTACCAGCTGCGCGACCTCTACTTCCCGTTCGTCGGGATGGAGGACCACACCGAGGGCAACGCCTGCCGCTTCGGCGTGTGGGTCGACGGCCGCTTCCGCTGGACGAGCGACGAGGACTGGGTCCGCACGCTCCGGTACGGCCACGAGACGCTCGTCACCGACGTCCATCTGACCAGCGCCGAGCTCGGCATCCGGCTCGAATGCCGCGACGTCGTGGACTTCGACCGCAACGTGTACGTCAAGGAGGTCACCGCCGAGGACACGACCGGCCGCGAGCGGGAGGTGCGCCTCTTCCATCACTTCGACCCTCACCTGTACGGCAACGACGTCGGCGACTCGGCCTACTACGACCCGAGGTCGCGCGCTCTCGTCCACTACAAGGCGCGCCGCTACTTCCTCCTGAACGCGCGCGCGGAGGACGGCGCGGTCGGGCTCAGCTCCTTCGCGATCGGACGGAAGGAGACCGGCACGGCGGTCGGAACGTGGCGCGACGCCGAGGACGGGACGCTCTCCCGCAACCCGGTCGCGCAGGGCTCGATCGACAGCGTCGGCGAGATCGATCTCCATCTCGCGGCATTCGGGAAGGGCACCGTCACCTTTTGGATCGCTGCCGGCCGGAGCTACGACGAGGTACGCGCCATCGACCAGCTCGTCCGCGACCGCGGGCCACTGTCCTTCATCAAGCGGACCGAGGACTACTGGCGCCTCTGGGCGAACAAGGACGAGTCGGGCATCTCGAAGGTCCTTCCCGACGACCTGTGCCACATGTACAAGACGTCGTGCCTGATCCTGCGGACGCAGACCGACGAGCGCGGGGCGATCGTCGCGGCGAACGACTCCGACGTCCTGCGCTTCAACCGCGACACCTATTCCTACATGTGGCCGCGCGACGGCGCGCTCGCGGCGGCGGCGATGGACCTCGCGGGATACGTGGAGCTGCCGCGGCGCTTCTACGCGATGTGCGGCGAGCTCATCACGCGCGAGGGCTACCTCCACCACAAGTACGACCCGGACGGCAGCGTCGGCTCCTCGTGGCTGCCGTGGTCGACGCCGGAGGGACGGCTCCAGCTGCCCATACAGGAGGACGAGACGGCGCTGCCGGTATGGGCGCTGTGGCGGCACTACGAGCGGCTGCGCGACCTCGAGTTCATCCGTCCGCTCTACCGCAAGCTCGTCCGCGCCGCCGCGGACTTCATGACGACGTTCCGCGAGCCGCACACCGGCCTGCCGGCCGCGAGCGTCGACCTCTGGGAGGAGCGGCGTGGGATCCACGCCTTCACGACGGGCGCCGTGTGGGCCGGCCTCACCGCCGCGTGCGAGTTCGCCGACGCCTTCGGGCAGCACGACGTCGCGGGGCGGTACCGCGTCGCCGCGGACGAGATCAAAGCCGCTGCGCTCGAGCATCTCTGGGACGCGGACCGTGGCCGCTTCATGCGCACGATCGACGTGCTGCCCGACGGCACGATCACGAAGGATCCCACGCTCGACATCTCGCTGGCCGGCGTCTGGCTCTTCGGGATGCTGCCGGCCGACGACGCGCGCGTCGTCGCGACGATGCGCGCTGTTCGCGAGCGGCTCTGGGTCAGCACCGCGATCGGTGGCCTCGCGCGGTACGAGAACGACGCGTACTTCCGCCAGTCGCCCGACGTGCCGGGCAACCCGTGGTTCATCGGCACGCTGTGGCTCGCCGAGCACCACATCGCGTGCGCGAAGCGCCTCGAGGACCTTGCGCCCGCACGCGAGATCCTCGAGTGGTGCGTCGCACGCGCGCTGCCGTCGGGTGTCATGCCCGAGCAGCTCGACCCGCGCACCGGCGATCCGCTCTCGGTCTCACCGCTCACGTGGTCGCACGCCGGCTTCATCAGCACCGCGCAGCGTTACGCGCGAAAGGCGAACGAGCTGCGGTCGCAGTTCACCGACCGGATCGCGCGGTCCGGCGAGGTCATCGGGTGACCGAGCGATCCGTCGCGGCCGAGTCTCCGCTCTACAACGCGACCATCGCCGCCCGCACGGACATGACGGATTCGCTCGCGATCTTCACCGTCGACCCGGACGGCGATCACCGGGCGTTCGTCCCCGGCCAGTACATCACCGTGGGGTTGGCCGCCGACGGACGCCTCATCCAGCGCCCGTACTCCGTGGCCAGCAGCGCGCGCCGGCTCGGCGAGGGATACGAGCTCTACGTCCGCCGGATCCGGGACGGCGCGCTCACGCCTCTCTTGTTCGCCGCTCCCGCAAGCCAGCGGATCGCGCTGCGCGGCCCAAAGGGCCGCTTCACCCTCCAGCCGGGTGACGACCGCATCCACCTGTTCGTGGCGACCGGGTGCGGCATCGCGCCCTTCATGTCGATGCTGCGTACGCTCCTCGACGACGCGGCCCCGCGACCCACGGTCCTTCTCCACGGTGTCAGCCATGTCAGCGAGCTCACGTACCGCGAGCTCCTCGAGAAGTGGGCCCTCTCCCGAAGCTGGTCCTTCTCATACATCCCGACGATCTCCCGCCCCTCCGATCCGGCGAACGCCGGTTGGCGCGGCCGGACCGGACGCGTCGAGACGATCGTCGCGGACGTGTGCGGGTCGCTCGGGCTCACGCCCGCGAGCTGCGTCGCCTACATCTGCGGCAACCCGGAGATGACGGCGAACGTCGAGACCGTCCTGCGCGGTCGCGGGTCCGCCGAGCAGCAGATACGCACAGAGGAGTACTGGCCGCTCCCTCGCTAGGCTGTCGGCGGCAACGAAGCGGCGAGCGCGGGCTCCCCGCGCAGCTTCGCGAAGCCCGGCTTGATCCTCCCGTAGATGAGCGCGACGCGCTCGTCGTAGCCGATGAAGGCGCTCTTCATCGCGTTGATCTGCAGGCGCTCGACGTCGGCGAGCGTGAGGCCGAACGTCGCCGAGAGCCGGCGGAGCTCCTCCGACAGCGTGATGCCTGACATGAGCCTGTTGTCGGTGCTCACCGTGACGCGGAAGTGCTCGGCGAGGAAGTGGCGGATGGGGTGGTCCGAGAGCGTCGCGACCGCGCCGGTGTCGACGTTGCTCGTGGGGCAGAGCTCGAGCGGGATGCGCTTGTCCTTCACGTACTGCGCGAGCGGGCCGAGCTTGACCACGCGCGCTTGCTCCATCGCGGGTCCCATACCTGCGGGGGCGATGGCCATGTCCTCGACGAGGCGCACGCCGTGCCCGATGCGGTGCGCGCCGCAGTACTGGAGCGCCTGCCAGATCGAGGGCGGACCGAATGCCTCGCCCGCGTGGATCGTGATCGAGAAGTTCTCGCGGCGGCAGTACTGGAACGCCTCGACGTGCACCTTCGGCGGGTGGCCCGCTTCCTCGCCCGCGATGTCGAACCCCACGACGCCGCGGTCGCGGAACGAGACGGCGAGCTCGGCCATCTCGAGCGAATCGGTCCGGTCGCGCATCGCGGCGACGATCTGCCGCAGCACGATCCCGTGCTCCGTCATGGCCCGCTGGAAGCCTCGGACCACGGCGTCGACGACCTGCTCGAGGTTCATACCGCGCTGCGTGTGGAAGACGGGCGCGTAGCGGATCTCGGCGTAGACGACACCGTCCCGCGCGAGGTCCTCGCCGCACTCGAACGCGACGCGCTCGATCGACTCCGGCGTCTGCATGACGGCGATCGTGTGCGCGAACCCGCGCAAATAGAGCGGTAGCGAGCCGCTCGCCGCGCTGTCGTGGGACCAGCGGGCGAGCTCGCCCGGATCGGTCGTCGGGAGACCGGCGTACCCGAGGTCTCGCGCCAGCTCGACGATCGTCGCGGGACGCAGCCCGCCGTCGAGGTGGTCGTGGAGGAGCACCTTCGGCGCGGCGCGCAGCGTCGTGAGCGGGACCGTCACGCCCGCACCGCCGTCGCCGGGTCCGCGCCGGCCACGACCGACCAGCCCGAGCGCGCCTCCGTGCCGAAGACGATGTCGTCGGGACGCACCGGGACCCGGTTCAGTGGCTTGCCGGTCGCGGCGCGGATGGCCGCGACGATCGCCGGCGTGCTCGAGATGGTCGGCGGTTCTCCCACCCCCTTCGCGCCGTACGGCGCGTCGGGGTGCGGGTGCTCGATGACGTCCGCGACGACGGGCGGCATGTCGAGGATCGTCGGCAGCAGGTAGTCGGTGAAGCTCGGGTTCCGCACGCGGCCGTCCTTCAGCTGGATCTCCTCCATCACGGCGAGCCCGAGCCCTTGCGCGATCCCGCCCTCGAGCTGGCCGATGACCGCGAGCGGGTTGATCGCCTTCCCCACATCCTGTGCGGTCGCGATCTGGACGACGCGCACGAGCCCGGTGCCGAGGTCCACGTCCACGGTCGCGCGGTGCGCGGCGAACAGGAAGGCGACGTGCCCGTGGTTCTGCGTCACCCCGTTGCGCGGCTCCGTCGGACGGTGGCGGTACGTGACGGTCCGGTCGATCGGCTCGTCGAGCAACTTCGGGAGACCGACGTCCTCCACGCGGACACCGCGTGCGGCCGCCCGCCGCACGACCTCGGCCATCACCTCGCGGCACGCCGCCTGGACCGCGCCGCCCGTCATCCACGTCTGGCGCGACGCGGAGCTCGATCCCGCCGAGCCCGCCGTCGTGTCCGGGGGGTCGAGCTCGACCCGCTCGATGCCGAGCTCGGTCCGGGCGACCTGGAGCACCACCGTCACGATGCCCTGACCCACCTCGGCGGCGGCCGTGTGCACGCGCGCGATCGGACCGCGGGCGTCGCGCATCAGGCGGACCCGGGCCGTCGCGAGGTCGTCGGAGGCGTGCGAGTAGCACACGTTCTTGAACCCGGCCGCGTAGCCCGTGGCGCGGACGACGCCCTCGCCGTGCGTGAGGTTCCCGGCGCCGCCCGGGAGGAGGAGCGGATCCGTCGGGATCTCGTCGCTCGGCATGGGGAGGTCCGCGCAGCGCCGCACGATGTCCGCGACCGGCGCCGATCCGATCATCGGCTGGCTCGTCACGATCGCGTCGCCCTCGCGAAGGCCGTTGCGGATGCGGATCTCGACCGGATCGAGGCCGCACGCCTCGGCGAGCCGATCCATCTGCGCCTCATAGGCCATGCAGCTCTGGACCGCGCCGAACCCGCGCATCGCTCCGGTCGGCGGGTTCGTCGTGTACGTGGCGATGGCGTGGATGAGCGCGTTCGGGACGCGGTACGGCCCCGCGCCGAAGCAGGCGGCGTTCGCGACGACGGCGGAGGTCGACGACGCGTACGCGCCGCCGTCGAGGACGAGCGTCGCGCGCACGTACACGAGGCGGCCGTCGCGCGTCGCGCCGTGCTCGTACCACATGCGCGCCGGGTGCCGGTGCACGTGGCCGAAGAACGACTCCTCGCGCCCGTACGCCATCCGCACGGGACGCTTCGTCGCGAGCGCGAGCAGGCAGCAGTGCACCTGGATCGAGATGTCCTCGCGCGCGCCGAACGCGCCGCCGACACCGGCGAGGACGAGCCGCACCTTCGTCTCCGGAAGGCCGAGGGCCGGGGCGATCTGCCGGAGATCCTCGTGCAGCCACTGCGTCGCGACGTGGAGCGTGACGCCGCCATCCGTGTCGGGGACGGCGAGCCCGGCCTCCGGCCCGAGCGCAGCCTGATCCTGCATCCCGACCTCGTACTCGCCGCTGACGACGATCTCGGCCGTCGCGCGGGGGTCGCCGTGCACGACGCGCACGGTCTCGATGACGTTGCCGTCGGCGTGGATCTTCGGCGCATCGGGCCGCAGCGCCGCGACCGGATCGCTGACCGGCGGAAGCGGCTCGTACTCGACGACGATCGCCTTGGCCGCCGCCTTCGCCGCGTCGACGTCGTCGGCCGCGACCAGCGCGACCGGCTCGCCGACGTAGCGGACGACCTCGCGCGCGAGCACCGGCTGGTCGAGCTTCATGAGCCCGATGAGCGCGCGCGTCGGGAGGTCGGCGGCGGTGAGGACCGCGCGCACGCCCGGCATGGCCTTCGCCTTCGCCGCGTCGATCGACCGTATCCGCGCGTGGGGATGGGGGCTGCGGAGCGTGTGGCCGAACAGCATCCCCTCGGCGCGCAGGTCGCTCGCGTACGCGAACTCGCCCTGCACCTTCTCCACCGCGTCCGGCCGCTGCGCGGACTCGCCGACGACGCCGCGCACCGTGATGCGCGCGCCGGGCCGCGGAGGCGCGAGCGTCATCGGCCGCTCCCCCGAGCGGCCCGGTGGACGGCCTCGACGATCCGGCCGTAGCCGGTGCAGCGGCAGATGTTGCCCGCGAGCGCCTCGCGGATCTCGGCGTCGCTCGGCTCGGGTTCCTGCCGCAGGAGCGCCTCGGTCGCGACGATCAGACCGGGCGTGCAGAAGCCGCACTGCACCGCGCCCGCGTCCACGAACGCGCGCTGGACGGGATGCATCTCGCCGTCCCGGGTCAGCCCCTCCACGGTGCGCACGTCGCGCCCCTCTGCGGCCGCCGCGAGGACGAGGCAGGAGCAGACGAGCTCGCCGTCGATCAGCACCGAGCACGAGCCGCACTCGCCCTGGTCGCAGGCGCTCTTGCTGCCCGGGAGCACGAAGCGCTCGCGGAGCGCGGTCAGCAGCGACTCGTGCGCCGCGACCTCCGCCGATCGCTCGTCGCCGTTGAGGCGCAGCGTGAGCCTCATGTGATCAGCGCCGCGCGCGCGAACGCTCGCGTCGCCATCACCGAGAGCACGTGGCGCCGGTACGCCGCGGTGCCGCGCACGTCGTCGATCGGCTTGGCCGCGGCGGCGACGCGCGAGCCGATCTCCGCGAGGGCAGCATCCGAGGGCACGCGTGGACGATCCCATCCCGCTTCGTCCAGGAGACCCCGCGCGAACGTCTCCGCATCCGTCGCGCGGATGATCGTCGGACCGCTCGATCCGACGGCGATGCCCACGCGCTTGCGACTCCCGTCGATCACGAGCGCCAGGCTCGCGATCGCGATGACCATGGCGTTGCGCGTACCGGCCTTCATGAAGACCTGCGCCGGTCCCGCGTCGTCCCATTCCGCGGCCACCACGAGCTCGTCCTGGCGGCGAACGCTCCTCTTGGGTCCGGTCATGTACTCGGTGAAGGGCACGCGCCGCTCGCCGCGGGCCGACCGCAGGAGCACGACCGCGTCGAGCGCGGCGAGCACCGGCAGCGTGTCGCCCGCGGGCGAGCAGGTCCCGAGATTGCCCCCGAGCGTCCCGGCGTTGCGGATCTGCGGCGAGCCCACGGTGCGCGCGGCCTGGCGTAGCGCCGGCGATGCGACGTCCTCGCGCAGCATCCGGGTGTACGTGACACCGGCGCCCATGCGCACGTGGCCGTTCACGCCGAGGTCGCGCAGCTCCGGAACGCGGTCGATCGCGACGACGGCCGCCGGGCGATGGCGGCCGAAGTTCATCTCGACCATGAGGTCAGTGCCGCCCGCGATCGGCTCGGCATCCGCTCGTGATGCGAGGTACGCGAGCGCGTCGTCGAGGTGCCGCGCGATCTCGACGTCCACGGTGACGGGCGAGTGTACGGCGACAGAGCCGATGATCCTCGGGAGCGATGAGCCTTCGGCGGTGTGGTTCGCGCGAGCATTGGAGATCTTAATGCTCTCGCCAAGCTCGGCGGCTCAGCCGATCTTGGCCCGCCTTGCCAGCTTTGGGACCGCTTCCCCGGCAAGGGCCCGCACCTCCGTCGGATCCGTCCGCGTCGGGATGCCGTCACGGACGAGCACGTGGCCGTCGACGATGACGTCGCGCACGGCGCGGGACCCGCCGCCGAAGACGATCCGCGTCGCCGGGTCGCCGCCCGGGGCGAGACGAGCGGCGTCGAGCACGACGATGTCGGCGCGCTTGTCCACGGTCAGCGAGCCGATCTCAGCGTCCATCCGAAGGGCGCGCGCGCCCTCGATGGTCCCCATGCGCAGCACGTCCAGCGCTCCGAGCGCGTCGGGTCCGTGCGCGGCGCGGGCGAGGAGCGCCGCGAGGCGCATCTCCTCGAATCCGTCGAGGCGGTTGTTGCAGGCCGCGCCGTCGGCGCCGATGCCGACGGTCATGCCCGCCCTGCGCAAGCGGACGATGTCCGCGATCCCGCTCCCGAGCTTCAGATTCGACGACGGGCAGTGCGCGACCGCCGCGCCGACGCTCGCGAGCGCCCGGATCTCATCGGCGCTCAGGTGGACGGCGTGCGCGAGGACCGCCCGGTCGGACGCGATACCGGTCTCGACCAGGTACGCGGCGGGAGCGCGGCCGGTGGCCCGCTCGACGAGAGCGCCCTCCCCGACGTTCTCGTTGGTGTGCGTGTGCACGAGGTGGCCCGCGATCCGCGAGAGCGTCGCCACGGCCTCGAGGAGCTCGCGCGTGCAGCTGAGAGCGAAGCGCGGCGCGTAGGCGTACTGGATCCGACCGGCGTCGTGCCCGTGCCACCTCTTGATGAGCGCGGCGGCGGCGTCGAGGGATCCGCGCGTCGTCTCGAGCAGATCCTTCGGGACGGCCTCGCCGGTGTCCATCATCGCCTGGCCCGCGAGCGCTCGGATCCCCGAGCGCACGAGCTCATCGAAGACGGCGTCACCGTCGTGGGTCGTCCCCATGTCGAGGACCGTCGTTGTCCCGGTGAGGAGGAGCTCGAGGAGACCGAGCCTCACGCTGGCGCGGATCGATCCCTCGTCGTGCGCGGCCTCGAGGGGCCAGACCCGCGTGCGAAGCCAGTCAAGCAGCGCGAGGTCCTCCGCGAGCCCACGGAAGAGCGTCTGCACGAGGTGCACGTGCGTCTGCACCAGGCCGGGCATCACATAGCAACCCGACGCGTCGATGATCTCCGCATCGGCGGGCGCGGTGACGGATCCGATCGCCGCGATCTGACGGCCCTGGACGAGCAGGTCGGCCTTGACCGCGGCGTGCCCCGCCTCCATCCGCAGCAGCGTCCCGCCGCGGATGACGAGAGGCGGGCCGTACCGCGACTGCTGCGGGGAGAGACTCATGCGCGGATCAGCGCTCCCCACCCGGGACCGCTCACGATCTCCCCATCCTGCTGCACGGTGCGACCGCGGACGACGGTGCGGACCACCGCGCCCCGGAAGCGCCGTCCGACGTAAGGGCTGACCGCGCTACGCGCCTGAAGCTGAGCAGCTGTGAAGGTCCAGCGCCGGTCCGGATCGACGACGATGAGGTCGGCATCGACCCCCACGCGGATCGCGCCCTTGCGACGCGAGATCCCCAGCAGCCGCGCGGGCGCGGTCGCGACGAGCCACGCGAGCCGGGCGAGCGTGAGCCCACGCGGCCGACCCTCGGTGAGCAGCGCGGGAACGAAGGACTGGATGCCCGCGACGCCGCCCCACGCGTGGAACATGTCGTCGCCCGCCTTCATCCCGGCCGGGCACGGGGAGTGGTCGGACGCGACGATCTCGAGGTCGCCCGCGAGCACCGCGCGCCAGAGCGCATCGCGGTCGCTCGCGCCGCGGATCGGAGGCGCGCACTTGAGCGCCGCTCCGGCGCGCCGGACGTCGGCGGACGTGAACGTGAGGTAGTGCGGGCACGTCTCGCCGGTGATCCGGAGGCCTCGGGCGCGAGCGCGGCGGATCTCGCGCACGCCCGCGGCGCTGCTCACGTGGACCACGTGCACCCGGGCGCCGGCCTCGGCCGCGGCGATCGCGAGACGCGAGATCGCGCGTGCCTCGGCGTCTGCGGGACGCGATGCCAGCCATGCCGCGGCGTCATGCCGCCCACTCTTCCGATATCGGCGGCCGAGCTCGTCCGTCACGCGCCGGTCCTCCGCGTGGACCGCGACGAGGAGGCCGGCCGCGGCGGCCGCGCGCAGCGCAGGGACGAGCACAGCTTCGGACAGGTGCGGGAACTCGGCGACGCCGCTCGGGACGAGGAACGCCTTCACGCCGACGGCGCCGCGGCCGGCGAGCCGCTTCAGCTTCGCGGCGTTCGCGTCGACGAGGCCGCCCCACAGCGCGTGGTCGACGTGAGCGGAGCGCGCCGCGGCGTCGCGTTTCGCGTCGAAGGCCGCGCGATCGAGCGTGGCTGGGATCGAGTTGAGGGGCATGTCGCAGACCGTCGTGATCCCGCCCAGGGCGGCGCCGCGCGTCCCCGCCTCCCACCCCTCCCAGTCCGCACGTCCCGGCTCGTTCAGATGGGCGTGCGCGTCCACCGCGCCGGGCATGACCGCGAGGCCTCGAGCATCGATCTCCTCCGCGGCCTGGCCCACTCCCGGCTCGACGATCGCCAAGATGCGCCCATCCCGCACGATCAGATCGCGCTCGACGACGCCGTCCTCGAGCACCAGCCGCCCTCTCCGGATCGCGAGGTCGCCTCTCGTCACGGCCTGGTCGATATCGTGGCCTTCGCCCCGTACCCGGGGTCCCCGCCGATCCCGGAGGGTCGGCGGGGTGAATAGCCGCTCCGCTCTTGTGGGCTCGCTCGTCGCGGCAAGACCGCTCCTCGCTCGGGTCACTCCAGCTCGAAGGCGATGTCCTGGGCGCCGGACCAGAGGGTGCGGCGGCCGAGCTCGGGCAGCTGGTCGAGGCCATCGACGATCGTGGCGAAGTGGTTGCCCGCGAGCTGTCCCACCTTGCTCGCGAAGAGGGCCGAGCCGTATGGGACGAGGATCTCCATCTCGGACACGCCCCCCGGATAGAAGAGCATCTGGCCGGGTGCGGGATGGCTCGTCGCGTTCTCCGATCCGACGTCGATGCGCCGATCACCCATCGGGATCCACATCGCCTCGCCGCTCCACCGCGCGTGGATCAGGTGGTCGCGGAACGGCAGCATCGCGCGGAAGGCGTCGCACGTGCGGGGTGCGGCGTCCTCCTCCATCCGCGCGATGAAGGTGAAGCCGCCTGCGGCCATACGGAGGCTGCGCACGCGGCGCATACGATACGGGCCTCGTGTCCGGGGCCACGCTCTCGACCCACGTGCTCGACACCGGCGCGGGGCGGCCGGCTTCGGGCGTCGCGGTCTCGCTGTACAAGGACGAGCGTCTCCTCGCCAAGGCCGCGACGGACGCGGACGGTCGCGTCCGCGAGCTCGGCGGCGGGCTCGCGCCCGGCACGTACCGGCTCGTTTTCGAGGTCAGCTCTCCGTTCTTCCGGCGCGTGGCGCTCGACATCGAGATCGGCGACGGTCATCACCACGTGCCGCTGCTGCTCTCGCCGTACGGCGTCACGTCCTACCGTGGCAGTTGACGCAGCGCACATCGAACGCGCCTTCGAGCGGGCGACGGCGCTCGTGGACCGTCTCGCGGCCGAGACGCCCTTCTCGTCGGTCGACGGCATCATCGCCCGAGCTCGCGCGATCATCGGCTCGATGACCGAGCGCGACCTCATCGCGGTCCTCGACGCGCATCCGCGGATCGGCGCGGACCGGAGATCGCTCTCCGCTGGATCCGCCCGCGAGCAGGGGGATCAGGACGATCCCGCTCTCCTCCGCGAGCTCGCTCTGTTGAACGAGGCATACGAAGCACGGTTCGGGTTCCGCTTCGTCGTCTTCGTCGTGGGCCGGCCGAGGTCCGAGATCATCCCGGTCATGCGAGAGCGGCTCGAGCGGACCCGCGAGGACGAGCTCACGACGGGGATCGACGAGTTCCTCGCCATCGCGCGCGACCGGCTCATGCGCGCGTGACCGCGGACCTCGCGGGCTACGTCGCCGACTGGCTGCACCTCATCGTGCGCTGGGGGCACATGATCGCCGCGATCGGCTGGGTCGGGACCTCCCTCTACTTCATCTCGCTCGACCTGGGCCTCGCTCCCAGCGGCGCGCCGGGCGTGCTCGGGGAAGCGTGGGAGATCCACGGCGGCGGCTTCTACCGGATCGAGAAGTTCAGGGTCGCGCCCGCGGCGCTGCCCGCGTCGCTGCGCTGGTTCAAGTGGGAGGCGTATCTCACCTGGCTGACCGGCTTCGGCCTCCTCGTCCTCCTCTACTACCTCGACCCGTACGCGTTCCTCATCGATCCGCGCGTCGCCGACCTCGAGCCGTGGCAGGCGGTGTTGGCGAGCGTCGCTCTGCTCGCCCTCGGCTGGGTCGCGTACGACCGCATCGCGCGGCTCCTCGAGGATCGCCCGCGCGCGCTCGCGGCCGCGCTCGCGGCTCTGGTCGTCGCGGTCGTGCTCTTCGCGAGCGCGCTGCTCGGATCGCGCGCCGCGTACATCCACGTCGGC
>Ga0105164_10000356_pt1 | contig 33891 bp, 31 predicted proteins | sample VDWuncwatermetaG_FD_89674 | JGI IMG/M metagenome (GOLD analysis project Ga0105164, IMG submission 89674) | Wastewater microbial communities from Netherlands to study Microbial Dark Matter (Phase II) - VDW unchlorinated drinking water | ecosystem: Environmental > Aquatic > Freshwater > Drinking...
CTTCAACAAGATGAGTGAGCTGAAGATGTGTTGACCCCTCAATAGCCTGAGCATAATGCCCGCCAACCCGAGCCAGCCATTCGCGCAAAAATCGTGTTTTACCATGGCGCCGCCGCCCAAAAATTATAACTAAGTCGTCGTCAAATGGTACTTAACACTGGTCACAATTACATTCCTTTTATAAATCAGTGAAAGCTTAATAAGCCAGGCGGTTTGATTATGTAAAAGCTGGTGCCGCCATTTCGCGGTAACAAATTCTGGAAAAATTACGGTGATAAATTCGGACGGATATTCTTTTGAAGCCTGATCAATAAAATCCAAAATTGGCCCCGAGATTGACCGGTAAGGTGAATCTAGCACATGCAGTTTTCGCTCTGGAAATTTGTCGGCCCAGGTCGCTAAAATTCTTTGATATGACTCTTCGTCGGTTTTAACAAAGCAGACGCGCACATCATTTGAAATGCTCAGGCCGTAGCGGATGGCGTTCATCACGCCTCTGTGCAGGCCTGAAATCGGAATGACCACCACATGATCGCTTACTTTTTCGGCGGTGAGCATATCGTAGTGAGACTGTGAAATTTCTCGGGCAAACATAATGTAGTGATAGTGAATCCGGTGAAATGTATAGACCATAATAGGTATAACGATAATCACCATCCATGCGCCGTGCGTGAATTTAAAAATGGCAACGACAACTAAAACCAACGCAGTGCAAAGAGTCCCGAAACCATTCATGAAAACAGAAAGCTTCCAGCCCTTTTGTTTTAACTTTAGGTGCCGAATCACCATTCCAGATTGTGAAAGAGTAAAAGATAAAAATACGCCTACGGAATATAGCGGAATCAGATAATGAGTTCGACCGCCAAAAAAAATCACCAGCAAAATCGCCATTACGGAAAGGCCCATAATTCCGTTAGAAAAAACCAGTCGGTCGCCAATGCTGGAAAGCTGCCTTGGGGCGTAACGGTCTCGTGCTAAAAAGGAAACGAGTCGCGGAAAATCGGCATAAGCGGTAGACGCGGCCAAAAATAAAATCAGGGCCACGCCCACTTGCACCATAAAAAACATAATGCCATTACCAAAAATTAACGCGCTTAATTGTGAAATCAGTGTGACGCCTTCAATATGACCTAAATTATGAACATAGACTAAATAACTGACTCCAAAAAACAAGCCGGCTAAAATAAAAACCATGTACATTAAGGTTTTTTTAGCGTTCTCGGCCTGCGGATGTTTAAATAGCGGAATGCCGTCAGAGACGGCCTCAATACCGGTAAGGGCCGCGCAACCCGAAGAAAAGGCGCGCAGCAAAAGTATTATGCCAATTTCAGGATAATTAGTCTGGAAAACATCTACAATGGGATTGATATTTTGGTGAGGATTATTAATAAACCCGTTAATAATTAATAAAAACATTGAAAATATAAAAAAGTAGGTGGGTATGGCAAATATGGTGGAAGACTCACCAATACCCCTTAGACTCAACGTCATCAAAATTAAAATAATCCATATACAAGTAAAAACCTGTACCGAGGCCATTTCTGGAAAGGCTGAAATTAAATTTTCAACTCCGGCAGAAACGGAAACGGCTACGGTTAGCACATAGTCAATCATAAGCGCAGCACCGGCAACAAGGCCTGCGCGCTCACCCAAGTTTTCTTTAACCACCACATAGGCGCCACCACCATTAGGATAGGCTTGTATAGTTTCGCGGTAAGACATGGCCACAATAAACATTAAAAGCACAATGGCCCCAGCAATAGGCAGTAACCAGTGTGTGGCAAAAGGAATAACCGCAGCAGCTAAGGCTAAAGCTATAACTATTTCCTCTGTTGCGTAAGCTACAGAAGAAAGTGCGTCTGATGCTAAAACGGCAAGAGCTTTCCATTTAGGAATAAGCTCATGCTGCGAGTGCGAGGACTGTAATGGAGAACCAATGAGGATGCGCCGCAACTTCGAGATAAACATACTAACCCCTTATTTACTCAATAAGGCCTAACTATACTCGTTAGAATAATAAACACAAGAGCAACGCATTAGTCTTCATCAGACCCAATCCCATAATTAAATTTTTCGGAGTTTAATTCTTGAGTATTATTTTCTTGCATGTGTTCTTGATTGGGAGGGGTGGGCACTTTGTAAGATTCATCGGCCCAAGCGCCTAAATCAATAAGTTTACAGCGCTCAGAGCAAAAGGGACGAGAGCTGTTTTCTAAAGTGTAAATTGCTAAACGCCCACACTGTGGGCACTTAATTTTTCGTTCTTGCATAATCTAAGCCTTATAATTCTGCATATTAATATTTAAAGACCGCAATTTTGTGTTTGGCAACGGGTCATGGTGCCTGTAGCCGCTATTACGCCGCCCACTTTAAATGAGTAATTTAAGTTGGTGCTATTTGCGCTGCCATTAGTAACTTCGATAGCCACCACGGTTTGGTTTAAGCCGGTCCAAGCATCACCATAACCTTGAGTAATGAAACCCGCACTGTTGTTTATGGCTGAAGTCGTCATTTGAATTTGCAGCGGGTTACGGTAAGCCCCTTGGTAATAACTTGTATCCGGGATGTAAGGCACCGAATAGCCAGTGGCATAACCTACAATCATTCCCAACATATTGGCAACAGAGGGTAGCTGGCCCGTGTAATTAACATAAGGGTTTGTCTTAGGTTCCGCAATGACAGTAACTAAAGCACTACCATTCAGCTGTGGCGGAAACTGTAGTACAATTGCGGTATAGCCAGATAAATAATAACTGCAATTTGCTGAACCAATATTCTGATAATTTTTTTCAGCGCGGTCGCAAATACCCATACCTAGCTTAAAGAATTCTCGCATTTTTGTGGAGTTCACAATATTTAAGCGCGTAGTTCCAGAATAATTATCTGCATAAAAACCATTGCTAAAGTTAAAGGCTGAGTTAATGGTGGAATTACCGTTAGAACATTGGCCATTGGAATACCAGTAACCGGCAGGGCAGGCCCCATTCGCGGTGGCTATGGCGCCGACATTACCATTGGTTCTATTGCCGGGGTCGCAACCCACAAGTAATAAACTAGTAAACACGCCAGCGGTCAGTAATAATAAGCTTTTCATAAGTCACTCCTTAAATAATTTTTTTAATCAAACTAAGTTAGTACAATGTTCGGGCCAGCTATTAAGCGCGGTGGTGAGTTTGAGGCGTCCATATTTTAGACATGAACAAATTTTGCTAGGCATTTGTTTCAGAATGAGATTTAGAGAACTTTAGAGATCTTTAGAGATCTTTAGAGAACAATTAGGGGCAGCGGCGAAGAATTTCTAATAGCGAGCCATCTGAATGAAGGCACCAAGGTTACTATTCAACTAAAAAATATTTTGTGAATTTGAACTCACTTATTAAAGAAACAGATGCTTTTACAATAGTAGATGGCAGGGATGTCGGTAGGCCTAAAGAAATTTCAAACATGCCGAAAATTCGAACGCAAAGCGAACTTCCGCTTTGCTATGCTTTTGCCGCAGCCACCATAGCGCAAAAAAAAGCATGTGATACAGATAAAGTGAAATTTCCCGACCCGGCTATTTGTAGCAGAATGCCACCAGAGCAGCCAGAAAAACAGATTTCACCATTTAGTATGGTAGCTTGGGCTAAGCGATCAGTAGTGGATGGAAGAGTTCGCGATAGAGTTGAATTTGCGCCCGGCTCAGGATCAACCGCGCTGGACAACTCGCAAAAGGCATTTAGTTTTATGCCAGAGTCTTGTCTTCCATTTGATAAAATAGTAAATACGCTTCCTAAAAAAAAGACAAAGATGGCAAAATAGCTGTTGATAAAAATAATATAGAAGTTGTCAATAAGGAGGCTGTCGAGATATTAATAAAAGATATTGAAAATTTATATAATAAAAATAGAAGCAACACAGAAGCAGGCGTTGCTGCATGTTTGAATTGTTCTGAAAACAAAGACTTTAAAAATTTATTTGATCAAATCCAAAACTTTGGAATAAATACCTCGAATAAGCGGATACTTTATGCACTTAAAAAAAAAGACCTTTTCAGAATTTTTGCATTCAGTAATACTTGACCCATGTGAACACGAGATTATTTTTAACCCTAAGCCCAGATTTGATGAATTTCCCAAAAAACATAAAGGCATAAAGCAAAAAGACCTGCTTCCAGAGATTAAGAAAGTGCTGAACACCGACAACCCAGTACAAATCGGAGGGGTTTGTATCAGAAAAGACGCCACAGGTAATTGTGTTACACACACTTTTGTAATTGCTGGTTATAAAACAGTATGCCCAGAGAGTAAAAAAGCGTGCCCAAAGGATAAAAAAAACTGCTCAGAGAGTGACTACCGTACCTTGGTAAAAGTACACACCTCTTGGGGCGAAGAATGGCAAAAAGAATATAATGGTGGCTGGGTCGATGCCGAGTCGATTATAAAAAATATAAATGACAATCCAGAGGTTGGCAGAGGCATTTTAAGCTGGTTGAAGTAAAGTGATGGCAACACAATCAATACACAAACGTCTTCTCATCACCAATGTGCCAGCCAATATAATTTTTAAATAAACAACGCCAAATAAAAATATTATCAAAGCCTGTATCTAGCTGTTTTAGCACCAGTAACTCAGACGTTGGCCAATCTATATTTGTAGCCATGCTAATTTGCTTTAAAGCTTCACTTTTGTTTTTAGAAAAATAGAGCAATCTAATTGCAAAAGTGCTTTTGTGATCAATTTTTTCAGGATGTTTTGCATAAAATAAAGAATTTTTATAATTTCTCGAGGCCTCAACAACCGCGTGCTCCCATAATTCATCGCCAGCAGAGCCAACCCGCGAGCCCGCAAAAATACCATCACCTTTACAACCTAAGAAAACCACAAGTTTTAATTCTAAAGCCTCAGTGTCTGAGATATTGATTTGAAATAATTTGGAATAAGTAAATGTCTGGTCAAAATCAGCACCCAAAGTTTGTGTTAATGCGGTGTGCTTTTTTTCAGAAGCGTCCAGCGGCAAATTAAACCTATAATCAATCCATTGCGACCAGGCCCACCGCTCAAGGCCCTCACAAATAGCTCTAAACCGTGTGCTCTTGTTATCAAAACCAGCGGCAAAACCGCAGGTTGACGGGTATTCATCAATATAATATTGCTTCGCAGATTCTGTTTTGCACAACTCTTGAAAAAAATATCTTTCAATAAGTTCAGCAACGGCAATTCTTAGTGCTGTTTCTTTATCTTTAAAAGTACCGCCTGAAATCGTCGTACCAGATTTATTCTGCGCGTAGCAATGATAGCCTACTACAGTATTTTGACTATCAACAATAGGCTGCTCAAGTATATTCGCTAGATTATATTTGGTTTTAAGTAGCTCTAAGATTTCGTTCATTTAAAGTGAATGGATTCAAATAATGGCGACACTACTGTTGGCGGAAAAGTTGCGGGGTCAATTTTTTCTGAAAGGTGCCATGTTATCCCAAAATGCATCAAAGGAATAACAACAGCATCTTCAGCCAAAATTTGATTAAATTCTGAAATATACTCTTGAGTTATTGGACCACCACGTTGATCTTGTTTTTTTACTAAATTACAAATTCGCCCTGATGGGTCTGGAAAATTAACGCCGAGTTTAGAACAAAACATCATTTTTATTGCAGCATTTTGAATATGTCCACCAATATCAACATTATTGATTCGAGCATCAAATTCTATATTTCCAAGCAATCTTTGCATCCAATTGTTTTTCATTGGCTCGCCGAAATGAAATTTAACAATGGCTCCAGTTTCTTCAAATATTTTTTTTATAAAGCCAATAGTTTCTTCACCAAGATTCGGCTTTAAACTAGCAGAAAGAAAGGCGAAATTAACTTCTTTTCCTGTCAAGTCACCAACAAAAGTTTCAACAACATTTGTTATTACTTTGCTCTGAGCTGATGGATAAAAATATTTCGACTTAATAAACCTGGCCTGTTCTTGTAACATCTTAAGCTTGTTAGCAAATACTCGCCGATTTGTTTCGTTTTTAAATAGACCTTCTTTATGAGGACTTAATGTTATGGCATTCATCCTTGAGGGTGTTCCAGATACTAAATGAAATGACTCGATAGGTTTCGGAGGATTTGCACTTGTGGCCTGCAATATGTTATATTCACCCGTATTAATTTCTTTATCAGATAGATATTTAAACTCAATTATATCCACAGATTTTTCACTAATCGAAAACCAGTTCTTACGTTTCTTTAAAACTATTTTATGCTCGTTAGATAGTTCTGGTACTATTTGATAAGCACCCGTTGATTGAAATGTGTTAATCTTGGTATCACTTTCAACAATAGAGTTCCAAACTCCAAAATAAGGCATTCTAAGTAACTCCAGAAAATCCATAGGCTTATTTCTCATAATAAAGCTTAAACTATGCCCATTTGCGACAATACCAGAGATCCCTAAAGCCTTAGATTTGTTAAACTCTTCCCATCCTTGTAATAACTCGAAGTCTAATGGATTACCAACTTTTCCATAGAGCTTCAGTTGACTTTCAAGACAGCGCTTAAAAAAAGCTGCATCTATCAGAATGCCATTTTGAGTGTATAAGTTTGGTCTTAAATTAAATCGCCATTTTAAGCTATCATCTGATACATTAAAATCTTGCGCAAGATAAGGTTCGATTCTTCCATTATGACTGTACTTAACCAAGGTTCCGGTGAGTGCGCTCAACAGCGTTTCGTTCGGACCCCAATCAGAGTCAGCGACATTTAGTGAAAACTTTGTGCTTGAAGAATCAGATTGCAGCGATAGATATGCATAACTTAGCATATTAAACTTATTCTTGCTGCTGCTCAATGCCATTATAGGACGCCATAACCAAACCACCAGGCTTAACCCCAACAACGATACAATTAAAGCAACTGATATCCACAAAGTTTTTTTCTTGATGAACTTGAATTTCAGATTTTTCGTCGGCATAGATGCCTTTAGTCTTTAGATTTTTTAAAACAGAGTCAAGGTTGTTAGGGTCTAAGTTAAGACCAGCGCCGTAATTGATAAAGACTCTTTGGCCAATATTCATTCTTTGTATAGTTTTACGTTGATCAATAAATATTGCCTTTTGCATTTGAGCTATAGCGGTTTGCTTGATTAAAAGAACTGATGCCATGTAAATTAAATTTCTTTTTTTCATATTAACCTCTGCTTTGGTTGCATTAATTTAAGCAAGTAGCTACACTGTGTCAATATGGACAGAGTGCTTTTGTATTTTAACAGTCTTAAAAGCCATAAATGGGTATTTTTTTCATTGTTAGGCTGGCTAATAGTTTGTCAGTTTTTGTTTGTGATGATTCAGGCGGGTATTGGCCAAAAAGTGGTCGACTCGGTAGAGAACCAATTGCGGCAAGAACTCGATTTTTCTGACTTTCACTACCTAGCAAGAAGTGTTACCGACTATAACTCTAAGGGCGCTATTAAATGCGCTAAAATCACTAAAACTTACCCCGAGAATCGAGCAATTTTAGATCTTAAATATATGAGCAGTAGTTGCACAGCCAGGTCGTACTTTTTAAATGGTATAGAATATAAAGTAGAGCTTAAAGCACTAAATGGCGATATTTATCTGTTTGAATTTATTGCACTGAATCCGGCATTATTTTATTTAGCACTTTGGAGTTTCAGACTTATTGGTTTTTTATTGGTATTTGCTGCCTTTAAAGTATTTAAGCTGAGAGAAGAAAAAAATAAGATTTTGCTGACATTTGAAAAAAATATTGCGGCGGTCACCATCGCGCAAGCCCAACAAGTCGCGCACGACATTCGCTCGCCACTTTCAGCCCTTAATATCATGATACCCTCAATGAATGCTTTACCCGAAGAGAACCGTGTTATCATCAGGCAGGCCATTCAGCGCATTAATGATATTGCTAATGAGTTGCTGCATAAAAAAAATAAAAACACGTCTTCATTGTCAGAAAAAGCCAATGTTACAACCAGCATTTTTTTAGTCGCCCCAGTGGTCGATGCCATTATCTCTGAAAAAAGAATTCAGTTTCGCGATAAAATAAATGTTCAAATCGAGGTTGACCTTGCAGACAGCTACGGATTATTTATTGATTTTAATTTGGCAGAGTTAAAACGAATCATCAGCAATTTAATTAATAATTCTGTCGAAGCCCTACCAAATAACGCAGGCAAAATAGAAATTAAAGTTTTAAATAAAGAAAAAACAATTCTTATTCAAATTAAAGATAATGGCAAAGGCATACCCGCGCATATTTTAAAAACTCTTGGGCAAAGGGGCGTTTCGCACGGCAAAGAGGGCACTGCCTCAGGCAGCGGGCTTGGGCTTTATCATGCTAAAACCACCATTGAACAACTGGGCGGAAGCTTTGAACTTCTGTCTGAGGTTGGCATTGGTACACAAATTAATATTAGTATTTCGCCCGCTAATAGCCCAGATTGGTATATAAAAAAACTGAGTGTTTCAAAAAACACTTTAGTTGTTAGCGTGGACGATGATGTGTCGATTCATGGTATTTGGCGCAATAGGCTTAGCGGTTTACAAAAATCTGCACAACTTGCTACGCCCATTGGTTTTTTAAGCTTCACATCAACTACTGAATTTTCTGAGTGGTATAAAACTCAAGAGCCGGTAAAAATTAACAGCTGTGTTTTTTTAATAGATTATGAGTTTATTAATCAAAAAATAAATGGTTTAGATTTAATTGAAAATTTAAACCTTAAGGCAACGCTTGTTACCAGCCGTTATGATGACGTAAATATTCAAGAAAAATGTCACAAGCTCAACATAAAATTAATTCCTAAATCGATGGCGGGACTTGTGCCGATAGAAATTTCTGCCACCAGAATTCGTTATGATTTATGCTTGCTCGACGATGATACTCAACTGATTCACGCGGTATGGGCTTCAGTTGCTGAAAGCAAGGGCCTTACGATAAAAATGTTTGCAACTCCGCAGGCTTTTTTCGGGTCTGCCGATTCTATTGATCGCCAGACACCCATATACGTTGATATATCACTTGGCGATGGCATCAAGGGAACTGATGTGTCTGAAGAGATACACAAATTGGGTTTTGTAAATATTAATCTTGCAACAGGCTATGATGCCGATTCAATTGTGGCTCCGGCTTTTATCCGCCAAGTTGTGGGTAAAGATTTTCCGGAATTGAAATAAATGCTTTTTAAAATCATTATCCTTACTGCGGCGGCTTCGGCGGCATCAACCACGACATTCTGCCGCCCTGAGTTTTGTTTGGGGATGAAATATTTTTCAAAAGTCTTTTAGCCTCGACCCAGCCGTCGTCGCTGTAAATTTTACTTTTTTGAAACTCCTCGCCCCAAGTGTTCAAAATTCTAAGGGACTCAATACAGTTATCAGCTGTATCTTTACAATTTGGGCCTATCTTACATTTGCAAACTTTTCGGTATCCGGTCACCATTACGGCATGCCCGCCTTTTTGAGGTTGATCACAATTTGCTTTTCCGCAAAGACCTCCAACGGCAACAGGCCAGCCCTTATCTAGAACTTCTTTTAGTTTTTGCATGTTTTGCTCATAGGTAACGCAACTTCTGCCTTCTTCATCACCAGAACCAATGGCGGAAAAAATCAACGACAGGTGCTGAACCTTTTTTGCCTGCCTATCCGGTTGTAACTTAATTGTCGGTTTGACCCGATTTTTCATATAGTCCATCGTATATTTCTCTGTAAGTTAGTCCGGAACGTCGAGTTCCAAGTCCCAGCAAAGTTCGAAATGAAACCGCACGGTAGAATCGGCGATTAAATCTGAACATGAATTCATTTAAGTAAGTTTGAAGATGTTGTTTGCCGACACCATGGTATGTCCCATCGATCCATGTTTTTAGATTCGTGGTGACCCGACTGATCATTGGCGGATATTTATCCATTTTTTCGCGATCCCCACGCATTGGGACAGGGTGATGATCGAATCCTAAATTTTATATTTTCTTCATATAAAAATTCAAGCCTATTTCAACCAAAAAATCAGGAAATATACTCTATAGTGTAGTATTAATTTCGGACTTATCTATAGGTATTCAAACTTTAGAGTGTTCTGACTTTTCAGAATAAATATCACGAACCATCACAATCGTTTGGTCAAAGCCTGCTCCAAGCTATATGCAACTATTTGAAATCACACTAATTGCCGCGAATCCGCCAACTGATTGCAACTCATTGACTCGGAATACCTATCGGGGAATTTCTGCTGCGCTTAATTTTCTAGCACAGCCGTAAAAAGAGCAAACGCCGCCATATAAAAACTCCCTTTTTTTAGCCAGAACTGTATATTTAAAAAAGGCAGGATCAAAATATGAGCGCAAATAGCTTTGGACACTTATTTAAAATAACAACTTTTGGCGAAAGTCACGGCAATGCTTTGGGTGTGGTGATTGACGGTTGCCCGGCGGGCATTGAATTTAACCACGAACTTTTATTAACTAATTTGAAAAAGCGTAAACCTGGACAAAGTTCCATAACCACTTCAAGAAGTGAAGAGGATGCTCCAGAAATTTTAAGTGGCGTATTTGAAAACAAAACTCTGGGTACGCCTATATGCATGATTGTGCGCAATGTTGATCAAAAATCTGAAGACTATAATAAAATTAAATTCCAACCCAGAATTGGACATGCCGACGACACCTGGCTAGCAAAGTTTCACCATATGGACCATCGCGGTGGCGGTAGGGCTTCGGGCCGCGAGACCTTGGCCAGAGTTTTAGCGGGCTCGGTAGCCCAGATGTTTTGTCAAAAACTTCAACCTGATATAATAATTAAGGCGTATTCATCGCAAATTGGTGAATATAAACTTTCACCGGCAGAGCAAAGTGCGGTTTGGAGTGTTAATATTGAAGAGTTCATAACTCGGCTACCTTCGATTGAAAAAAATATAAAAATTATGGGTATGCTAGAAAAAGCTAAAGCTGAGGGCGACAGCTATGGCGGTCAGGTTGAAGTTCAAATTAAAAACGTACCAATGGGATTAGGTCAGCCGATTTTTCATAAGTTCAAATCAGATTTCGCGGCGGCGATGATGAGTATCGGGGCGACAACGAGTTTTGAGTTCGGGGGTGGGGCCTCATCGACTGAACAAAAGGGAATGGATTTTCATAAAAAAATGAGCTCTGATATTTATGGTGGTATTCGCGGTGGTTTAACGACAGGTGAAATAATTAATTTTAATGTCGGCTTTAAACCAACGTCATCAATTAAAGATACCGCCAAGCAGGGCCGCCATGACCCCTGTATTGTTCCCCGAGCCGTGCCCGTTGTAGAGGCGATGACGTGGCTATTGCTTGCAGATCATTTGCTCTGGTCAAGACTAGATCGGGCATAAGAACTCACTTGAAAATTTATTTAAAGTGCGTTCTTTTGAGGTCTCAACTGGTCTGTCGCAATTTGTTTTTTAACTTTCAATTGCTCTTTGGTGATCGGAAAATAAAGATCTCTTTCGTCATCGAACCAGTTATTGGTTTTTGCAAAATAACCAAATAAAATTGCCAGCGTGGCTAAGATAAAATAATATTTTTTCATATAGGCTCTATCGGCCAGGCGCCGCTTTATCTTGAGTAGTTTATCTTGAATAGTGAAACGTCTTATTTTGATCCAAATTAGACGGTAAAAGCAAAAAAATTACTTAAAAACTGCCTTCTCTAGGCCACGCTGCAGAACCATTTTTTCACTTAACCAATCCTGTGTATATATAAGCTATGCCAAAACTAACGGAAGCGAATTGGGCTTCACTAAATGCGTCTGTTTTTTTCATTAAAAACAAAAATTCTTCTCGGCAGGGAAAGGCAGCTGAAGATTTTTGTAAATAATTATAGGCCTCTTTTTGTCCGGTTAGGAGTCCCCCAATTTTTGGCAAGATTTTTTCAGAATATAAATTGTAAAAATATTTAATAATGGGAATTCGCATTTGCCCAAACTCAAGAATCATCACTCGTCCACCGGTTTTTGTTACGCGTGCCATTTCTATTAGGGCCTTAGCCGGATCGCTGACATTTCTAATGCCAAAAGAAATACTGGTGACATCAAATTGCTTATTAGGGTAATGCAAGGCCGTGACATCCGCATGCTCAAACTTGATATCTAAATTTTCGTTTTTAGCCTTAAATGGAGCCAATGCCAACATATCGGCACAAAAATCTGTGCCCGTGACTTCGCCAGAAATGCCCACAATTTTTTTGAAAGCGATGGCTAAATCTCCCGTTCCGGTGGCACAATCTAGAATGCGGCTACCCGCATGTGCTTTTGATAACGCCACTAGTTTTTTTCTCCACAAGTGATGAATACCCACAGATAAAACCGAATTGGCGCGATCATAACGGGCGGCAACTTTAGAAAACATTGAGCGAATAATTTCAGGGTTTGGTTTGTGGTGCGCCAATGGATTCATAGCTTATTTAAGCCTTTGTCAAAGGCGTTTAATACTTTTTCAAGTTGCAGCATCATGCTTTCAAAGTTTTTTGGCGTCAGCGCCTGCGGGCCATCTGATAGGGCTTCTGCGGGGCTCGGGTGAACCTCTACCATAATGCCATCCGCTCCAGCCGCTGCAGCGGCATAGCAAAGCTGGGGCACAAGTTCGGCAATACCCACAGCGTGTGAGGGGTCCACGATAACCGGCAATCCCGAGTGTTTTTTGACATAAACCACAGAATTGAGGTCAAGAGTGTTGCGGGTAGCGGTTTCAAAAGTACGGATTCCGCGCTCGCAAAGAATAACTTGGGAGTTACCCCCGGCTGTTACATAGTCCGCTGCCTTTAACCATTCGTCGACAAAGGCTGAAAAACTTCTTTTAAGCAAAACTGGTTTTGGCTGCTTACCCAATTCTTTAAGTAAAGAGTAATTATGCATATTGCGAGCGCCCACTTGATAGGCGTCTACAACGGGGGCCAGCTCTTCTATTTGTCGGATGTCGGTTATTTCAGAAACCAGTGGTAAGCCCACATGTGCTTTAACTTTATTAATAAAATCAAAAGACTCACGCCCTAAACCCTGAAAGGCTTTTTCTGAAGTGCGCATTTTCCAGATGCCGCCACGAAGCAAACTTGCGCCTGATTTTTTAACCGATTCAGCCGTACTTTGAAATTGAGTTTCAGATTCAATCGAGCAGGGTCCGGCAATTACGGTAAAGCGCGGGCCGCCAATTTGAATTTTACCAATTTCGACTATCATGCCACAACCTTGTTTTTCAAAATTCAATGTTACTTTTCCATACCACAATCGCTTCTGATTGTGGTATGGAAAAGTAACATGTCAGACTTGAACATTAAAGACTTTTTAGCATGCGGCGCTTTTCTACAAACGGGGGCCAATCTGTTTAAAGTTTTAGTTGGGCCCTTTGCCGCTCAGGATATAAGTCAGATAACTGATTTAAAGCACCCCACATTGCTTTATAAGCCGAATTTTTGGGATTTTTTACAGCGCCCACTAGGAAAGCCGCTTAATTTAACTCAAAAATCTGTTTATTTTAGTGCCAAAATCTACACGCTTAATCGGGAAGAATTTATACATCATCTGCAGAGCTTTAAACCGCAAGCGCCCAATATTAGATGGAAAGCGCCGAATGAGGCTCAATTCAAGGCACAATTTGAATGGAGTCAAAAAAACTTTATTGAGCAAAAACTTTTAAAAACCGTACCGATCATACGGGAGCAAGCCGAGGTAAAATTTACTTTAGAAAATTTGGCGTATTGCGTGCTAAGCTTGCTTCAACATAAAAATTTTGGTTGGTCCTACGGATATTTTGAGAACTCTGTAGGTATGATCGGGCACACGCCCGAAGTGCTCGCGCATTGGACCCAAATAGACCGACAATTGCACACGGTTGCTTTAGCTGGAACCCGTGTTCAGTCTGAAAATGCTTACACGCAAATACTCACTGATAAAAAAATAAGGCACGAGCATCAAATTGTAATTGAAGATATTAATACTAAATTGAAAAGTTTAGCTTTTGGTTTAGATTTTGGCGGCTTAAATTTTAATTTAAAAATCACTCAAGGTGAAACAGATGTTTTGGCGCTTACAGATCTTTTACATCTTATGACAGAATTTCAGATAGAGGTCGATAATATTGAACAAGCGCTCGCCGTAATCCAAGCCCTGCATCCGACTTCGGCCATGGGGCTGTACCCATTTAGCTTAGATAAGCTTATAGAATTTTCTGAATTTAATTTGCAAAAAGAGCGCAGGACATTTGCCGCCCCGTTTGCCCTCATTGAGGAAAATGCGCTTTATTGTGTGGTGGCTATTCGCAACCTGATGTTTAACAAGGAGCACGTGCAGATATTTTCAGGCTGCGGCGTAACCGCAGAAAGTCAGTATGAGCTAGAGCTTACAGAGGCTCAAAACAAGCGGAATTCGGTTAAAAAGATGTTGGGTTTATTTAAGGCTCAGCATGACTAATTTTGACTTATCATTGCAGGTTTTTTCATTTTTAAAACTTGCTCAGGTTGACACGGTGATTGTTTGCGCAGGAGCACGCAATGCGCCTATGGCGCTCGCTCTTCAGAACGAAAATTTTAAACAAAATTTTAAAATATATAGTTTTTTTGAAGAACGAAGCGCCGCCTTTTTTGCTTTAGGGCTTATTAAAGCCACACAAAAGCCGGTGGCGGTTTTAACCACCTCAGGAACTGCGGCGGCGGAACTACTGCCCGCAACTATAGAGTCCTATTACCAAGGATTGCCCTTAATTTTAATAACCGCTGACCGCCCCAAAAACTACAGGGGAACGGGGTCTCCACAAACAATTGAGCAGGTGGGTTTGTTTTCAAATTATGTGGAGGCCGTGTATGATTTTGATATTGCCTCTCTAAATTTTAATTTTATCTGGAGCCAAAAAAAGCCAATACATCTGAATGTTGCATTCGATGAGCCATTGATCGACACTAAAAGTGAGCTTTGCCTGGGCGGAAGTTTAAAAAAACCTACGAAACTGGTTCCGCTAAAAAATAGTGATAAAATATTTGATCGTCCACTGCTTATTTTAGGTGAAATAGCTTCAGAAAATAGACAACAGGTCGTGGATTTTATTTTAAAAACCAAAGCGCCTGTTTATGCAGAACCCTTAAGTCAGCTGAAGACTTCACCGCAAATTCAAAATTATTTGGTGAAGTCTTCAGATCTTATCATAAAACAAATTTTTAAATTAAACCTATGCAATGGCGTTATACGCATTGGTGGTGTGCCGACACTTAGATTTTGGCGTGACTTAGAACATGAATTTAAACATATACCCGTTATAAGCTATACAAATTTACCGTTTTCGGGATTATCAAGAGAATCTATCGTCATCGAAATAAATCAACTGGAGCCTCTAATTGAATTTTCTGCAGATAATCTGCAAAAAATTAAAGCTACCGATAACAAAATTCAGAAAGAAAAAACAATTTTACTTAATAAGTACCCTTTATGTGAACAAAACTTAACAAAACTCTTGTCAGACATTGTAAGCACCGAGGCGCTTTATTTGGGGAATTCGCTGCCAATCAGAAATTGGGACCAATTTGCTGAGTGTAAATCAAAAATTATTAATGCCAATCGCGGCGCTAATGGTATTGATGGTCAGGTCGCAAGTTATTTGGGTTGGTCAGAGAATATTAAAAAATCTTTTTGTTACATTGGAGACTTAACGGCGATGTATGACTTGGCGGCCTTGGGTTTAAGTCCGCAGCTACAACCAAATCAGCGCAACATTGTTGTGGTGAATAATTTTGGCGGACAGATTTTTAACCGCGTATTTAATGACAATAATAATAATTTTATTAATGCCCACCGCACGCAATTTTATCATTGGGCCCAAATGTGGAACTGGAATTATTTGCAAATAAGCCAAACGGAGGAGCTAAAAAAAATCAGCGCTCTCGAAGCGGCGTATAATATTATTGAATTTTTACCAAATGCAGAACAAACACAATTATTCTGGAATGAGTGGAATCAACTATGCCCGCCACATTAGTTTATGCCATTCATGGATTTTTGGGGCGCGCATCGGACTGGGTTGAAGTTGAAAAAATATTGCCAAATGTTAGCTTTGTTGCGGAAGAACTTTTTTCAAAAAATCAGCGGTTGGATTATTTTCTTACAAGAGTTAAATCCTTTGAATCTTTTCAAGGTAAAAAAATATTTTTAGGGTATTCTTTGGGCGGCCGATTAGGGCTGCAGTTATTAAAAAAAACTCCGGATATTTTTGATCATTACTGCTTTCTTTCGACCAACCCGGGGCTGCCAAGTCAAGCACTCGAAGAAAGAAAAAATCGTATTATTCAAGATAAAAATTGGTCTGTAAAAATAAGTAAAGAAAACTGGTATTTATTTTTACAAGAGTGGAATTCTCAACCCCTGCTTCAAGGCGCAAATGCAGCGCCTCAGCGAGACATAAAAAACTATGATTTGCAAAAATTACAAGAGGCTCAGCTTTGGTGGTCATTGGGAAAACAAGAAGATTTTTCTGAAACAATTCGTATTCATAAGGAAAAAATTACCTGGGCAGTAGGTGATCGTGACAAAAGGTACTGCGCAATTGCAGAAGATATGAAGAATAAAAAAATACTTTTAGATTATAAGAAGTTATCCTCCGGGCACAGGATTTGGCTGGATAATCCGAGCGCGGTGGCGAGTATTATTGATCACATTGTTTCGACCAATTTCTAAAGATAACCGGGTCGTTTATTCAGTCGCCATTAGTAAATTAGAAGTTTTACTTATCCAATCTAAATGGGCTGCGACACTTGTATAGATGCTTAAGTCTGCGCAGCCGGGTGTGCCACGACTCGTGATGCCAACTTGAATTAAATCAGTACTAGATAATTTAATAAATGCGGGCCCGCCAGAGTCTCCATTGCAGGCGCCTCGTTTATTTTGCTGAAGTACGATTTCTTTATTATCATAAACAAGTCCCGCGACCTCAACATCAGAAACTTGCATTAAAACTCCAGATGTATCTTTAACGGAGTTAAGGCCAGCTTCTGTCATGCCGTAGCCGGCTAGTAGTAATGGGGTTTGTGGAGCTATCGGCTTCATCACAACAGAAGGAAGTCTAGCAAATTTAAAACCCGCTGGGGCCTCATCATTTAATTTAATTAGTGCAATGTCATTCCAAGCGCTCGGACCGCCAGCCGTTTTGGCAAATAACTCGTGTGCATGAATTTTAACGCCAAAACGCAGGCTTTCTTTGCTAGCTTTGTCTACATTTTGAGTAAAAACTACCGCGATCATTTCAATGGGTGATTCTGAGCTGTCAAGACAATGGGCGGCTGTTAAAATAATTTTTTTAGAGATTAAAGTACCCGTGCAAATTCCATCACCCGCTTTAGAGCGAATAATTAAGGCCACTAGGCCATTTTTTTTCTGAAATGAGTCAGTTGATTTGGCGCCGCCAATAATATTTCCGGCGAGGTGATTTTGCTCATCCGGAGCCTTGCTGCTGGTGTCTTTTGCGCAAGCCGCTAAAAATAGAATCGATGCCGTGAGTAAGGTTAATTTAATGTTTTTTGTCGTCATGACGTCCCCCGAATATTTTTGAGTTTAATTTGCTAACATAATTTCAAGCCCCCGCCTGATTTGGGCTAATTAATCCCTGTTCATGAAAACATTCAAAATAAAAAAAAATATGGCGACCATAAGAAAAACTTATAGTTTGTTTTGTATTATTTACAAAGGCCCTGGGTGCTGAGAAAATGCTAAATTTTCCATACTCTGGCTTTTTCCGGTTCTGAAATAAACGAGTGCTGATAGGCGGTGGTGTTGCATTTTTTAAAATCATCAGCGCTAAAACTCTGATAGCGATGCGCCAAGTAGTAATCATCAGACAAGCATGAGGCAAACATACCAGGATCGTCTGAGTTGAGCGTTAATGGGACGCCCAGTTTAAATAATTTTTGCAGTGGGTGATTTTCATAAGTGCTAAACGCCTGAGTTAAATAATTGCTATACGGGCAGACTTCAAGCGGAATATTTTTAGTTATCAGCAGCGCTCTAATTTTTGGATCGCAAATAGCCTGTATGCCGTGGCCAATGCGTTCCGCGCCTAAAATTTCAATTGAGTCACGAATCCATTGACTAGCATTTGGATTGGGAGCTTCGCCCGAATGAATGGTAATTCTTAAACCTGCTTTGCGGCCCGCCTCAAAATACGGGGCAAAGAGCTTGGGCTCAAAGCCTACCTCATTGTCCGCGAGATCCAGTGCTAAAAAAGTTTTTTTGTTTTCTATCGCAAATTGGGTGACGCGATCTACTTTATCAAGTGGCAAAGTGCGTTGCAGTATGCAGATTAAACCCACCGCCATTGGCATTTTCTTTTTTGCACGTTCAAGCCCCCTTAAAAAAGCCTGATGAATTTTTTCAAAAGTTAAATTGGCATGGCCGTCAGAAATAAAAGTGGGTGCATATCGTAGTTCAAGAATACGCACGCCATCATTAAAGGCATCTTCACAAACCTCAAAGGCTAAGCGCTCCAAAATTTCTTCGCTGGCCAGAACTTTTTGGGCCATTAAAAACTTACCAAGAACGGCACCTAAATTAAGCATGGGTTCCGTCACTAAAAAATGTCTTTGTTGCAGCTCTGGATTTTCCGGAAAATCTAATTTTAGGGTTCTTGCCACCTCAATTAAGGTGCTCCAGCGCATCGAGCAATCTAAATGCCGGTGCAGGTCTATTTTGGGCAATAATTTAATTTGTTGGGGAGTTAATGTGTTTAACATGCTGAAGTTAGTCTGTCTTTGTATTTAACTGGCCGCAAGCAGTATTTAAACTTGAATGCAGAGTGAGATTATGTTTTTTAATTGTGCCGACTTCATGAATACTGTAAAAATAAGCATGACACAAAACAAGCCCTTAAATATCAAAATTAAACTGGCCACACATGAAAACAAAAAACCTCAGTTCGCAACCTCTGTAAAATTACAAAATGGCAGCATGATTAAAGCCGCTGACCCTAAAGCCACACGTGCCCTTGTCGCGCTAATGGATATGTATGCGGTTTTAGGCGGAGCCGCTTCCCATTACGGCGGCCCGGCAGCCTTGGCCGAATTGATGTCTGCTTTGCACGCCATTATTTTTAATGAGGCTGAGAACCAAAAAAAGAACTGGTTTGAATTGGCGCATATAATTAATGATGCCGGTCACTGCGAAAATGGCCTTTACGCCCTAAAGGCCAATTACAGTATGGCGGGGCTGGATTTAAATTCGTTGAAAAAATTTCGCTCAATAGAAAGCGGCTTAACTGGCCACGGCGAAGTGCACTGTTTTAGTGCGGGTGTTTATTTAAGTAATGGCCCTTTGGGCTCGGCCTTTCCTCAATCTCAGGGTTTGTGCCTAGCGGATAAATTATCTGGAAATACTTCGCGTGTAACTTTTTGTGTATTGTCAGATGGTGCGGCAATGGAGGGTGAGGCCAAAGAAGCCTTGGCGGCGGCCCCCGGTCTTGCAAAAAAAGGTCAAATGGCGCCGTATGTTTTAATTATTACCGATAATAATACTAAACTTTCTGGGCGCATGATTGATGCCTTTTCGATGAATCCAACATTTAATTCACTTGAGGCGCTTGGGTGGACTGTAATAAAGCTAGAAAATGGAAATGACCTACAAGCTTGTACAGAAACTATTGAGTCCGCCATGAAGTTAGCACAACAGAACGCCGAAAGGCCTATTGCTATCTGGGCTAAAACCATCAAGGGCATCGGCACCAAAAAAACCGCAGCCTCTGCCAGTGGAGGGCATGGCTTCCCTTGTAAATCGCCCACTGAATTGCCGGAGTTTATTAAAGAAATTTATGGTCACGAGCAAGCTCCAATATTATTTCAATCTTGGATAGAGGAATTAATTACGCTTGAAAAAAAAATTAAAGCTAAAGAAAAAGATTCAGTTAAGTTAGGCGGCGGCCCCGACAATAGTCCCGATAGCCGTCCAGATAATAGTGAAAAAATTCAAGTCGGTATTTCTAAAGCGATGGTGGCCGCTTTTAAAAATGGTTTACCCATTATTTCGGTAACCTCAGATTTGCCGGGTTCCACAGGAGTGGCCGGTTTTAGAAAGGAATTTCCACACGCTTCAATAGATGTAGGTGTTGCAGAAAGTAATATGATTTCAACGGCTGCGGGGTTATCGAAAGCCGGTTATATACCGGTGGTGGATACCTTTGCGCAATTCGGTGTTACCAAGGGCGCGCTGCCAATCACTATGGCCATGCTGTCGGAAGCGCCAGTCATTGGCGTGTTCTCTCATACCGGCTTTCAAGATGCCGCCGATGGAGCCTCTCATCAGGCGTTAAGTTATATGTCAATGCTGGCCACAATTCCCGGAGTGGATTTGTATTCTTTATCTTCAAGCGAAGAAGCGGAAGTTTTAATGACGGAAGTGCTTGAGAAATTTGCGGCAGATAGATTAAATGGCAAGAAAACTCACTCCAGTATTTTCTTTTTGGGCCGTGAAAACTTTCCTAAAACTTTTAAGACGTCAGAAAATAAAATTACTTATAAACTGGGCGCGCCACAGGTTTTAAAAGATAATCTGATACAAGGTAAAAATGTTTTGTTGCTCACCACGGGCTCGCTTGTGGGCGAGGCTTTAATTGCTAGCGACAAACTAAAGGTTAAAAATATAGGCTCGCTTGTGGTGAATCAGAATTGTTTAAATTATATTGATTTAGATGTTCTTAAATTGCTGCTGAAAAAATGTAATGGTCATTTAATAACCGCAGAAGATCACCAGGTGCTGCTGGGCTTTGGCTCATTTGTAACCCACCAACTGGTGCAAAGTCATAATCATTTACTGTCGCAAAGCCCTGGTCATTTAAAAGTTAAATCATTAGGGGTGCGTGGTGAGTTCGGACAGAGCGCTTACAGCGCGATTGAGCTTTATCAAAAGCATGGAATTGATTCGGATTCAATGGTTCAGGCGGCAGAGTCTATATAGCAGAAAAGAGGCTCTGACAAGACAGCCTCATTTGATGAGGAAATTGAGCATCCGTATTAAACTGAAAACCTTTGTTAATAAAGTTTTCAAATGTCTGAACTTTTTTGTATATTTTATTAATATACGTATTACTCTCAAGAAAATTAATAATTCGGTCCGCATTTGCTAAAGCCAATAAACCAAGGCTACCATGAACAACAAATGAGGCCACAGGTGTTATACCATAAACCTGGGGTTGTAAAACCATACTAATACTAGCCAGTTGGCAAAGAATTAGTCCACGCATTTCCGCCAGACGCTTCAACATCATTTTTGCGATAGGTTTTTTTTCGGCATCAATAGCGCCATACATTTCGGTCCACGCAAAGCTTGTCGCCGTAATCAATGCACTGATTTTAATAGCGCTAAGCCAAAAATCCGTTGTTATAACGGCGGCGGCTAGGTGATCCAGTGATAATAAACCTGTGCGAATAGATTGAATGCCGGTGCCAAAAATGAGGCCCGCTAGAAACTGGTTAGTTAAAACATTTATTTTGGCGATCTTTTCATTTACAATGAAGCGGTCAAACACCCGAATTAATTTATTTTTTAGGGGACTTGTCATTTTGGTCCATAAATCGCGGTCTAAACCGAAAGTGGCGGCCATCACTAAATTTAGCATAACCATGGCGGTTTTTTGATGAATATCAAATGAGGCAGAGTGTATCCAGATCATCGTGTCATACCCAACCGTGATCGTTAAAACAGTTAACCCAATTCGGTCGTGCATCAAGGTGTTTTTAGCCCGTGTATAATAGTTTTTGAAGCCCGTGGCTATTTTTTGTGAAGCGGCGGCTAATTTACCAATAGGAATTATCCGCAGCAGTCGTTTTTCTTTTGGGCCAGAGGTCGCCTTTACCACCGCCTCAATTACTTTTTCTTGATCCGTACTGATAATGATATCTGCATTTTGCGTGCGCGAATCAGCCAAGAAAGCTTGAATCTGCTCAGGAGTAGTCTCTAGACGCTCCGTAACGCTAATAAGGGCCTCTTTACCTGCGGCCAAAGGGGCTTTGACTACTAAGTGAGATGCATTGGGCTCAATGAGTTCCGGGCCTGCAAACACCTGCGGGGATAAAACAGAAAGTGAGAGCAAAATGAAGAAAACCGCAAAAAATCTAGAATACACGCAAACACCTCTTGCTAGTTCTTGGATTACTTACCAAAACTAGCTATGCATAGTTTGTTCCACTCTAGATTGAATAGGTTCAAGTACGGGCTCTTTTTTTTGTAGTTTAATGAAAAAAATACAGGCCTGTTAAAAAGTCAGACACAATAATAATTTTTTTCTTAACACTAAGGGTTCGCCAGTTTATCTAAATACTCACAATCAGTTTTAGTGATTGCATTTGTCGAGCCTATTTTGGCAACATATTCAGTTATATTTGCTAACTTACTTGCGCAATCTTCATCTGCGTCACGGCTACCGCAAGGGTTTTCATCAAGTGCTAATGCCCGCATTACTGTAGTATAGTGTTGCGCACAGCCTTTTATATTATTGATCTTAGAATGAGCCACGCTGGAAAATGCAAAGCCGGCAATAAGTAAAGTCAAAGATATTTTTTTCATGATTCCTCCATTAGGGGCTTATCGGCATAAAATATTGAATTCTAAAGGGCTATGTCTGTAAAAAATGTCTGTAAAAAAGCGAAGACATTGATTTGCGTTTACCAGATAAAAAACTTACGGAAGTCATTTCTATTCGCTTACCGTCGGAGTTATTAAACAAATTACGCGCCCATGGCTCACAGCGTGATATCCCTTATCAAGCACTTATTAAAAGTATTTTAGCCGAAAAAGTTTCAAAGTTTAAGAAGTCTGCTTAGCCTCAGACCTCTACAGCCACACAGAAGGACACAACTATAAAAACATTTTTCAGTTTTGCAAGTGCTTAGCTCAAGTTCTTGCGTTTATTCTTGTGTTCAGGGTGAATTTTGCTACAATTCTAACCTGTCCTGAGCTCGATAGGACTTTTAAGGAGTTCCTAATGTCAGCGCCGGTTAGCACCCCAGATTATAAAAGCACCATTCGCCTACCGCAAACCGATTTTCCGATGAAAGGCGACCTGCCGATCAACGAGCCCAAAATTATTGCCAAATGGGAAAGTGACAGAATTTATTTTAGATTACTTGAAAAGAATAAAAACAAGCCGGGCTTTACTCTGCCAGACGGCCCGCCTTATGCAAATGGCTCTATTCATATTGGTCACGCATTAAATAAATCTTTAAAAGATTTTATTATTAAGTACAAGGCGATGAAGGGGTACTATACCCCCTTTGTGCCCGGCTGGGACTGCCACGGTTTACCCATAGAACATAAAGTTATGAAAGATCTGGCCGCAAAAAAAATAGTTAAAACAGATCAAGAAATTTTAAGCTTGTGCAGAGAAGAGGCGCTACATTGGGTGAATCACCAGCGGCAGCAGTTTAAACGTTTGGGCGTCATGGCCGATTGGGAAAACCCTTATTTAACTATGTCTAAAGATTATGAAGCCGAAGAAGTCCGTGAGTTCGCACGAGCTTTTAAGCGCGGCGTGATTTATCAGGGCGTAAAGCCTGTTTACTGGAATTGGGCTTTGAAAACCGCCCTCGCGGACGCGGAAGTGGAATACCACGATCATAAATCTCCCTCGATCTACGTTAAGTTTGAAGTAACAGATGCGGTGACTTTAAAAAAATTAGGAAGTCCCGCTGAAAAAACATCTTTTGTCATCTGGACGACAACTCCGTGGACGCTGCCCGCGAATAGTGGCCTTTGCCTGCATCCTGAATTTGATTATGCTTTGTTCTCTGCTGAAATTAATGGTCAAAAAGAAAATTTAATACTAGCTAAGGCGCTTAAAGAATTTTTTGAAAAAGAAATTGGGTTGCTACTAATAGAAAAAAAAGTATTTAAGGGTGCGGATCTGGAACTAGCAAAAGCGCGCCATCCCTTTATTGAGCGCGATTCCATTATTGTTTTAGGTTTACATGTAACGTCCGATACGGGCACCGGCGTTGTGCATACGGCACCCGGCCACGGTGCTGACGATTTTAAAATCGGACAAAAATATAAGCTACCCGTTTTAAATCCGGTAGATGACGCTGGGCTTTATACCGACGATTTTGCTGAAATGAAGGGAATAAATATTTTTAAGGCCAATCCGCTGATTGTTGAAAAACTTAAAAATTCTGAGCATTTACTGAAATTTTCTGAATTTGTACATAGCTATCCCCACTGCTGGAGATCGAAAACTCCTTTAATTTTTAGAACCACGGCGCAATGGTTTATTGGTATAGACCAAGAAACGTCACCAGCAACGTCACCAGAAACGTCACCAAAAATTTTGTCAATTCGCCAAAAAACATTAAAAGCACTTGAAGACATTCAGTTTTTTCCTGAATGGGGGCGGGCGCGCTTTCAGGCCATGATCGAGAACCGTCCCGACTGGTGTTTATCGCGCCAGCGCATTTGGGGAGTGCCCATTCCAATATTAATTTGCGTGGCCACCGGCGAACCTCTGGCCGATTATAATGTTATGATGCGCGCAGCAGAAATTGTCGCTGACGGCGGCATCGAGGCTTATTACAAAGCCGATGCGAATGCCATAGCGGGTTCAGAATGGAAAAAACCAGACCAAATTAAAGATGTGACTCAAACTGAATTTGATGCAAATTTTGGCTCTATGGGTTTTAAAATCGGTCGTGATATTTTGGATGTGTGGTTTGACTCGGGCGTCTGTCATGCGGCGGTACACTCCGCGCATGCAAAACTTAATACTCAATTTCCCTACAAAAACACTCAAGCAGATATCTACTTAGAAGGCTCAGATCAACATCGCGGTTGGTTCAACACCTCCATGCTTTCTTCAATGGCAACAACGGGCAAACCGCCGTTTAAGGCGCTGATTACACACGGCTTTGTAAATGATTCCCAGGGACGCAAAATGAGTAAATCTTTAGGTAATGTGATTGACCCTAACGAGGTCTCATCTAAAAGTGGTTCTGAAATAATTCGCCTATGGGCGGCTTACGGTGACTACGGTCATGACATCGGTTGTGGCAAAGAAGAATTAACTCGCGTCACTGAGACTTATCGAAAAATCAGAAACACCCTAAGATTTTTACTGGGCGCGACATACGATTTTAATTTTTCTCAAGAAAAAGTAGCTGTTCAAAATATGACGCAAATTGATCAATGGATGTTGCACCAGTTAAATCAGCTGATTATTGATGTTACCGCAGCCTATGACAAATATGAATTTTATAAAGTCTATCATTTGTTAAATCACTTCTTTACCGTTAGCCTCTCCGCTACCTATATGGATATTCTTAAAGATCGTTTATACACGTGGAAGCAAAATGACATTCCTCGAAAAAGTGCACAAACAGTGCTCTACTACACTACTGATTCTTTAACTAAAATGATGGCGCCGATTTTGTCATTTTTAGCGGAAGAAACTTATTCCTACTTTAAGGGCAAAACACAAGATTCCGTTTTTTTAGAAGACTTTCCACGGGCAACCTCTGAGTGGCAACAGCCCGCCCTGCACACACAATTCGAAAAAGTGCTGGCCGTGCGCAGTGATTTGCAAAAAAAGCTTGAAGATCTGCGGGCGGCTAAAACCATTGGCTCAAGTCTTGAGGCACAAGCTGAAATCACCGCTGATGGCGCTGTTATGGAGGCCCTTAAATCCACAGCTGATCTACGCGAAATATTAATTGTGTCAAAAGTCGAGATCAAATTAGGCCCCTATTTAGTTGCCGCCACAAAAGCCGAAGGCGAGAAGTGCGTGCGCTGCTGGATTTATTCAAACCAAATATCTAAAACTGAAATGACCCTGGGTGTTTGTCCGAAGTGCGTCGTGGCGCTGACATGAGTTCTGACTTACAAACCCAAGCCGCTTTCAAATTTCAAAGAAAATATTTGCTTTTGATGTGTATCACGGGCCTGTTTGTATCGCTAGATCAATTGACTAAGCTTTATGTACACACCCAGTTTGAATTGCACGAGACTTTACCAGTTATTCCTGGTTTTTTTCACATTACTTATGTACGTAATTTTGGGGCGGCTTTTGGTTTTATGTCACAAGCTCCGTCCGCCTTTCGAGAGATTTTTTTTCTATTAATTCCTCCGGTCGCAGCTCTGATTATTCTTTATATTTTAAAAGGCGTAAAAAACGAAGACACGCGTCAGATTCTGGCTTTAAGCTCGATTTTTGCGGGTGCGCTAGGTAATTATTTAGATCGCCTGCAATTCAGTTACGTTATTGATTTTGCGGATTTTCATTATAAAACCATTTCTTGGCCTGCATTTAACATAGCCGATATGGCTATAGTGGGCGGAGTCGCATTACTTATTTTTTTTATGCTAAAAGAATCTAAACAACCCGCCTGATGATACCCGCTGTTCCGCCGTTTATTCATTTAGGCTCTTTGCAAATTCCCCTATTTTTTTTGGTCATAAGTCTTAGCCTGAGTGGGCTGCTATTTTATTTGTCGTATCGGGTTAATACATTTTCTAAAAATAGAAAAATAGCTTTTGAGCTGGCGCTGCTGGTTATGATTTCAAGTTTTATCGGCGCTAGGCTTATGCATGTTTTTTATGAAGAGTGGGCCTATTACCGCCTAAATCCTCTGTATATACTGTACTTCTGGAATGGCGGCTTTGTGTATTACGGCGGCCTGCTGTTTTCACTCATTACGGGTTACCTTTATATCCAGTATCAAAAAATTAATTTTTCAGAATGGGCTGATTTTTTTACCCCCCTATTTTCATCGGGACACGCCCTTGGGCGCCTGGGCTGTTTTTTATCTGGCTGTTGTTATGGCGCCCACTGCACTTTGCCTTGGGCTATTTCGGAAAAGCATCCCACCGCGCTCTACTTAATCGCAGGTGAGTTAATACTATTTTTAATGCTTTTATTTTTTGAAAAAAAACAAATCTGTAAACTTCAAGGATCCTTATTTTTAATATGGCTTTTATTACATGGCCTGCTTCGCTTTATAGTAGAGTTCTTCCGCGATGACCCTCGGGGGCCCCTTTTCAGCATGCCATTTTTGGGGTTTTTATCTGTTTCACAACTGATCAGTTTAGCTATTATTATTGGTTGTCTGTTTGTCTGTTTTTTTGTTTTATTTTATTATAAAAACAATTCGCTTAAAAAATAGAATTACCCCTACCCCAACATACTCTTAAGCGTAGTTCCCATATCCGCCGGACTGCGTGAAATTTTGCAACCGGCAGCTTCAAGCGCGGCGAATTTGGCTTCAGCCGTGCCTTTGCCGCCGCTGATGATGGCGCCCGCATGGCCCATGCGTTTGCCAGCAGGGGCCGAGGCTCCGGCAATAAAGACCGCTATTGGTTTTTTAAATTCTTTTTTAATGTATTCGGCGGCTTCCTCTTCGGCGGTGCCGCCAATTTCACCAATCATTATGACGGCGTCGGTGTCTTTATCGGCATTGAAAAGTTTGAGCATATCAATAAAATTACTGCCGTTAACTGGGTCTCCGCCAATGCCGACGCAAGTGGATTGGCCTAAACCTAAAGCCGTAAGCTGACCAACGGCTTCGTAAGTTAAGGTGCCTGATCTGGATAATACGCCAATGCGCCCGGCTTTGTGAATGTGGCCCGGCATAATGCCGATCTTACATTGTTCAGGGGTGATCACGCCGGGGCAGTTGGGGCCAATGAGTCTCGTGCGCCGACCCTGCATGTATTTTTTTACTGTCACCATATCTAAAACGGGAATACCTTCGGTGATACAAATCACTAAATCTAAATCAGCATCAACAGCTTCCATAATAGAATCTGCGGCAAAAGCTGGGGGCACAAAAATCATCGAGACATTGCATTTTGTTGCCGCTTTGGCTTCTTTCGCCGTGTTAAAAACCGGAATTCCTATATGAGTTGTTCCACCTTTTCCGGGAGTAACTCCCGCGACCATTTGGGTGCCATAAGCCTTACATTGTTCTGAGTGAAATGAGCCCTGCGCTCCAGTTAAACCCTGACAAATGACTTTAGAATTTTTATCAATCAAAATAGCCATGCTTGTCTTCCTTTTTCATTTTCTTTTTCTTGTTATTTATTTAATAGCGGCGGTGATTTTTTTTGCGGCATCGGTTAAATCATTTGCCGGAATAATATTAAGACCGCTTTCAGCTAGGATCTTTTTACCAAGCTCTACATTTGTGCCCTCTAGGCGAACCACCAGAGGCACTTTTAAGCCGACCTCTTTAGAGGCCGCAATCACGCCTTCGGCGATGACATCGCACTTCATGATGCCGCCAAAAATATTAACTAAAATTCCTTTAACATTGGGATCTTTTAATATAATTTTAAAGGCATTGGTTACTTTTTCCTTATCCGCCCCGCCACCCACATCTAAAAAGTTTGCAGGCGACGCCCCATGCAGTTTAATAATATCTAAAGTGGCCATAGCAAGGCCCGCACCGTTTACTAGGCAGCCGATGTTTCCATCTAACTTAATAAAGGCCAGATCAAATTTAGAGGCCTCAATTTCGGCCGGATCTTCTTCGTTTAGGTCGCGCAGTTCAAGAATTTGCGGCTGACGGTAAAGCGCACTGCTATCAAAATTCATTTTAGCATCTAAACAAATGACATCGCCCTCTTTGGTTACAACTAAAGGGTTAATTTCAGCAATAGAGCAGTCACATTTGATAAAAGCTTCATATAAACCCTTCATCAATTTAGCGGCCTTATTTAGGGCTTCAGGCTTCATGCCAATAGCAAAGGCTAATTCGCGCGCCTGCCATGCTCCCAGACCGGTTACCGGATCAATATCCACTTTTTTAATGGCGCCCGGATTGCGATGCGCCACCTCTTCGATGTCCATGCCGCCCTCAGAAGAAGCCATCATGGCGACGCGCCCTGTTGCGCGGTCAATTAAGCACGCCACATAATATTCTTTTTCAATATTGCAGCCCGCTTCAATAAAAATTTTTTGTACAACTTTGCCCTCGGGGCCAGTTTGGTGTGTAACAAGTGTCATGCCAATTATTTTCGAAGTTAAGTCGCGCACCTCTTCAAGAGATTTCGCAATTTTAACCCCGCCGCCTTTGCCGCGCCCACCAGCGTGAATCTGGGCTTTGACAACCCAAACACTTCCACCGATTTGTTTGGCCGCAGCAACGGCCTCGTCAGGTGAGTGCGCCACTTGACCCTTGAGTGTTGCCACTCCGAATTTTCGTAAAATGTCTTTAGCCTGATACTCGTGAATATTCATTATTTTCCAATCTATTGAACAGTTTTTAGTAGCGCCACAAGCGCGCGAACGGCTTCAACTGATTTGTCAAACTCCGTTTTTTCGTCAGCATTCATTTTAAAATCAATGATGCCCTCCATGCCAGCGCCACCAAGCTTAGCCAGCACTCCCACCATTAAATTATCTTTTACTCCGAACTCTCCATTAAGCTCAACCGCCACGGGCAGTATGCGTTTTTGATCTTTTAATATGGCCTCCGCCATTTCAACCGCGCCGCGCGAGGGGGCATAATAAGCCGAGCCGGTTTTTAAGTGGCCGCCGATTTCTGCGCCCGCTTGTTTTGTGCGGGCCACAATGGCATTGATTTTTTCTATTGGCAGCAAATCAATTAGCGGAGTTGTGCCAACTGCCGCAGTTCTTACCACTGGCATCATGGCATCTCCGTGATTTCCAAGAACGACGCCCGTTACATCTTTAACGGAAACATTTAATTCTTCCGCGATAAAAGCTCTGAATCTTGCAGAGTCTAAACAACCACCCATTCCAATCACTCTTTCGCGCGGAAAGCCCAACTGTTGTTTGGCATAAACCGCCATGACATCCATCGGATTGCAAACGACTATTACGACAGAGTTTGGTGCCTGCTGCTTAATTCCGGCACAGACCGCCTTAACAATTTTGGCATTGATGCCCACAAGTTCGTCGCGGCTCATGCCGGGTTTTCTGGGCATGCCGGCTGTAATAATGACGACATCGGCATCTTTAATATCCGCGTAATCTGAAGTTCCTTTTATTTTAGTGTCAAAATTTTCTATGGGCGCCGCTTGAAATAAATCTAAAGATTTACCAATCGCCGCACCTTCGTTGACATCAAGCAAAACCACATCGCCAATTTCTTTTTGCGCCGCCCAGTGAGCCGTGGTTGATCCCACGAATCCTGCGCCGATAACTGCAATTTTTTTTCTTTTGTGAGCCATGAAATTCTCCTTTTTAGTACGCATTAGGTTTAGTCGTTTTAAGTAGAAAGCTCAATATTTAAATGGGCGGGCGGGTGTTTAAAAAATAAGCGACTGCTGGCTTACAACTAGGATCACAAACGGCTCATATCAACGAATAGGCTAGTTAAAATAGGGATCATTCTTGTGTGCGAGATTAAAACATGTTCTCATGCTTTAATGAGGTTCAAATTATCAGAATTTATTTTGTTTTTAGGCTTGCTGATGATGCTTGCGCCCCCTGTTTACGCCGCAGAAAATTCAACTGAAGAGCTTACGCTTGAGGGTGAATTAACCCCAATCCCCCAGCCACCACCCAATGATGCCATTGATGAATTCAATGTAGATATTGAAGGCCAAGAAGTTCGCTCAATTGAGCAAGAGTACGCGCTTGATGGATTTTCTGTTGGAGCCCTGCTCTTTAACCACAACTATAATGTTTACGCGAATTTATTAGTTAATAATGCGAGCGTAGATGTTTCAAGAAAAAGTTCCGATTTTCAAAGTGCCGGCGTTATTGGGCGTTACGCGGCGATGCCCTACGATAAAATAGGAACCGATGTTAGCCTCTCGGTGGCCACAACACTTAATCACGCCAGCTTAAATTATTCCTCTATTTTAACAGTTAGAGGCGAAGTCAATTTAGCCTATACGTTTGATACAGGCTCAGACACCCCAATCTATATGTTGGGGGGCCTTGGCTACGCGCTAACAAAAGGAAAAGACATAGAAGACATATTAAGCGCTGGCGGCGCCGCCTTTCAGGTGGGTGGTGGAATTGCTTTAAATAAAAAACTGAATTTTGAATTTATTTACTCTTACGTAAAGCATTCCATTGCCGATAAATACCTACAAAGCCTTGCTGCTTCCGCAATTGCTAATGGCGCCACGAGTGCCACCTATAATGCAAACGAGGCCTCGGTTATTTCAAATGTGCTGCTGGGGCGCATAACGTTTAATTATTAGTAACTGAGGCCGGGAAAATAGCTAACACGCTTTGTAATAACTGACATATCGTAACGCAATGGAGGGCCCGGCAGGGCCGTGCCAATTAATGCTAAATTCAAAAAATCATCGTTATCGTAAAAGTCATTACATAAATAACCCACATTAGCTATAGCATTACAATTAGTGCCGGGTTCAGGCGAAAGGCCGCGATCAGGCACCACCGCTACGCCCTGGCTTGAGACATAGGCCAAATAATCGGGGTAAGTATCCCACTCGCGCACATAAACCCTAATTCGGTGTTTAACTTCGTAAGCGGAATCTAAACATTGAAACTCAAAGGAATCTTGGGTTTGGCTAATACCCGACCCACTTCGATCATTAATCGGCGCCATAAAGTAGGGCCTGTTGCTCGAGCTTAGATTACCCACAAAGCCTGTATGTGTGTGATCAGCCGAACCCGCAACACCCCCAGCACCACTGTAATAATTAGCCCCGTGAACGTTAGAGCCAAGCGCAAACTTACCGGCCGCTGTAATAATTTGTTTGTCCGTAATGCCAGCTTCTGTATAAGAAGTAACCGGATTCGGTATTCCACTTGAATGGCTAGTCCAGTCGGTTTTACCTGGTCCACCGATGCAGGTGGCGTAATCTCCGCCCCAATTGCCGAGGCTCGGTGTTGTGGTGGAGGTGGATGGGGTGGCCGGCACAACAGCGCTGCGGTCCTCAAAAACAGTGGTATTAAGCGTATAGGCACCAAAACAGCAATTTGGGCCACCCGCAGCTGTGCGGTCATAAATACATTTAAAACTTGTTGAGGTACTTGTAAGGCTTGCGGGTGAAGACGTAGCTTCTGAATGTGAGTCACAACCTGGATCTGCCGGGCCTACGCCATCTATTGTAGTACAAGTTTGTGATGTTCCACCCGGGGTTAAGTCCCCTGAGGCATTATAAACATTCGTGATCGTTACATTAATCGTCCTCGGCCCCTGCCCCACCTCATGATTATAAAACCAGTAAGGTCTGCGGTCCATATAACGACACATTCCGGGAGGCGCATTAAACTTAAGTTCTAAATCTTTAAGATAAAGATCCCCCTCTGGTATTTCGACAATACAGGCTATGTCTTTGTTTCCGGTATCACTTTTATTAATGCCGCAGTTGGTGTTAAATCCCAAAGTTGAGTGCACATGCGCTATGGCGCCCACGCTGGTGTCGACTCCAACATAAAAAAAGCTCGCGTCGTCTAAAAGTCCGTTAGAGGTGCCCGGCAAAACGGACGGGGGAATGGCTGCGGCAGGCGGGGGTGGTACGGCTATTGAGCCAAAACCAGACTCATTCACTTTGCCATTACAGCCGGTGGTGATAATTAAAAGTGAATATATACTCAAGGCGCAAATAAGCTGTACAATTTTCATGCTCTACTTATCGGACATATAAATAGATTACTTAAATATTTACTTAAGTATTACTTAAGTATTGCAAAGGAAATAAATTTTTGTCTTATAATGAGATACTAACAAGTAACTAATAAGATACTAACAAGTAACATACAACGAAGAGGCCCCCCCCATGAATTTCACAACGAGATTAACTGTTTTAATAATTTTGTTCATTTCAACTACGCTACAGGCGCAAACCACGACAGAAAACTTGGCAAATGAATCTTTTTTTGCAAAAAATCAAAAATTTAGTACAGACGGCACCGAGCTTTACTCAACTAATTTGGACCTTAAGCGCCATAAAAAAATTGGCGTCGGGGTATCGGTTGGCGGCGCGAGCGGGGCTTTTGGTTTAAACTCAGAATTAAATCTAGACGCCGAAAATGCCTTAGTCATTGGCCTCGGAGCTGGACCAAGCTACGGATCTTTTAATTTGCTCTACAAAAAAAACAGGGAAGGCAATTATTTATCACCTTACGGAAAGCTTGGATACTCGAAGTGGTTCCGCGCGGCCAGCACAACTTCATCAGTTGGAAGCTCCGATATTTTAACACAGATTTTTTCCGACAATGACATAAAATCCGGAAAATTCGATACGGATTTAATGATTACTTCTGTTGGCGTTGAATATAATCAGCTTGAAGCTGAGTACTCTGGGGTTAATTTTTATGGTGAGCTTGTGATGATGACAGAAATTAAAAGCGCCAAGATGATACCTTCCGGCGCCGTGGGCATAATTTATTTTTACTAATAATATCATGTGGTTACGGTTGCGCTTTCTGCACAGATGGAATATATTTTGAGACCTACTATAATAAAAAACCCTAGGTTTTAAAGCCTAGGGTTTAGTAGCTTTCGCTTTAGGTAAGTTGAAAGCTAATGCTTTACAAAACTAACTACTTCTTTTTCTTTTTAGTAGCTTTTTTTGCAGTTTTTTTAGCTTTCTTCGCTACTTTTTTCGCTTTTTTCTTAGCCATGTGTTGCTCCTATCGGTAGTGACTCTATTTCTAAAGTCACAGTTGTTGTTGTTTTCGACTTTTCAGTCTTCCTTAATAAAATTGTTAATAATTCGACAAGCTTCGTCAAGACTTTTTTTTCTTGCATCAATTTTGCAACCACTTTTTTCAAGCATTCTTAGATTTGGAGGCCGTATGTTGATTCAATTATTAGTTTCGTTGTTCGGAATTGCGTCCGTATACCGAATTTTATCGCTGTTTGAGAAAACAAATCTTATTTCTAGTTCAAAACTTAAAATATTTTTCTATTTTTTACAGTTTCCGTTCTATTTTAATCTGATTTTCAAAGAACTTTTCGTGTTAGTCATTATTTACATCGGCATAATTC
>Ga0105164_10000357_pt1 | contig 33888 bp, 31 predicted proteins | sample VDWuncwatermetaG_FD_89674 | JGI IMG/M metagenome (GOLD analysis project Ga0105164, IMG submission 89674) | Wastewater microbial communities from Netherlands to study Microbial Dark Matter (Phase II) - VDW unchlorinated drinking water | ecosystem: Environmental > Aquatic > Freshwater > Drinking...
CCTTCTTCTTTGTAGTATTTTAACATCATTTTATTTTTTAATACAGCTATGAGTTTTTTTGTTTCAGTAAGGCAATCTTTATCACTCATCGGACAAGGCAGAATATCACAAGAGTTTATTAATACAAGCCTTGCCTCGTCAACTTTTTCCTTTAACTCTTTTGCTTTTTTTGAATTATACAATGGATAATAAATCAATACATCCGCCTTATAATCTGAATGCACAATGAATGATGGATTGCTTATCCATATTTTATCATTAATGTTTGTAGATTTTAGATAGTTATAGAAAGCATCAAGATTATCTTCATATTTGTCAAACCTAAATTGTGGAATAGCCTGAACAAATAACATGCCAACCAAAACAATAATAACAAAATCCTTGTTTTTATTAAAATAATCAGCAAAAGATAGCATACCTACACTCGTAATTGCATACAGAAAAGGGAGCAGTGATATCAACAACCTCATCTCTTTATGCTTTTCAGTGTTATACAAAAAAAAAGCAAAAAGTAAGATAAATAAAAATAACTTTTTTAAAGGTTCTTTTGCCTTCAAAATAATAAAAAATCCTATTATTGAAGATATAACCAAAAAATTCTCTCGAAACAAATTTACAAAATAAAAGGAAAAAGATTGATTGAAAATCCAACCAGTATTCCTAGTCATAAAGGCTTGCAGTTTAAATGGGTAAAATGAATCCCCATATAAGTAAAAATTAGTAATAAGATAAGGAACAAAAGGAATAAAGAAAAAGATTAAGAATTCTGAAAAAGATTTTATTTTTTCTTTTCCTTTTAAAACCAAATAAAAATAGAAAATGATAATTGGCAGGATGATAATAGCTTGGAAAAATCTCGTCATCAAGCTTACTCCTAAAAAAAACCCTGCCAGTTTTATTTTCTTAGTAATGATAAAATAAAATCCAAGCAGGAAAAAAAATGTAGATGGAATTTCTGTTTGTGCTACACTACTAAACACAAAAAAAGTATGAGAAAGTGCCATGAACAAAATTGTGTAAAATGCTGTTTTATGGCAAAATAATTTTGTAACAATTAGGTAAGCGATACCTATTGAACAAATACTAAACAGAATAACTGCAAGTTTGCTGAAAAATAAGTAATTCAATCCAATTTTCCAAAATAATCCTACAATTAATGGCCAAATTAACGGTCTCGAAGGCTCCCATAATCCTGATTTGCCAAAGGAATAGATATATTTCCCCATGCCAATGTAAACAGAGGAGTCCCACCATACATCACTTTTTACAAAAAAAGAAAAAATCTGCATAATAAAAAAAATAAGCAAAGTCAGCAGAAATAATGTATTGTATACCTTTTTATCATTCATGTATAATGGTAGAATTTTTCTTTATAAAAATTTTTCATAATTTATCATGAGTCACTGATATTTTTCACATACAGAAATGGTTGGCTGTGTCTCGCACAGCTTTTTCATAATGAAGTTTTTGTCCCTTATGCCACAATAAACAGTTTCATTAATTGTAATGCAAGGAAGTGATGCTGTATTGTAGAATTTTGCTAGAAGGTTGATTTTAGTTATATTGAGGTCCATATCAAAAGAGAAAATTGCTACTTCAGGGTCAATGTCCATATTCACATCTGTAAGCACAAAACTCTGATCATCACATTTTTTGCAGTCTTCAGAGTTCCTGTAAAAGAATAAGATAATTGCCTGTTTATATCCACATCGGTCTTTAAGTGTCTTCAGCAAAAGTAAGTATAGAACTTGATTTTCATTGAAAGTCTTCTTTTGGTCATAGTAATACTCGCTTTTCTTGAATTGTTCGGTGGCAGCCCTGTATTGGTCAATCTTCTGCCCTAGCTTCCATATAGATTTGTCCATTTCCTTAATTTTATTTTCAAATGCAAGACATGCCATCTGATCACCATAAGTCTGAGACATCAAAAAGAATGTTTGAAAGTCATTGAATTGTTCATACAAATCTCGGACTTGAACATCTAGCTGTTTCGTCCTACTTTCATCTAAAATTTTGCCTATAAGCAGTATAGTGACTAACATAAAAACAGTTATCAAAAATGCAACCACAAATAGGCTTTTATTTACCGCCATTTTACTTTTTTGCCCTTTACAACAGCTGCTATGGCACCAATCCAGAATATCTGATACAATAAAAATAAAAAAGGATAACCAACCATTCCCAATTTCTTTTCCTTGTAGTCCTTCTTGGAGATATATATTCCTAAAATCATTATTGTTATTGTAGCTAGAAACATTATGTTGCCGAATATATCGAGAGTGTTAAAGTTAAGTATATCCCATTCCCAGATTAGGAAGTGATGGAAAAAATTGAAATTAGTGTATTGAAAATAAAGTAGATTATCGACAACCTTTAAAATACTTAGGTAATCGGCATAAACAAATAGTAACAACCCAAACAAAATAAGTGCAAAATTGAAAGGTATTAAATAACTAAAGACCCCATGGCGATTGTTAATCAACATCTTTCGGTGCTGTATAGCTGTATATATTGCGCCACTATACCATCTTCTTCTTTGTACATAAATCCCTCTAAAAGTTGACGGAACAATAGTTTGAACTTTTGCTTCTAGGCAATGCCTTATCTTATATTTAGATTTGTGTATCCGATAAGCAATCTCCAAATCCTCTGTAATACTGTTTACATCAAAACCACTGATCTCAGTAAGCACTGATTTCCTATAAATTGAGAATGGACCTGGAGTTACATGAATGCCGTCGATGAAAGAAAGTGCCTTTAAGAAAAGTGAAAGCCCTAAGATGAATTCCAAGTCTATTACCTTATTTAAGAACTTGTTTAAATTCTTGACTTCAACGCTTACTGTTACAGCTCCTACTTTCTCATCATCAAAATATGGAAGTACCTTTTCGATGATTGTGGGCTCGATTGTTGAATCTGCATCCATACAAGCAACAAACTCACCTTTTGCATTTGAGATACCCTCGTTTAGTGAGGCTGCCTTTCCTTTATTTTCTTTGTTATCTAAAAATACAAATCTTTTGTCGCCTTTAATGCATGTTTTCACAACCTCAGAAGTACTATCTTTGCTGCCATCATTCACTATTATATATTCAATTTTACAATAAGTAACCCTTTTAAGTGAAGAGATGGTGTCTGCAATGGTAACCTGTTCATTGTATGCAGGAACTATTATAGATACAAGTGGATTAACTTGCCTAGGCTTTAGGCTTATTCTTTCATAGAGTTTATCCTTGTTGGTATAAATTATCAACATAAAAAGGACTACGAAATACGAAGCCAAAAACCATACTAAATACACAAGCGAATTATATAAAGGTTCCATAGTTCCAATGCGATGAAGTTTGTTTATAAAACTTTCTCAATCAAGATACTGTTTAATCTTCGGCATTTGCTCATTTTTTTGTAATTTCTTGATATTATTTATTTTTATAGATGATGTAATTTGTCAAAATATCTAAATATTCAACCAAAAATATCAATCTGCCAATAAATGAAAGTACATTAAAACGACAAATTTAATAATTGACATTCAGCTCTTAAGCACATGGAAGAGATAAATAATGAGAAGATTACCTCTGGCAGTAGAATACTTGACATAATGCTGGATGGAGGATATGAAACTGATGTGATAACAACAATATATGGTCCTGCTGGATCTGGAAAAACGATCCTTTGCCTGCTCTGTGCGGTAAACATAACAAAAAGTGGGAAAAGGGTAGTTTATGTTGATTCTGAAGGCGGTTTTTCACTTGAAAGATTAAAACAAATAGCACCGCATATAAATCTGGATTACAAGAATATTTTAGAAAGTATAATTTTCTTAAGACCAACTAGCTTTGAAGAGCAAAAGAAATCCTTTGAAAAACTTAAAGATATTGTAAACGATAAGATAGGATTAATAATTGTAGATTCAATAGCAATGCTTTACCGTTTGGAACTTGGAAAAAGTGAAGAAATTTATGATGTTAATAGAGAACTCAGTAAGCAGATATCCTATCTCACTGAAATAGCAAGGAAAAAAAGCATTCCTATTCTTATAACAAATCAAGTGTATAGTGATTTTGATGATAGGGATAAAGTAAAAATTGTGGGAGGAGATATACTAAAATACGGCAGCAAATGCCTGCTTGAATTACAAATAACTCCGAATGGCAATCGCAGGATCATATTAAGAAAACACCGCAGTCTGCAAGAGGAGAAAGAGATTATATTTAAGATAGTTGAAGGTGGGATTATAGGGACAAAAGAAAGCAAGGGGTTTAAGTTGTTTTAGAAAAAATTAATATTGTTGTGGTTATTCATAATAATTTTTATAAAGTTTATTCCAATAAGAATAATTATTTCAAGATAATTTAAATATAAATCATTGTAAACGTCAAGAAATGATAAAAATAAATAAATCTGCAAAAATTCAGAATTTGTTTGATTTAACTAACTCTAGTTCCAATTCGATGATGTTTATAGCGATGTGATTGCAGTTTCATTGTTTCTATTTTCTTATAAATTATTTGGAGGTAATTCAAATGAGCATAATATTAACACTTGGAAATGTTGAAATTGCGGAATCAGAATTCATAGGAAGGCATCCAGACACGCTTAGTACCTGTTTGGCAGCAGAGTTAGTTTATAGTATTGCAGCACAAGTTCATGTGCAAAACTCTGGATTTTTACGTGATTTTACCAAAGGCAAGCTTTTGAATCCAACGGCTTTACAGTTAGAAGATGTTGATGCAACAGTAATAGAATCTTATGGATTAGAAGATTTACGAGCAGATGTCAATGTACAAATTTCTGCATTAAATTCTAAAAATATAACACCTATCCCCATAAGAGTTAATCTTGTTGGTCAGATAACAGCACCACAATTTAATCAAACGAATTTAGATCAAATAGTTAGAGAAGATACTTTTGATGTTTTTGATAGAGCTGGTTATTTCTTACATGGCGATTTTGTACCAGAACATGTTATAGTTGATACTCAAGGAGTAACTTCACAATCATCTAATCTAAACAGAACAACACAACATAATAAATTTGCCGATTCTTGCGTTGTTTATGGACATTATATAAGAGAACCATTTGGAATAGATGGTACTTTTCCGTCATTAGTAATTGCTAAGAAAATAGATAGAACATTAGAAGAAACTGTTAGGCAAGGTATTATTCCAGAATTAAGGTCTGATGGCAAAGTTCACGTCAGCGTTGTGCGTGAAAGCAATGGGTATAGAATAAGAGAAATATTGAACATGAAAGTAAATCTTGTGACTTATGGTAAATTTAATGATGTAATAAATTTTCATGAGCCAACAAAACCATGGAAATCTTACAACCCACAACTTGTTGAAGCATTCGCACAAGCTTTAAGGAATAAATGATATTAAACATATGAAATTTGTAGTTAGTCCAGAAGTTAAGGAACTTGGGATTGATGTTTGTATGGCAATCATTAGAGATGTAAATATAGTAAATAAGAATGCCTCTTTGGAAAAATTAAAGAAAGAAGTATTACAAAAAGTATGTGAGCTAATCACTAAAATCTGTAATGGGAAGTATAATATTATCTAAGAAGCGAGGAAACCACAAAAACCTTTTTAAATATACATACATGAGCTTTATATATGGGAGGCAACAAGCTTAGGGAGTTTCTTGACAAAAGTAAGGAACTTCAAAATGATAAAGATACTGCTGAACTGCAGCACAAGAAAGGAAAGTTAACAGCAAAGGAACGCTTGAATTATCTGCTAGATGCTGATTCTTTTGTAGAGTTGGGAGCTTTTGCCGAATTGCAAGACAAAGGGCTTGAAGCAAAGAAAAGAGCAAGAGATGGTGTTATTACCGGATATGGCACAATAAACAAAAGACCAGTTTACTTTTACGCACAAGATTTTTCTTTCATGGGCGGCTCTATGGGGGAAGTGCATAATAAGAAAATTGCTCATGTTATGGAACTTGCCTTAAAAACTGGTTGTCCTTGTATAGGATTGCTTGATTCTGGAGGTGCTAGGATACAAGAGGGGATTTCTTCTTTGGATAGCGGTGGAAAAATTTTTCAGTTAAACACTCTTTCGAGCGGAATAATTCCGCAAATTTCAGCCATACTTGGTCCTTGTGCAGGGATTGCTGTTTATTCTCCAGCATTGACCGATTTTATCTTTATGGTTAAAAAAACCAGTTATATGTTCATTACAGGTCCTGATGTTATCAAGACAGTGACTGGCGAAATAATTGATTTTGAAGGGCTTGGAGGTGCATTGTCTCATAATGAAAAGAGCGGCGTAGCACATTTTATGGCCGAAAATGAAAAAGTATGTCTTGATATGATCAAGGTTTTGTTAAGTTACCTACCGCAAAATAATTTAGAAAATCCACCATATTTTGCTGCAGATAATCCTACAAGAGATACTAAAAAACTTGAGATTATTGTACCAGAAGATCCAAAAAGAACCTACGATATTAAGGAAGTTATTGCCGAGGTTTTCGACAAAAAGTCATTTTTTGAGGTTCAGGCCAATTTTGGCTCGAATGTTGTTATTGGATTTGCCAGACTTAATGGAAATGTTGTCGGAATAATTGGTAATCAACCTAAAGTATTGGCAGGATGTCTAAATATTAATTCTTCTCATAAAATTTCCAGATTTGTAAGATTTTGTGACTGCTTTAACATTCCATTGATTAATCTCGTTGATGTAACAGGATATTTGCCAGGAACTGAGCAAGAACATAATGGAATAATCAGACATGGTGCTAAGGTACTTTATTCTTATTCTGAAGCTACTGTGCCAAAAATATCTCTTGTGCTAAGAAAAGCTTACGGTGGAGCTTATATTGCATTGGTTTCAAAAGATATGGGTTTTGACAAAGTTATAGCATGGCCAACTGCCGAAATTGCAGTTATGGGAGCTGAGCAGGCAGTTAGCATCACTAACAAAGATGAATTATCAAAGAATAATTCAGAAAATTTAAAAGCAAAGCTTATAGATAGTTATACGGAGAAATACCTTAACCCATATGTTGCTGCAAAGCTCGGAAAAGTTGATATGATTATTGAGCCTAGAAATACAAGAATTGCTTTAATAAAATGTCTTGAAATGCTAATTTCTAAGAGAGAAAAAAGAGTTGCTAAAAAACATGGTAACATGCCATTATAGAAATGGAAGAACTTGTAGTTAAGGTTGATGGCAAAGAATACAGGGTTTTTGTAGAAGAAACAGAAGAGGGTAAGATTCTGGTTCATTGTGGTAGCGATGTTTATGAGGTTGAAACAAAAAAAGATGTTGAACCATCAGCTGTTGAGAGACTGCATAGAAAAGAAATAATCGAAAAAGGCGAGATAGAGATAACAGCGCCGCTGCCAGGAATAATTTATGAAATAAAGATCAAGCAAGGTTCTCCTGTAAAAAAAGGTCAAAGCTTGATTACTTTAATGGCAATGAAAATGGAAAATGATGTGACAGCGCCTAGAGATGGTGTCGTGAAAGAGATTAAAGTAAAAAAGGATGATAATGTAAATAATGGAGATGTGCTGGCCATAATTGAATAAAATGTCTAAAATAAAAATCTGCGCTGTTCAGTTTAAAATAAATCCAGATTATAATAAAAATATTAGCAGAATAGACCACTTCTTCAAACAAGCTAATAAAAATAATTGTGATATTATATGTTTTCCAGAGGTGTTTGTGACAGGCCCTTTAAACAAGAGAAAATATAATACAAAAATCCCCCTGTTATCTAAGAAAATATTTCTAAATTTGTCAAAAAAATATTCAATATTCTCCGTTATGGGTACAATTATAGAAAAAATCAACAATAATTTCTATAATATCAGTTATTTATTTGATGATAAAGGAAAGATTATTGGTAATTACAAGAAGAACCATCTTGTACAGAAATCAGAAGCAAAGTATTTGAAAGCTGGCAATGAAGTTTCTATTTTTAAAACAAGAATTGGAAATATCGGCATAGAAATATGCAGAGATTTACTTTATCCAGAAATAACAAGGAGATTAATGCTTAAAAATGCAGATATTATATTTTGCCCATCTTTCTGGAGCGCTGAGTCTTCTTCTTATGACTGGATTTACAGCAATAAATATTTTAAAAACAAAATTCCTAAAGAAGTTGATGCTCTTGTTTCTGCAAGGGCAATTGAAAGCGAGTTGATATTCGTCTATGTTAATGCAGCAGGCAATTTTAATGCTGATGGAACAAAAAACATATTGTTGGGAAGAACTCAGATTGCCCTGCCATTTTATGGCACAACAAGTATTTTAAATCATAACAAAGAGGGAACAATAATTAAAGAAGTTGATTTAGGAATAATTAAAGACGCAAAGAAAGTGTACAAAATTGAAAGCGATTTGAAAAATTACTACAGCAAATGACATACTCCCAAAATAAATCCAGCTAAAGCTGGGGGTTTCTCACGCAAACCATTTAACTTAAACTTTTCCCTCTTGTAGAGGTCGCTTATCAGCTAAAAGTTTAATGTATGGTTCGCTAAACGAGAACCCTCTAAATATACAAGCAACCACCTTCAGCATGAGGTGGTCGCTATGACTAAAAAACTATATCCGCACTTTAATCCAGAAGTGCACAAGATTGAAAGCAAAATCGCAACGGTGAGAACATCTCATCATTGCAAGTACAATATCAATTACCACATTATTTGGATTCCAAAGTACAGGAAGCCAATTTTGATAGGCAAAGTAAGAGAAGTCTTAAAAACAATTATTGACGGACAATGCCAAGAATTGAGCTTAAACAATCTTGCTTTGGAGATAATGCTAGACCATTTGCACTTGTTTGTGGGTGCAAAGCCGACAGTAACACCTTTCAAAATTATTCATAAGTTAAAGGGTAATACTTCAATTCAATTAAGGCGAGTATTTCCAGAATTGAAATACTTAGGTTACAAACAGCATTTTGGAAAAGGTTTTGATGCCTTGTGGGCGAGAGGTTATTACTGCGGCTCTGCTGGACATGTTTCGCAAGAGCAAGTCAAGCGCTACATTCAAGAGCAGATGGGAAAAGATGTCTTTGAATATGACATCTATGGATGCCCAACAGCACTGAAAGGACAATCAAAAATAGGAGATTTCACAAAGTGAAATCGTGTTTTATTTGATTAATTTTTTTAACTCATTTGTAATCCAAACCATTCCTTCTGTATCTAAACAACAGTATTTTAGAAGATTTTTTCTTATTTCGTTTGCATTTGCTAAATCATGTTTAATGTTGCTATAAAAGAACTGCATACTTGCATCTCCACCGTTGTTTATCTCTAAATCAGAATATCCGTTTCCGGTTAATGACGGAAGAACTTTCTTAATGGAATATTGCCCTTTTTGTTTTGGATTGTAATAATAAAAATTCTTGAATGGATCTGCTAAATCTACAATTCGTTTCAGAACTTCATTTATCCAGTCTTTATGCTCCGGAAAATCTTCTGCTAATCTTGTTAAAACGGTAATTTCAAATGATTTGTTAAAAACAATAACGTCCCCTGCTTTTCCAATTTGATTCTTGAGATTTTCCAATAAGAGTGGTCTTGGATCTATCCCACCTTCTGCCAAAAACTCAAAATGTTCTATTTTTCCGTCCTTCTGCTGAACATGGAGAGAATATTGGAACGGTATTTTTTGATAGGGTCTCGATTTATCAAATATTGGTACTGCGGTATCAAATGTTTCAAAATCTAAGTGATAGAGGGGATAATTCAATGAAGCAAGAAATTCTTTTATTTGCTCTTTTGCCACTACTGTTTTATTCTTATCGCAAGCCTCTTTTATGATTTGGTCTTTGTCTGTGAGCTTTGTTCCTTTTTGGATGTTCTTAATATCAAGAATTCCATCTTCAAATAACTTCCAATATTGCCGCCAGTTTGTTAGCTGTATAACATTATATTCTGGAAGATACGCCCAGCACATGGGCTTTAATGAACATTCATGTGGCTTGTTGCAATGTTTCCCGATAGAAACATTCGGTGCGGTCTTGTTTTGAAAAACCGCCAGATATTTTTTTGAATGTTCTTCAAGATTTGCAACATTATTAACTTCGTCTGTAACTTCTTTTTTAGATACTAACTCTTGCGGATTTATTTCACCATTCTTTGTATATTCTTTATTGAGAAACAGAACAAAACATTTCTTTATTTTCAAGCCTACTTTTTCACAAACATATTTTTGAAATGCTAAATCAGGAATATGTTCAGGTTTTACCTCAGTTGAAGCTTTTATTTCGTAAAGATTCCAGCCACCATTTACTGGCTCTAAAATATCGTTCTTCACGAATAAATCTTGAGATTGAAATCCCGCCTCAAAAATTGTCTTTTTCTTTCCTGTTAACTTCTGGGTCTCTTTAATATTATCTTCGTTCTTCAGTTCAGACAAATCAACACCATCAGGAAAAAGCTTCTTTACATATTTCTCAAAATCTCGCCCTTGTGTGAATTTGTGTCTATCTGATAAAGTAATTTCTGGCAGTTCCTTTCTTTGAGCATACCACAAAAGTTTAGTGCATTGCTCTCCGTTCATAAACAATGATTTTGTGAGAGGAATCATTTTAGATGGAAGTATCATTTTTCTAAATTATCTATCACTTTCTTTGCCTTTTTTCTCGAATATTCACTTTTGTCTTTATCAGCAATATCTTTAAACAATGCTTTGTATTTCAAAATTAGTTGTTTATCTCCCTTCGCTATCATAGCAATGCTATCAATATATACATCTTTTAGCCATTGTCTTTGATCTACCCCGAGCATTTTTTCAGCAGATAAATCCATTGATATAGAATAATCATTTGTTTTGACTTTAAGAGGTTGCCTTTTAGTTACTTCATAAGGTTTTTTGATGTAATTAATCATTATAGGAACTGCTTCTTTCACGAGATCAGAATGTTTCATCCCTATTGTACCAAGATTAAAAGCTGAGAACCGCCTAACATTCCATTCAGGATGTTCTCTGAGATTCTTGATGAGTTTGGGTATCAAAATCTTTACTAATTCCACATTAATCAAAGCTATCTCTCCGATGATACTACTTTCTGAGCTTTCTTGAAAATTATTTTGAATTCTTTTAACATAATCTACCAATAAATCTTCAATACTATCTGCATCTTTTTTAGCTATAGTAATTAGCAAAGATTCTGCTGCGTTAGATATAATGGGGTGCTTAGAATTTAATAATTCTGGAAGATGTTCTTTGATATCCTTGATTGATGGTCTTTCTTGTTTTTTAGAGTAAAATGTAGATTTTAATTTCTGAATGAGAGCGACTACATCATTATATTCCTTATTTTTTATCAAGTCTTCTATTTCTTTGAAAGTATTTGGAATATCTTTTGGGTTTATGCTTTGAATCTTCTGGTTTTTATTTATTCTATTTACTAATTTTCCCCACGCTTCTTCAGGATTCAATGGCATGTTCTTTTTTGGTTTCATCTGGTTATTTATATCAATGAATAACTTTTTTGCGTCATCATTACTGATTTTGAGTTTGGTTATTTCATCTTCAATTATGCGTACTATTCCAGGTGCCAGAAATGCCATTTTCGTATCGAACTCACGAATATCTATTTTTTCCATATCCTCGGTAGATATCCCTTCCCCAATGTTATTGCACCCGTTCAAGTCCAGGTAACATATTTCAAAAAGAGTACTTAGTGCTTGTTTATGTCTAGCTTCTTCAATGAGGAGCTTAGCCATGTCTAATTTATTGTTCCTGTATAAACCCCGTTGTCTTTTCGACGCATACTCAATAATTCTCTGATTATACACTCTCCATTTGACGTCCTCTTGTGAAGGTTTTTTCCCAAATTTTTTAGTTAATTCTTGTTCAGCAGTATTAAATTGAGTATCTTCTTTTTTAGAATTATTAGATGTAATATTGATTGTATCATTTTTCTCTCTTCTAAAAAACCTATCAAAAAAACCCATTACTTCAACCTCTTTAACTTCACCGTTTCTAATGAAGATATTTGATTTATTTTATTAAGTGACTTGTTAATTTCTGTGGTTATTCCCTCATTTGCATTAGATATCTGAGTTATTCCTTTATTTATAGTTTCACTCTTTTTTTCTATCTCTCCAAGAATGTTTTTTATTGTATTAACCGCGTCTTTGTAAACACCGATATTCCCTAATGCAAGTCCTTTAATGTAACTTTCACCAAGAACACAGGCAAACAAGAATACTTTCGTGTATCCTGCAACAAAAATTCCTGTTTTTACTGCATCTTTGTTTATATCTGGAAATTGATCAGAAATAGAATCAGGTATTGCAACTATACACTTATCTATGGTATTGTTATTATTTATATATTTTTTAACTTCATTCTTGCTTTTTTCTATTATTTTTAGTATTTCTTTTTGAATTTTCAGTTGGTCTTCTGGTTTTTCCGCTTGATCAAATTTTATTAATAGGTCATCAAGTTCTGGCATCTTTGAATCAATAGGCAAAAATTTCCCATTCTTCAAATCCCATGCAAATTCTACATTACTTCCATTATCAGTTTGGAGGTCAGTAACTACGAGCCCAGAAGCAATTGGCTCAGAAAGAATTTGCTTCAGAATAGTTTCTCCTACTTTTCCTCTACGCTTTGTACCGTGAATTGTTCTTGTAAAACTACCAATGTTATCTTCCATAGATTTCATAATTTTTTGTTGTCGCTCATTATCTTCTTTCGCCTTTTCTTCAAGAGATTTTTGGATATTCTGGAGTTGATTAAGCAATAAGTTATCTGCAAGAATACTTCCTTCTTTTTTTGACTCTTCTTTCTTATTGAGTTTGATTGCAATATAAATTAATAATATTACAATTAATATCCCTATAAGTTCTAAAAATGCCATTTTAATTCTTCCCCTCCTTCAATTGTTCTTCCATTAGGATTTCAAACTGACGTGAGACAATCAATCCTTTCTGTTTACAATATTCCCTATACTTATCGTACAAATTAGAACCAACTTTCAAAGTGATGTTTTTTGATTTCATTAACCTACCCCCCAGCAACAAATACTGACACATATTTATAAATATTACCTTTCAAAACGACAAAACATCACTAAAGAATTAGAACGAACAGAAATATCTATTAAATGTTTAACCGCTTCTGCCTCCTGCACAAATACTGGAAAGAGGCATGGCATTCATCCCACAAATAAATTTGCGGGTATTCTGCCTACGATTTTATAATATAATGTAAAAATGTTGTAAAGGATATTTTAACTATTTTTTAATGTGCCATTTAATTTGATTATATGCCTTAGGCATTGAAGGATGCATTAAATTGTGCAAAGCTGTACAATATTTTGCCATGTAATCCATGATTTCTTTACCATAATCTGTTGATTTAATATACATTTCTGATTTAACAATATCATCTTCGCACAAGGGGTTAGTATGCTTTAACATCAACGTGCCTACTACATCTCCTTTAACAAATGCTAAGCCATTGTTAAACTGATCCAAGCCGGGCTTTCCTAAATCTACTCCGCCTAAAATATTCCAATAATGCTCAGCTGTTTGCTCGCCGGCCATCAAATTTGTTAACATCTTATAATATTGAGGATTTAAATTCCCACCCTGCTTTATAAAAGCTAGAAATTTGCTATTTTCCTCAGGCGTGATTTTATTTTTTGTATGGTCAGTATCACGAATGCCAATAGCTTCTAATTTTTCTTTATTTAGGTAGGGAGATATTATTTTTATTTCGGAAAATCCTATCATTTCCATATAATTATTTACTATCTGCATTCCTCTCATAATCTGTTCTCTTATTTCATCGTTTGTTGGATTTTCCTTGTAAGTACCATTACTTCCTAAAGCGTATAATTCTAAATTTGCAGAGCTGTTTCCAGATAGACGTAAAGTTAAACATATTAAATCCTCAAGCTTATAACTCTTCGCTCCGTCGGGGTCAAAAATTTTGAATTCTTCTTTTTTAGCTTCTTTATCTAGTATCAATTGTGGAACATAAGGGACTTCTTTATTCATGTCCAGCAGACCTTGCTGCAGCATAGAAACTAAAACATAGTTTATTGCAACTTTATTTAAAGAGAGTGACGAAATAGATTCTTTTGCGTTATATCCATAAGAAGATCCGTCTGCTGCATTAAAAGCATAAAAATAAACTTTAGCTCCGCGATTCTCAGCTTCACGAATTAAGTTTTCTAAAAGCTTGTTAGATATAGGATTAAAGAATAGATTTTGATTTTGTGTAATTTTTCCATTATTTGCAGTTGGTATAACAACAGAATCTAATGTTTTATCTTTAGGTACTGATTCCTGTCCATTTTTAACTTCTGGTATAAAAACTGCTTCATCAATTACAGGAGGTGCAACAACAGAGTCTATAGTTTGATAGTTAGATTTTTGCGGTTCATTTATTGCTTTGTTAGATACTAATTGCAAATTTGGTCTTTCAATTTCTCTCGGTTTTTTATTGAATAGTGCAGATATCAATGATGCCAACCCCGTTAATCCAATTCCAGCTGCAGCTCCAATGTAAGTTAATGCAGAACTTCCGTCATTTTCAGACTTTTTATTATAGTCCTTTAATTTATAATCAGATTTAGTATCTTTATCTAAAGCCTCCTCTGATTTTTCATTTTGATTTTTTTTGTTTGGTTTGTGCGCTTCTTCTGCTAATGCCTCATAATTTTTTTCTTGTTCAACTTCTTTTTTATAATGGGTTTTTTCATCATCTTCGCTTTCATTTGAATCTATTTTATATTTTATTTTTTTAATATATGGTTTTGCTTTAGATTGCGATTCGGAATAAATTGCTGTGCCAATATACGCTGGTGAGCCTTCCCAGAATTTTGAACCCATAACATTAATCCATTGAGGTTGCACGTCATAATTTCTTGTAATACTTCCATCAATTTTTAAAAGGAGATTCTGTTGTAGATATTCAACTTTGATGTACGGAACCTGTTTTGGTTCTACAACATTTTGAGAAGGTATTTGGATGTATCTTTGATTTTGGACATATTCTGCTCCTGTCTCGGGTTTTTTATAGGTTTTATCGGATAAAAATGCTCTTACTCTCATTTCAAGTTTTGACCATGTTTGTGTTTTCTGTTGCGAATTATTTGGAGCAGAATGTAAAGGTGAGTTATGATTTGAAGCATAAATTTGATGCATTGTCCTGCCTTGCAATAGATAAACACTTCTTACATTTGTTTCAAGTGTTGCTAAACTTTGAGTAATTGATTTAGTTTCTTGGCTAAAATTTAACCTCGGAATCTCATCGGTATTTATTTTTGGTTTTTGTTGTTGCAAATTGGTTTGAGAAGAAGGTATAAATGAACAATGCTGAGAATCATAAATCTGATTTTTGGTATTGAGTTGTAATCTATAAATGCTTCTTACATTTATACTTAAGTATATGGCATTTGGAATTTCATCAGTGCGCATATTTATTTTTGGTCTTTGTTGAGGCAATAATGAGTAAACAGTTGATAATTGAACAGGTTCAACTAGTTCAAAAGGTTTTGCTTGAACATTTATTGTTGCTTTTGCATATACTGGGGCAGATTCAGAATAAGTTTCATAAGCAAAAACAGTTGACGATTTCAATAGTGAAGATAAATTTGCTTTTGTATAAATATCGTTTTGCGGAACAAAATGGGAAAGAAGCGCTAAATAAACAAGAGGATAAGCTGTTTCATGTGAATATTCTCTTGATGAGTCTATTGGGACATAAGGTGATTCTGTGAAATACCCATTTTCAGAGCCAATAGTTGAATATCCTCTAAGATGACGCAAAGATTTTTGAGGAATGAAATGGGAATAAAAAAGATATTTTGGATTTAAATGATGTGCAGAAATAGCTGATGGATGAAATCTACCAAAAAATAAATATGGGATTATTCCTTGAGGAAAAATTTCTTTTCTGCCACCAGAGTACAAAATTTTTTCTAGAAAACTGTCACTTTTAGGTATTAAGATATCATCTAGGTGTAAGCTAGAAGGCAAAGGTGCTTCCACAATTGTTTCTGTATCTTCATTCTTTTCAGTTAAATCAATATTTTTTCTTTGAAATCCATTTCCATCCAATGAATCGCTATCAAAACCAAAGGTAAATAATCTAAAATCTACTACTGGAATAAATGTGGCATTTTTAATAAAATTATTTTTAGCAGATACACTTAAAATAGATATCACCTGTGTTATTGATATTCAAGTATTCAAGCTCGAATTTATATTTCTATTTGCTAGAAACTTTATGACCGAGTAATATACTTGACAAAACATTCAGCGCCCAAGCTTGAAACCAGTTTATTTTATACAATGAACCAAAAACAAAATTCCACAACAATTTCACCGGAAATGCCAAAATCAGACCAACAATAGCACTCAAAATAATGACTAACAGTATTGTATAACCGGTATCAATCAATCTTTTTAATATGGGAATGTCTTTCAAAAATGCCATTAGTACAAGGTTTATATTAATCTTTTTTAAAGGTTTTGAAATCTTCAGTATCTCCGAATCATTCTCAGTAAACATTATCAAAACTCATTAACTTTTTAATATTGACTAATAAAATTGCAATAGGTAAATTAATTTCTTGTTGTGTCAGAGATTTAAATAAAAAATAAAAATGCGGGGAAGAGGATTCGAACCCCTGTAGGCACTAAGCCAATAGATGGCTCATAAGTACTTCATCAGCCTTTAGGCTTCGTTACTTCAACCAACTTGAGTTTGGATGTTTAGCACCTGAATGCCAAACACTATCCCGTCTAGCCAAGCTTACGCTTATTGGCCGCTCCGGCATCCCCGCGTAAGGTTGAGAATAAGAATTTCATTTAAAAAGATTTGCCAATATGAAGATTAAAAATATTATAGAAATTCTTTAACTCAAACCTTTTAATTTATTTTCTATTGCGCTTAGCTCAGACTCTAACTTTTCAAGCTCTGTCATTTCCTTTTTTGGCGCTTTTACTACTTTTACAGCAGCAGGTTTTTCTTTTTTCTTCTTTTTGTCGTTTATCTCCTTGTGCTTAATTTGAGGTTCCTTCATAACTGTAGCTCTTAAATTAGTTTGAGGTAATTTAATCCTTAAATTTCCAAGCAATTTGTTTGCATCTCTTAACAGTATCCTGACCTTGTGTATGCCCTGAAGTTTTTCCTGCCTTATGTGTTTAAATTTTTCAAATCTTTGCAGAACTTCAATTATTTGTTTTAACGCCTCAAGAATATTCCTCCTAACTTCGCTCGGCACCTTCAATTCAACAAAAAAATGTTCGTTGTTTTGCTCTTTCAAATTCTCACCATGTTTTCTCGGGTTCAAACATAATCTTGTCGATGTTCTCTATTTTCTTCTCAAGCTCGTTTATTGTGTTGTTCCACATTGTAAATTCTGAATCCTCTTCATTTCTTAATGAATTTATTCCGCCTAACGTTTCTCTTATCTCTTTTATTTTGCCCTTAATCATGTCCAACACGTCTAAAATTTCCTTATATTGATCTACTTTTACGAAGACAGGCGCACCATCTCTTTGTTCTTTCATTTTTTACTCACCTTTGAATAAAGCTTTGTCAATAAAAATAAGTTTTTTCTGCAAGTCTTCAAGCGAAGATTTTGCTATATCAAGCGACTTATCTTTTGCATTTTTTATATTTTCCAGCCTCATCAACGCTTCTTCTGACTTTTTCAAATCATTTCTCACTATATTAATGCTTCCAAGAGTCGATTTAAATCTATCAACTTTAACGTATATTACCCTTAAATCCGGCCTTTCAGTCAAAACTCTTTTTTCTTCACTGAAAATCTTTTTTTCTATTTTAGACTCAAATTCCTGAGATGCGATATCAGAAGATTCCTGAAAATCCTGCTCAGATTCTTCCATATGTTCCGGAATTGGCGGCTTAGGGCTGGAGAGTGTATCAGCTGTAATAGGCGGAATAGGGTTTATTGGACTTTCTTCTACATCTCCAAAGCTATGAAAGTCTTGCATAAAATCATCTTTGTCTGGTTCTGAAATTTCCTCCTCTTTAGGAATATCAAATTTAGGCATGTTCTCTGTATCAGAAAGGCTTCCACGGTCCATATTTGGAAATTCAGGAAAGTCCGGCAGTTTCTCATCAAAATTGGAAAGCGGAGGAGGAGCCGGAGGCAAATCTAGTTCATCTAAGCTATCCTGCTTTTTTTCTTTTTTTAGGAACTTTAAAAAACCCAATCAAACACACCCTAATAAACTATACAAAGTTGTTTTTATTAAAACTTTTGTTAGCATTATTAAATAGTAATATTTATATTTCCCAATTATTGCATAAAAAATGATTAATCTGCATAAGCAATGATTTCAATGAAAAGTTCAATAATTATTCTAATTTTAGGAATATTGGCATCTCATTATTCTTTTGCACAGCAACCTAAATGCGATTATAAGGTCGAAATACTTACAGACAGCAAGGAGTTTTACAAAGAAGATTTTAAGTGGCGCATGAAAGCTACAAAATTAGAAGGAAACTCCACAAATTTGACTGGGACTGCTGAGATAACATTAAATGGCAAAATCGTAAAAAGTTATACTCCATGGAAGTTTTATCCGATTTCAAGGCAAAGAACTTCAAATGAATACTCTCCAAACTTAGATGCAGGTGAATATAAAATAACTGCTGAGATTTCCGTTGCGTGCAATGATACAAACAAAGATAACAATTTGACAGCAAAACAATCAAAATTAAGAATAACGAAACCAACAATAAAAAGATTCCGATAAACAGCGATGAATATGGAAAAATTTTAATTGCCGACAATTCAAAAAATGTCGAAACAATAAAAAGTGAGATAGCAAACCAAACATTTCAAACAATATCGGCAATACAATCAAAAACAAATGAAAAAGTCGAGGGCAATAATTCAGAAAACATAATTCAACTAAAAGCGGACAAAAATCAGAAAAGTGGGCAATTGCCAACAACAGAGGGTGTGAAAATCCCTAGGATTGCTTATGAATCAAGCAATGAAAAAGCAAAAAATTGGATCATGATTTTTCTTTTGATGCTGTCAATATTTATTAATATAGTGTTGATTTGGAGGAGATAATGGGCAAAAATTATTAAAAACAAATGTAATCAAGAATGCTTGATTATTATACTTTCAATGATATCTACAGCATCTCTGCACTTTTCAGTAATCCTTTCTAAAATTTCGTAAATCTCTTTATATTTTATAATGTCAATTGAATTCTTGTAAAAATGGAACAGTTCAGACAGTGCTTCATTGTAAACATCCTCTGCTTTATTATTCAAGGTGCTAATGTTTGCGCAATGCTCTTTCATAACTTTCAGATTTTTTAAATTTAAAATGCTCTTGTCTACTTCGATAACAACATCCAAGATTAAGTCCAGCAATTCACTTATGCGATTGTCTATTCTCTCTACACTCAAATGCACCAATCTTAACGCAACCATAGTGATTAAATCTGTAATATCATCAAGAAGAACTGCCATTTGATGCAAATCATGTTTATCAACTGTACTTATAGAAGTCTTAATTAATTTCTCAATTGTTTTTCTAGTTAATTCATTTCCTTTTAGTTTGATATTTTTTATTGCATTAGCTTGAGACTTTCTCTCGCTCCTTTCAAATTTTTCATAGTTGTTAACGAAATTTTTTAACTCTTTAGTGCATTCAAGCGCATTCTGCGACTGCTCTGCAAGCATTTCAAATAATTTTTCTTCTTTTGGAACAAACCATCTTATGATGCTTTTCATAATTAAAACTTTTGATGATTTGTATAAATAAGTTTCGATACCTTTTAAAAACCTTTTTAAACACATTTACTTTCTAAAAACTTATGGATGAAATCGAAAAACAGGGACAGCATGCTCACATAAGATGCAGGGTCATCATAGAAGTTTTAGGCAAGCCGAAAGAGCATGTTGAAGACGCCCTTAAGCAATACATTGAGCACATAAAAGAAGATTCAGAACTGGTCATTTTAGACGAAGATTATTCCGAACCAAAGGAGCAAGAAAATCTTTGGAGCAAGTTTGTCGAGCTTGATTTGGTTATAAAAGGAACAAAGAAATTAATCAGTTTCTGTTTTGAGTACATGCCATCTTCAGTTGAGGTTGTCAAACCAGAGCACCTCATTATGTCAAATCCAGAGTTATCTAATTTTGTTAACGATTTGCAGGCAAGGCTTCATGGCGTTGATATGACTGTGAAAGAACTTAAAGCTGAAAATGACTTCTTAAAGCACAATTTGAATGCAATAATCAATAACGTGATACTTATATGCCTTAAAGTGAGCGGATTTTCCATGGACCAACTTTCTTTAATTACAGGTGTTGAGAAAAAAGAACTTGAAATTTTTGTTGAAAGATTGCTTAAAGAAAATAAGATTAAAAAAGAAAATGAGATATATTCATTGACGAATGACAGAGCTTAAAAAAGCAAGCATTAAGAGTAAAGTAGAAGCAGTGCTATTTTCTGTTGGTCATAAAATAAGTTTGGATGAATTGAGCAAGCTCTGCCGCTCAAGAGCAGAGGATGTGATTTTAGCTCTGCAAGAATTAAAAAATGATTATGAAAGCAATCAATCCTCATTAATGCTTTTTCAGGAAGACAATTATTGGAAACTTACCGTAAAGGACATTTTTATTCCAATAGCGAGAAAGGTTGTCAAAGAAATAGAGCTGCCAAAAAGTGTGCTGGAGACGCTTGCGGTTATAGCATTTAAGTATCCTATTCTTCAGTCGGATTTGATTAAGATAAGAACGAATAAAGCTTATGATCATCTGACAGAGCTGGAAAAAAGCGGTTACATTTCTAGACAAAAACACGGCAGAACAAATTTAATAAAATTAACTGATAAATTTTTCAAATATTTTGATCTTACTGAAGAAAAGCTTAAAGATAAATTTAAGGACTTTGCGAGCATAGCAATGGCAATCGAGGAAAAAGAAGAAGAGGTTGAAAAAATAAAGGAAGAGCAGCTCAAAAGAGCAGAAGAATTAAAAGAACAAGATGACAAAATAAAAAAAGAAATTGAATCATTGGATGAATCAGATGAAGTGTCAATATCATTGGAAACATATGAATCAATGCCAAAAAATATTATTTCTGAAGATTTAACTATTGAAAAAGAAAAATTAGGGGAATTGGACATTATTGATGAAGAACTAAATACAAATCAGGAAAAGGAGCAAATGCCGCAATATAAAGAAGAAAACGTAAATGATATCAAAAAACAAAAAGTAAAAAGCAAAGGAATCCAACTCACACCTGAAATGGAAAAAATTGTCGAGCAGAAAGTTGAGGAAATAATAAACCCTGAAAAAGAGAATAAGGAAGAAACTGTTGTAACTGATAAGGCTAATGATAGCAAATCGTAAAAATAAGTCATCAATAACAAATTTATTATTTTTTTTAAAATTAATTGATGGCAGAGGCGTTTAATGCGTTATGAAATTAAGAAATACATTTAACAAAAGATAAAGTTTCCCTCAATAAAAATAGGACAAAAATAAATATTGTGTTAACATTAAATATTTTGATATAATGCCTCATTAACGATTAAACATTAATTAAAAATCAATAAAAAATAGTAAAAATTAGAACAATAAAAATAAAAAATTAAATAGATAAAAAACCAAAAGTAAAATGTTCCTTCTGCAATGCCCCAAGTGTAAGAACAAGATGAAATATCAAAGTAAAGATGTTTATTTAACAGGAAAAAAGAAAAAATGCGTTTATTGTGGTTTTTCAATTTCCGTCAACAAGGCTATTGTGAAGAAAATTTAAATCATTTCCATTATTTATTTTCAATATTGAAAATATTTCTAAAACATAACCCTTATAAAGTGATAAAACTACCATTTAATAGACGATAAAGTGTTAATCCAATTCTATAAAAAATGGCACAAGAAAATGAGCAAAAATTAGGCACAAGAATAGTGCCTCGGGTAATTCAGGATGAGATGAAACAATCATACTTGGATTACTCCATGTCTGTCATAGTGGGCAGAGCCCTTCCAGATGTCCGTGATGGACTTAAACCAGTCCATAGGCGTGTTCTATATACAATGTGGGAGATAGGTTTGGTTCATAATAAGCCGTTTAAAAAATCGGCAAATGTCGTAGGAAATTGTATGGCGCGTTTTCATCCCCATTCTGATTCTGCCATCTACGACACTTTGGTTCGTTTGGCTCAAGACTTTTCAATGAGGTATCCTTTAGTTGATGGGCAAGGTAATTTTGGTTGTTTTACAGCAGATACAAAAGTTAAGCTTACTGATGGACGAGATTTAACCTTTATGGAGTTGGTAAATGAACATAAGCAAGGAAAAAGAAATTTTACATTTACCATCGACGATAAAGGACTTATTAAAATAGCTGAGATAAAAAGTCCAAGAATGACTAAAAAAAATGCAGAAATTATGAAAGTTATTTTAGATAATGGCAAGGAAATAAAATGCACTTTAAATCATAGATTCATGCTAAAAAATGGAAGTTATAAGGAAGCTAAAGATTTAATGTCAGGAGAATCCTTAATGCCAACATACTTTAGAATTTCTACCAAATCTGATGACCCAAACGTGGCTGGTTCTAGTATGGTATTCCAACTAAAATCGCAGTTATGGGATTTTGTACATATACTAGCAGATGAATGGAATATAAAAAATTGGAAAAATGATAAATACAGAGAGCAAATGAGAGTAACTTTAAGTAATATTAATAAAAAATACTTAAAAGAGCATCCAGAAAGTATTGAAAAAATTAGTCAGAGAGCATCAGCTACATTAAAAAGATTATGGAAAATCCCAGAGTATAAGGAATTATTTCATAATAAAATTGTTGCTAGCAACAAAAGAAGAACAACTAATTTAACTGGTAATCATAAAGTAGTTAAAATTGAATTTTTAAGGGAATTTGTTGATGTTTATGATTTAATGATAGATAATACTCATAACTTTGCATTGAGTGCAGGAATCTTTGTACATAATTCCGTTGACGGCGACCCTGCAGCTGCAATGAGGTATACCGAATGCCGCTTAAAAAAACTTTCAGAGGAAATGCTTGAGGATATTGACAAAAGGACAGTCAGATTTATTCCAAATTTCGATAGTAGTGTTACAGAACCTGTTGTTTTTCCTTCAAAGCTGCCTAATCTATTGGTTAATGGAAGTTCAGGTATTGCAGTTGGGATGGCAACAAATATTCCGCCACATAATCTTGGAGAGATTATTGATGCTGTAATAAGACAAATAAATAATCCGGAATTGAGCATAGCAGAAATCATTAGTGTAGTGCAAGGACCTGATTTTCCAACAGGAGGCATAATTTGCGGCAAGAATGGCATAAGGGAAGCTTACTCAACTGGCAGGGGCAAAATTCTTGTAAGAGCTAAAACAACTGTGGAGCAAGATAAAAACAAATCTGTGATTATTGTGAATGAAATACCTTTCATGGTTAATAAATCAGAACTTTTGGAAGAAATAGCAGATTTAGTCAGGGATAAGAAAATTGTCAGTATTTCTGATTTGAGAGACGAAAGCGATAGACATGGAATAAGGATGGTTATAGAGCTAAAGAAAGATGCAGATGCAAATGTTGTGCTTAACCAGTTATTTCAGCATTCAAGAATGCAGACAACCTTTGGGATTATAATGCTTGCGCTGGTAAATAACGAGCCAAAGGTTCTTAATATCAAGCAATTGATTCATTATTACATAGAGCACCGAAGGGATGTTGTAAGAAAAAGAACATTATATGATTTGAATAAGGCACATACAAAAGCTCACATTCTTGAGGGATTAATCATAGCATTAGCTAGCATAAACAATGTCATCAAAATTATAAGAGACAGCAAATCTGTAGAAAATGCCAAGCAAGCCTTAACTTCAAAATTTAACCTAACGAATGAGCAATCTGTGGCAATTCTTGAAATGAGACTGCAAAGATTGACATCTTTAGAGCAGGAAAAAATAAAACAAGAGCATGGTGATTTGCTAAAACTCATAGAAGAACTTAAGTCAATTCTCTCGAACCCTGATAAAATACTTGGATTAATAAAAAACGAACTAAGTGATTTAAAAGAGACATACAACGATGAAAGAAGAACGCAAATCATGGAACTTGAAAATACAGAGCTCGTAACTGAAGACTTGATAAAGGATGAGGAGATGGCATTAACAATTACAAATTCAGGTTACATTAAGAGATTGCCCTTGCAGACATATAAGCTCCAGCATCGTGGAGGAAAAGGAGTAATTGCAACTACAACAAAAGATGAAGAAATTGTTAAGGATATTTTTGTTGCAAGCACGCACTCTCATATTTTATTTTTCACAAACAAAGGAAAAGTGCATTGGCTAAAGGTTTATGATATTCCAGAGGCTAGCAGGCATGCAAGAGGAAAGGCTATTGTTAATCTCCTTGAGTTTGAGAATGATGAAATTATCAATGCCTTTGTTCCAATCAAAAATTTTGACAGTAGTCATTATCTTATCATGGCTACAAAGAGAGGAACTGTTAAAAAAACAGAGCTCATGGCTTATAGCAATCCAAGAAGGCATGGGATTGTTGCAATAACACTGGAAGATGGTGATGAGTTGATAAATGTTGACCTTACTGATGGAAACCAGCAGATTATTTTAGCTACAAAAAACGGCAATGCTGTAAGATTTGAGGAAAGAAATGTTAGAGCGACTGGAAGATCTGCGCAAGGTGTAAGAGGAATAAGCTTAAAAGACAATGACGAAGTTATTGGAATGGTTGTTGCGTCTGATGAAAAAACACTGATTAGTGTCACAGAAAATGGGTATGGTAAAAGGACATACATTTCCGAATACAGGCTTACAAACAGAGGAGGTTCTGGAATTATAAATATACAGTGCAGCGAGAGAAACGGCAAAGTTGTCTCAATTTGCTCTGTTGTAGATTACGATGATATAATCTTTATTACCAAAAACGGCATTGTTATTAGAGTGCCTGCAAAAGACATTTCTGTAATTGGAAGAAATACACAAGGAGTTAGGATAATGAAGCTTGAGGATAATGACAAAGTTGTTGCTGCTGTCAAAGTGCCTAGAGAGAGTAACGGGAATTAATTGGTAATCTCAAAAGAATCAATCATTTGTTGAACTGTTCCTAATAAATAGATTTTTATTATACCTCTTATATAAAACTACAGCTTTTAAAAACCCAAACATTTTTATAAACTATAAATTTGACTTCTTTTTATGAAAAACATAAAAAAAATACTTGATGAAGTTATCAAAGAAATTCAGTCTGACAATAATTACGAGAAAGAAATATTTGGAAAATTGGATAAAATTATCAAAAAAATAAATCAGAATCAAAAGGATCTAAAGGCAATCCTTGGCGGCTCAGGAGCAAAAGGTACTTGGCTTAAGACGTTCGATGCAGACATTTTTGTTTTATTTGACTACAAAAAATACAAAGACCAAAGCGATGAATTGTCAGATGTTCTGGAAAGAGTCTTAAAAAAAAAATTCAAAAATGTCGCAAGATTGCATGGCTCTAGAGATTATTTTCAATTAAAACAAAAAAACTTTACTTTTGAGATTATACCTATTCTTCAAATCCAAAAAGCAGAGCAAGCAAAGAATATAACTGATGCGAGTCCCTTGCATTCTAGATGGGTCAATAAACACAAAAATCTTATCAATGAGATGAAATTAACAAAGCAATTTTGTCAGGCCCAGAATGTTTATGGAGCGGAAAGCTATATAATGGGATTCTCTGGTTATGTATGTGAAGTAATGACTGTTTATTATAAATCATTTTTGAATTTGATGAAAAATGCAGCAAAATGGAATGATAAAGTCGTAATTGATGTTCAGAGACACTACAAGGGAAAGGATGTATTTAAATTAGTAAATACATCTAAGCTAGCGTCACCATTGATAGTGATAGATCCTGTGCAGAAAGACAGAAATGCCGCAGCTGTGTTAAGCCTTGAAAAATTTGAAGCTTTCAAAAAAACCGCTGGTGAATTTTTGAAAAAACCATCAAAAGAATTTTTTATTAAAAAAGAGTTGCAATTATTATTTTTAAAAGAAAAAAACAGAAATACAAAACTGATAATTGCAAGGATGCAACCCTTAACTGGAAAAACAGACGTAATTGGGGGCAAATTATTAAAGATTAATGAATTCTTGAAAGAGGAATTAAAGAAACATGAATTCAAAATAATAAAAACAGATTGGGAATGGGATAAAAAAAATGATGCGGTCTTTTATTTCTTATTTCGTAAAAAATATTTGCCTAAATTTATAGAAATAAACGGGCCCCCGCTTAATTTAAAGAATCATGTTGAAAATTTTAAAAAATCCCATAAGAAAACCTTTATTAAATCCGGCAAAATTTTTGCTTTGAAAAAAAGAGAATTCTCACTACCGGAAGAATTGTTTAGTGTTATTATAAAAAAGCAGTTTGTTAAAGAACGAAGCAAATCAATAAAATTTGATAAACACTAGTCACTAAAATGCAGGCGGTATTATTAGCAGCGGGAAAATCCACGAGAACTTATCCCTTGACACTAACAAAGCCCAAACCATTGCTTAAAGTTGCTAATAAGACATTGCTTGAACATAATTTAAATAACCTTAACAATATTGTAGAAGAGGTCATAATCGTAGTTGGTTATAAGAAAGAACTGATTAAAAAATATTTTGGGGAAAAATACAAAAATCTCAAAATTAAATATGTAGAGCAGAAGCAACAATTAGGAACCGGAGATGCTTTATTAACAGTTGAAAAGCACATTAGAAATGATTTAATATCGCTGTACGGGGATGACATATACTCAAAAAACGATTTTGAAAACATTATAAAAAATAAATATTCAATTCTGGTTAAAAAAGTTGAAAATCCGGAACTATTTGGAGCGGTACTGCAAAATAAAAATGTACTGATAAACCTTATTGAAAAACCGCAAAAATTTGTTTCGAATTTGGTCAGTGCGGGATTATATAAATTTGATAAAAAAATTTTTCCCTTAATAAAAAATCTTGAAAAGTCCAAGAGAGGAGAATACGAGCTGACTGATGCTATAAAATCCCTTGCATTGGAAGAAAAAATATATTGCGTGAGATCTAGAAGTTGGATTCCAATTGGCTATCCTTGGGATTTATTAAAGGCTGACAAAATTTTGAGAAGAAACAAGAATATCATCGGTAATCATTCAATAATAAGCGGGAAAGTAAAAAACTCTAGCATTGGAAATGGCTGCATTATAAATGGCGAAGTCAAAAATTCAATAATCATGGATAAAACAATTATTGAAAAGAATTCAATAGTTCAAAATTCCGTTATAGGTGAAAATGTATACTTCAGCGGAAAAATAATTGCAAGGAATGTAGTTTATTCAAGTTCAAAAAATAAAAGTATAAAAAGTCAGAGATTAGGCGCTGTTATAGGGGATAATGTCAGAGCAGAGAATGTTACAATAAAAGCTGGCTGCAAAATATGGCCATACTCTGTCATTTCAAATCAAACCATAAAACAGGACTATGTTAAAGAAAAAAGTAAATGATTTATGGATTGTGATAATGCTTATTTTGCTTGTATTTACTTCTTACACTGTTGATGAACAGATAAATGAGTTATTTAAAAATTTTAGGTTTGTATTTGCGGATTTCATATTAAGCATAATCACTAATTCTGGAATTGTTTTTGTTGTTATGTTGATTATTCCATCCATCATTCTATACAAAAAAAATATTAAATTAGTTTATCTGCTATATTTGACCTTTATTTCTTCAATTATTTTATCACTTATAATCAAGTTAATTGTGCTGAGGCAGAGACCAGTTGAAGCAGTCACTTATCCATTTGTCAATATACTAAATTATTCTTTTCCAAGCATGCATACAATGACTTCGTTTTCGTTGGTGCCTATTTTAAAAAAATTTATCGTTAAACAAAAATATTTTTGGATAATATTTGCATTTTTAGTTGGATTTAGCAGAATTTATTTTGGATTTCATTTCATAAGCGATGTTGTTTTCGGTGCTGTGTTGGGCTACTTTTTAGGCAATTTTTTATTGCAGCTTTATGAGAATGGAAGATTATGGAGCAAGTAAAAAAATTTGAGTTGAAAAGGCAGATTTTCCATCTATTTTTAGGCATTGCTATTGTTATGTTATTGAGATATAGTTTGATAAACACTAAGATAATTTTATTTATCCTTATTATAGGATTAGTGATTTCTTATCTAAGCAGGAAAATGAGAATACCTTTTTTTAATGATATGCTTGAAATATTTGAACGCAAGGAAGAGATTACTAGATTTCCCGGCAAGGGAATTATTTTTTATTTTATTGGAGTTTACATCACTTTATTATTATTTCCAAAGGATATTGCTTCTGCATCCATCATGATTCTGGCATTAGGCGATTCTGTGTCCCATGTTTTTGGATTGCATTTTGGCAAAATAAAGCACATATTATCAGAAAAAAAGTTTTTGGAAGGAACAATTGCCGGCTTTATTGCTGGATTTTTTGGAGCGGTTTTATTTGTAAAGCCAACAGAAGCTTTTTTTGCATCTTTAATTGCAATGACCGTTGAGGCAATTGAAATAAAAGCTGGAGCACAGCAAGTTGATGATAATTTAGTGGTGCCAATTGTATCTGGCGGTGTGGTATGGGTATTAAGGTTTTTAATTCACTGAAATTACAAAAACGAAAGAATAATAAATAAGTTATCACATAAAAGTAGTTGTGGAGTTAATAAGGTGGGGTAATCACTATGACAAGATATAACACTTCAGTAACATTACTGCCTAATTATTATAATGGAAATGGACAACCTACGAAAACATTAGACGATTCAGTTAATGGATTTCCTGCCTTGGTAGGTATGTCTAAACCCATGCATGAGATTTTTGCCACAATAAAAAAAGTTGGGCCGTCTGATGTTACTGTTTTGATTATGGGTGAGTCAGGAACAGGAAAGAATGAAGTGGCAAGAGCTTTACATTATGTTAGCAATAGAAGAGATAAGGTTTATACAAGTATTGATTGTTCAACTAGACCAGAAGGTCTTATAGATGATGAATTATTTGGACACATAAGAGGTGCATTTTCTGATGCTATTCGTGACAGAAAAGGAGTGTTTGAATTTGCTGATGGTGGGACAATTTTTATTAATGAGATTGGAAATTTGAGTTTATATGCCCGATGAAATTATTAACCTTCTTAGATGACAAAGAAGTAAAAAGAATTGGGCAAAATATAGGCAAGCAAGTTGATGTTAGGATAATATCAGCAACGAATTCTGACTTGTATTTAGCTGTAAAAGAAAAAAGATTTAGAGAAGATTTATTTTATAGGCTAGTTGTTGCCACAATAGAAATGTCACCTTTAAGGGAAAGAAGAGAAGATATACCTCTCCTTATTAATCATTTTTTATCCGAATTTCAATCTAAGTACCAACGAGGAGTTCCAGGATTTACTGATTTTGAGTTGACTGAATATATGAAACATAACTGGCCAGGCAATGTTAGAGAATTAAGAAATGCAATAGAAGGTATTGTTGTAGCAGGTGTGAGCCCTTTGGAAAAGTTGGATGAGTTAATAAAAAGAGGAAATTTGATTTATGGTAATGGAACTACAGGTTTGGTTGGAAGATTATCAACAGAAGGATATAATGGTCAGCATTTAAGAACAATTCCATAATCATCGATTAATTATAAAATCTAAAGCCTTAATATTCATTGAATTTAATTTTAACAATACTTTTATAAACAATAATACGTTTTCTTTATAACTTAAAAATTTTAAAATGCCAAACATGAGAAAAAAATTTCAAATCTACATTTTGAAATTTTTTTAAATTCAAAATGCTAAACGAACAACTTAAAGAATCCTTTCTAAAAAATAAAGACCCATTTACAGATATTATCGGCCAAGAAAGTGCAAAGCAAGGAATTAAATCGGCATTTCTCATGAACAGGCACATAATTATTGAAGGTGCTCCTGGAATTGGAAAGACCACTTTAGCTAAGAATATTGCAAAATTATTGCCGGATATCGATGTAATTCAAGGATGCAGTTATCACTGTACGCCAGAATCAATAATTTGCCCTTCGTGCAAAAAAAATAATAGTTATAAAACCATAAAATTAAACGGAATAAAAAGATTTGTCAGGATTCAAGGCTCACCGGATTTGACTGTTGAAGACTTATTAGGAGATATAGATCCAATCAAAGCTCTAAAATTTGGCCCGCTAAGCCTTGAAGCGTTTACTCCTGGAAAAATATTCAAAGCTAATAACGGCGTCTTATTTTTTGATGAACTTAATAGATGTCCTGAAAAACTTCAAAATGCTTTGCTGCAGGTTCTTGAAGAAGGAAAGGCAACCATAGGCTCTTATGATATGGACTTCGATATTAACTTTATTTTTATAGGTAGCTTACATCCAGACGAAGAAATATTGATTATGCAAAATGGCTTAATTAATAAAGTGAAAATAGGTAAGCTTGTAGACACTCAAATTCAAAATTACGGTTCAAATATAGTTAATGGTTCAGAAGTTGCCAAAAATCCAGAAAAAATCTATTCATATTCTTATAATCCTAAAACTGGTAATATAGGACCATTACTTATAACAGCATTTATCAGGCATAAGCCAACAGATTTTATTTATGAGATTAATTTGAGTAAAGGTAGAAAAGTAATAGTTACTGGAAAACATAGTGTTTTTACAGTAAATAATGGGAATTTAATTCCTATAAAAGTTTCTGATTTAAAAATGGGAGATAAAATTGCTATACCTAATAAAATAGTGCATACACCATTAGATTTTGAAGAAATTGATTTAATACCTTTTTTTAAAGAGCTAAATTTTAATAAAATATTTTTTGTCAAGGAATCAAATGTATCAGAAGTTGTAGAAAATAATAAAATCTTATTAAGGGTGACTAATAACCCCCATCAAATTGCAAATTATAAATACTTTGAGAGACTACCTATTACAGAAGTTAAAGATACTATATTAAGTGAACTAAAAAATGCTAAAATTGGCGTAAATGGAAGCAAAAACTCTATTAAAAGATTCTTAAAAATAGATAACGATTTATGTTGGCTAATTGGATTTTTTGTTGCAGAAGGTTTTACACAAAAAGCAATTAATAATAAAAAAACTCACAGATATAATATATGGCTTTCAAATAAAAATTTAAAAATTCTTGAAAGAGCAAAGAAAATAATATTTGACAAATTTGGGCTATTGACGTTTATTAAACAAGACAAAAGAACTGATGTTTATGATTTAACGATTTCCTCGTTGCCACTTTTTTATGTATTCGAAAGGTTATTTGAGATACCAAAAGGAAGCGAGAATAAAAAAATACCAAAATTAATATTTCAACTGAACAAAGAAAAAATTAAGCATTTTTTATCTGGGTATATAGAAGGCGATGGAAATTATTATACCAATAAAGACGGTTACAAATTAATTACAATGTCGACAGTTAGCGAACAATTAGCTAATGACATAGCTTATTTATTTTTAATTTTTGGGAAAATCGCTTCCATTAAAAAAATAAAAGAAACACGAAAAAATTATCAAGATTATTATTATATTTATTTATGCAAGACAAATACCAATGATATTTTAAAAATGGAAGAGGATAACAAATACATTTCTTATGAAAAAGTTGTTAATATAAACAAACTCGAGATAGAACCAACATTCGTTTATGATTTAGAAGTTTTGAATAATAGAAGTACAGATAATTTTATCGGTGGTTTTGGAGGCGTTTTGCTTCATAATACAATGAATCCAGAAGACACGTCAACAGAAAAATTAAGCGATGTTTTGCTGGACAGATTCGATATCATTTTCATGCATTTTCCTGAAAATATTGATATTGAAAAGAAAATAGTTACAATGAAAGGCAAAAAAATTGCAGATGTAAGCGATGAAATTTTAACTTTGATAATTTACCTTGTAAGGTTATTAAGAAATGACGAAAAATTGGAAAAAAAACCAAGCATAAGGGCATCAATTGGCTTATATGAGAGATCTCAATCCAATGCCTTGATTAAAGGAAGAAAAAATGTTAACATTGGAGATGTGAAAGATGTGCTTGTTTCTGTTTTGTCTCACAGAATTAGATTAAAGCCGTCAGTAAGGTACTTGGAAAGCATTGATAATTATATCACAGAACAATTTTACAAGCATATAGAATCAACAAAATGGCAAAACCATCTGGAAGAAGAGCAACAATCTGGTGATTACCGGTAGCGAAAAGCTTGAAGTTAAAGAGTTAAGCAAAGCAGAAGAGTTAACCGGAAAATTGGCATTCCAGCAGCTTGAAGACAAGTTCATGCATTCTGTTCTTGAGAATGACAAGAAAACAATTGACAGCGGCAAATTAATCAATGATGCCATTAATCAGGGCATTAGCTCTTTTAGTCCTGATTTGATGTTTGAGCAGATTGTTAAAAACTATTCTGTGGCAAAACACATATATGGTGAATCAATAATAAGACTTGTTTCTGGGTATGAGCCTGACTACATAAAGAAAAATATAGGAATTCCTGAATTCCAAAAAGAATTGAAAGAAAAAATTGAGGAAAAAATTGAAGAGCTTAAAGAGCAGGAATTTTTGCATAAAGACAATTCCCTGTCTGAAAAAGGAATTGAGCTTGCTTCTCTGGTACTATATTTTGAGGAGTTAGATAAAATAATATCAAAAGGCATTGTTGGAGAAAAATTAAACAAAAAACCTTTTGTGTACGGTGAAAAAGAGAATTCAAAATTATATAAAAAGGGCAATAGATATAGGGACATCGCATTAAAGAAATCAATCAAACTTGCAGTAAGAAGAGGTCACACGGATTTTGATGACAAGGACTTGCAAGTGTATGAAAAACAAAGCAAAGGTCAAACTTATATTGTTTATGCTGTTGACGCGTCTGGCTCAATGAAGGGCCAAAAAATAGATGCCTGCAAGAAAGCGGGAATTGCGCTTGCGTACAAAGCAATAAATGAAAAAAATAAAGTTGGTTTGATTGTATTTGACTCTGAGATTAAAAAAATTGTGGAGCTTACATCAGATTTCATAAGAATACTTAAGGAAATAACAAAAGTCAGGCCTTCAAAGGAAACAGATATTGTTTTATCTCTGCAAAAAGCAATTGAGATGTTCCCAAGCGGAAATGTAACAAAGCATTTGATTTTGATTACTGACGCGCTTCCCACAAAAGGAGAGCATCCTGAAAAATCAACGCTTGAAGAAGCATCAAATGCGCGAAGCAAAGGAATAACTATTTCTTTGATTGGCATTAACTTGGATGATAAAGGAAAGAGAATTGCAGAGAAAATAGTGGAAATTGGAGAAGGCCGTTTGTATATTGTCAGAAATTTGGAGAATGTTGATAAAATCGTGCTGGAAGATTACTATGCTATCTAAGTTTAGGCAAAGAAAATCTCTCACTAAGCCTTATCATAAAATTATAAATGGTTTCAAGACTCATAATGCTAGTTTCTCTGTATGTTTCGTAATTTTCAAATTTAAAAACTCGTATTTTGTTTCCATAACCGACAAAAATTATTGGAGTGTGCTTTTTAATACCTATTTTTTCCCAATATTTTGCCTGGTTCTTAGTATTTCAAGTTATGGTTTTGGCACTCCTACTCTGCCTTTTTCATCAAAACCCTCGCACCTATAGGCGTCAACAAAAGGCGCAAATCTCTTAACAATTTGCTCTAACATAAAGCTTGGTAATATTATGTTTTTATAAACCTTTTATTTTGTAGCAATTTATAAGTGTTATTATTTAGCATCATGAAGTTAAATTTCAATCCGTCGCTTCGCGACAATAGTTAGTGCTCAGCAAAAATCTTCTTCCAATGATTTTTGCCTCGCCAATTTATACATTAAAACTAAATAA
>Ga0105164_10000358_pt1 | contig 33859 bp, 39 predicted proteins | sample VDWuncwatermetaG_FD_89674 | JGI IMG/M metagenome (GOLD analysis project Ga0105164, IMG submission 89674) | Wastewater microbial communities from Netherlands to study Microbial Dark Matter (Phase II) - VDW unchlorinated drinking water | ecosystem: Environmental > Aquatic > Freshwater > Drinking...
ATGCACAACTTGAATTTGTCCGCCGCCGAGTTTGGCAAAGAAATTAAAGTAATTATGGAAGAGCGTCGCTGGCGTACCGACGATCAGGCAGCGGGTTTGATGCAAGAAAAAATGATGGCGGCGATTTATTTGGAGCATCCCTACCATCATCCGGTTATCGGCTGGATGAGCGATTTGCAAGCGATGAGCGTTGCCGATGCGCAAGACTGGTACAAACGCTGGTACGCGCCCAACAATGCGACGCTGGTGATTGCGGGCGATGTGCAAGCTGCCGAGGTGTTCGCTTTGGCGCAACGCTATTACGGCAAAATTCCTAAGCGTGTCTTGCCTGTGCGCCGAGTGTGGACTGAGCCCGCGCAGCTCGGCATTAAGCGCATGGTGGTCAAAGCCCCCGCCGAATTGCCGCAACTGGTGATGAACTATCACGCGCCGACATTGAAAAATCCCGCTGTGGAAAGTCAGCCTTATGCCTTGGAAGTGTTGGCGGGAATCTTGAGCGGCAATGATTCGGCGCGCCTGAATAAACATTTGGTGCGCGAACAACAAATCGCCAGCGAGGCGGGTGCAGGCTACGAGTCGGCTGCGCGTGGCCCCGCTTTGTTCACGCTGGAAGCGACCCCGACTACAGGCAAAAGCGTAGCGGATGTGGAAGCTGCGATACGCGCTGAAATTGCGCTGCTGGTTAAAGACGGCGTGAGCGCCGATGAGCTGCAACGCGTTAAAGCGCAAGTGCTGGCAGGCGAGGTTTACAAGCTCGATTCGACGTTTTATCGCGCCATGCAAATCGGCCAAATGGAAAGCATCGGCCTAGGCTATCAAGCGATTCCGCTGATGCTGGAAAAAATTCAAGCCGTTACCGCCAGCGAAGTGCAACAAGCCGCCCGCGATATTTTGCAAGACGACGCGCTCACCATTGCGGTACTCGAACCGCAACCTTTGAGTGATAAACCTAAACGTGCAGGAGGAGATTTTCATGCGCACTAATTTCATCAAAATTTGCACACTCGCGTTGTGTGCCTTGAGTAGTCAGGCGATTGCTACCCCGCTGATTCAACATTGGCAAACTGCCAGCGGCGCAAAAGTTTTATTCGTCGAAGATCACGACATTCCTATGCTCGATGTCGCGGTTAGTGTGCCAGCGGGGAGCCGCTTTGATAGCGCGCAAAAAGCTGGCGTGGCGGGATTGACACATCACTTGCTGGACTTGGGTTCGCAAGGACTGAGTGAGGACGACACCGCGCGCGGCATGGCGGATTTAGGTGCGCAATTAGGCGGCAGTTTCGATCAAGACCGCGCCAGTATTTCGCTGCGCACCTTAAGTCAGCAAGCCGTGCGTAGCAAGGCTTTGGCGATGATGGCGCAGGTGTTGCAACATCCGCTGTATGCGGCAGATATTTTGACGCGTGAAAAAACGCGCGTACTGGCGGGGCTGAAAGAAGCTGAAACCAAGCCCGAAAACATTGCCGATAAAGCCTTTCAAAAAGCCGTGTACGGCGCGCATCCGTATGGCTTGCCCGTATCGGGTGAGGTTGCTACGGTGGCTGCGATTACCCCGCAAGATTTGCAAAATTTTTATCGCACACATTACAACGCAGCGCGCGCCGTGGTGGCGATTATGGGGGACGTGACGCGCGCGGAAGCTGAAGCGATGGCGCAACAGCTAACGGGCGAATTACCTCAAGCGGATGCTGTTGCTGCGCAGTCTGAAGTCGCAAAAAACATCGCCGCAAGTGAACAACGTATCGCTCACCCTGCCACGCAAAGCCATATTTTACTTGGCGCGCCGGGGATGTCGCGCAACGATCCCGATTACTTTGCTTTGTATGTCGGCAACTACATTTTGGGCGGCGGCGGTTTTGTGTCGCGCCTGATGAATGAAGTGCGCGAGCAGCGCGGGCTGGCTTATAGCGTGTACAGCTATTTCATGCCGCTCAAACAAACCGGCGCGTTTCAAATCGGCTTGCAAACCAAAAAAGAACAGGCCGATGACGCGCTGAGTTTGGTGCGTAAAACCTTGGCGGATTTTGTTGCTAACGGGCCAACAGAAAAAGAATTATTGGCGGCGAAACAAAACATCGTGGGTGGGTTTCCGCTGCGCATCGACAGCAATCGCAAGATACTCGACTACCTTTCTATCATTGGTTTTTACGATATGAAGCTGACCTATCTGGACGATTTTTCAGTGCGTGTTGAGCAAGTCACGGTGGCACAAATTCGTGACGCGTTTCAACGCCACATCAATCCGCAACGTATGGCGACTGTGATGGTGGGCGCACCTGAAGGAGTGAAGCACTGATTAAGCCGCCACACCGTTCGCCCTGAGCTTGTCGAAGGGTTGAATGTGGATATAAATAGACTTTCTGCACATGGTTCGACAAGCTCACCACGAACGGATAAGTCTTAGCCTCATTAGGAGCAGCAAAATAAATAAAGTCAAAATCAATGGCGGCGAATTGCGCAGCCGCGTCATCACTTTTCCTGACGCGGAAGGGCTGCGCCCCACGCCCGATCGCGTGCGTCAGACCTTGTTTAATTGGCTGGGGCAAACGCTGTACGGGCGTAGTTGTTTGGATTTGTTTGCAGGCAGTGGCGCACTGGGCTTTGAAGCTGCTTCAAGAGGAGCGGCGCGCGTGACCATGATAGAAAGCAATGCGGCGGTGTGTCGTGCATTGCACGCGAATATTAAAAAATTAGCCTTGCGTAACGTTTCCGCGATTTGCCAAGATGGGCTAGAATTCGCGCCCCGCGATAAACAGCAATACGATATTATTTTTATCGACCCGCCGTTTCAAAGCAATTTTTTAGCGCGTTTGTTTGAAATTTTGCCAGCGCGCCTGACTCCTGATGGCGTGCTGTATGTCGAATCTGGCGCACCGATTGTTGCGCCAGATAACTGGCAAGTCGTGAAGGCGGGCAAGGCGGGGCAAGTGCATTACCAATTACTCAAAATTAACCAAGCTGCTTGATATGATAAAAGTCGTGTATCCAGGGACGTTTGATCCCATCACCAAAGGGCACGAAGATGTGGTGCGTCGCGCCGCTGGATTATTCGGCGAAGTGGTGGTGGCTGTCGCCGCTAGTCGTGTTAACACCTTGTTCAGTTTGGACGAACGCGTGGCAATGGCGCGCGAGGTGTTTGCCAATCAGCCGAACGTGCGTGTAGAAGGTTTTGATGGGCTGCTGATGAGTTTTGTGCAAGCGCAGAATTCGCGCGTGGTATTGCGTGGATTGCGTGCCGTTTCCGACTTTGAGTACGAGTTTCAATTAGCGGGCATGAACCGTAATTTGTATCCCGAAATGGAAACGTTATTTTTAACCCCCGCCGAAAAATATACTTTTATTTCCGCAACGATGGTGCGCGAAGTGGCGAGATTTGGCGGCGATGTGAGTAAATTTGTGTCCGCTAATGTCGTCGAAAAACTACAACAAAAATTTTTGAGCAAACAATAAACGCCCGATTTTTAATCGGTTATTTTTAATCATGGAGAGAGCCAAATGTCACTGTTAATCACCGACGAATGTATCAACTGCGATGTATGTGAACCTGAATGTCCGAACGATGCGATTTCGCAAGGCGACAGTATTTATGTGATTGACCCGAATAAATGTACGCAATGCGTTGGTCATTACGACACACCGCAATGCGTGGAAGTTTGTCCTGTGGATTGCATTCCTCTGGATGTCAATAATCCTGAGAGCCCAGAACAGTTGCAATCCAAATATGAAAAATTGATGGCGGCTAAAGGCTAGTCTGCCGCATTGCTTGTAAACGATTTGAAAAGGCCTGCTGCAAGAGATTTGCCGCAGGCGTTTTATACTAATCTTTAGGACTCGCTCAGCATGGAACACAGCAACTTTCCTCGACAACTTAACATCATCAATCGCCTTACGATTAGCGCGATGCTGTGGTTAAACGGCATCGCACACATCATTATCGGCTTAGCGTTGGGCGTGTCTGTATTGATGTTCACTTGGTTGTTTTTTGTGGACATGGGCTTAGCTTTAAAAGCCAATAACTTGGTACACGGTTTTTTGCAATCGCTCGGTACCTTGATGTTGCTATGGACGATTTCTGCTTTGATTGTTGCCGAGATTCGCTATTTAGAAGGCGGAAAATTAGGCGTAGATACGTTTATTGAGGTCGCTTTGGTCGTGGTGCTGCGCAAAGTGATTACCTTGCCTGTCTTAGAAATCACCCCTTCTATGCAAGAAATTATGCTGTGGGTTGGGTGCGCGCTGATGTTGGGTGTGTTGTTCTTAGTCATCCGCTTTGCGCAACAGCAAGAAGAGGCTTCTAGAGTGTCGATTCCTGATAAAGAAGTAAAAATTATTTGAGTGCGGTGGGCGTGCCTGGCATCGCCGCAATGACCGCAGGTAGTTTTTGTGGCGCGCGGATACGCAGTTGTTTATTGACGTTGCGCTCGCCAAATACCACCGTGATTGCACTGCGCGACACATCAAACTCCTCGGCCAAATAACGCACCATATACGCCGTCGCACCGCCCATTTTAGGAATGGCTTTGACCGACACCTCTAATTGGTGACCGATGACGCGGCCTATCGCATCACGCTTGGCGTTAGGACGACCTAAGATATTCAGCACCAGTGTGTCGTCCTCCCAATAACAAAAAGGTTGGTCTTTCTTTGCTGACTTTTTGTCCTTATTTTTTGCTTCAAATAGCGGCATGGTTAATGTCCCTTCCAAATATGTTCTATGTGAGGTGTCGATGCAGTTGACCCCAACATGGGTAGTTTATAAAAATCCAATAGGGTGCGTAATACCTTGTAATGGTCAATGTGTTGTGCCGTTGCGCCTAGTTTCACCATCGGGCCGATGAATAAAGTCACCACGCGATTATTCTCGCTGCCATTATCTTCATCCCAGGTCAAAATCAACAAGCTGTTGTGCTTAAACGCCCAATCAACATAAGGCGTGATGTGAGTTTTTAGCCAGTCATCCGCCGCCTCAAAACTGCCATCGTGCATGTCGTTATTTTGGTCTGGGATCACAAACGCCACCGTCGGCAGCTTAGAAAAATCTTGCGGAAATTCGCTAAAAGGTTGGTTCATTGTGGCGGGCAAACGCGTACCTTGCCAATTCGTAACGGGATTATGTTTGCGCTGATAACCGCCATTCATACACGCCAAACTGCCGGCTTCAGGCAAACCTTCCGCAAAGCTGGTAAAGCTCAACCCCTTATCCAGCAAGCGACTAGCGAGTGTGTCGCTGCTAAAACTATAGCCGCACGCATTGCTGCTCACACCTTGCGTATCGCCCGCGAACAACGCCAAATAATTGGGCTGGCTAGGGTGTGTCACGCCATATGACTGCGTGAATAACATGCCACGTTTCGCTAGCGCAGCGATGGTGGAATTGGCGTGCTGCATATTCAAAATTTGCGAGAAACTTTTATTTTCTTCGATAACGACTACGACGTGAGCGGGGCGCGGCAGCGGCTCGGCTAACGTGCTAGCTGGGAAAGCGTTGCTCAAAACAGCCGTGCATAGCAAATAAATCATTTTCATTTTTGACATTCTCCGCAGTAAAAACTCGACCGTTGTCCTTGCTTGATTTGCAGGATTTTCGCGCCGCAGATTCGACACGCTTCATTCGCGCGTCCATAGACGAAATACGCTTGCTGAAAGTAGCCGCTGCTGCCGTCGCTGTGGACGAAATCGCGCAGCGTGCTGCCGCCTTTTGCGATGGAGGCGTGCAAGGTGGCGCGGATTTCAATCACTAATTTTTCGCAGCGCGCGAGGCTGAGTTTGCCAGCCGCGAGGGTCGGTTTGATGCCGCTGCGAAACAGTGATTCATTGGCGTAGATGTTGCCTACGCCTACCACTAAATGATTGTCCATGATGGCTTGTTTAATAGCGATGCTGCGACCGCGTAACGCCTGATGCAGATAGCGCGCGTGGAAGTTTTCTTCTAGCGGTTCAGGGCCGAGCGAAGCTAATAAAGAATGCGTGTGGATGTCGCCCTCATGCCATAACACCGCGCCAAAACGACGCGGGTCGCGCAGGCGCATGAGCTTGCCATTATTCAAAATTAAATCGAAGTGGTCGTGGCTGGCTGGTGGCGTGCCGCTAGGCAAAATGCGCAGGCTGCCCGACATACCGAGATGCAAAATCAGCGTGCCGTTGCCGCAATCCAGCAGCAGGTATTTGGCGCGGCGTTTGAGGCTTTGCACCACCTGACCTTGCACTGGCAAAGCGGGTATCGGCCAGCGCAGTTTGGGAGTACGCACGACGACAGCCACGATGGTTGCGCCGACTAGATGTTCTTCCAGTCCGCGTCGGGTGATTTCAACTTCGGGGAGTTCAGGCATGGTGATTGGTCAAATAAACACGGTTGAAAAATGAGTTGGTGGTTTGCCTCTGCACGCTAGGTAGGAGCGCAATTTATTGCGCGATTATGTTCAGCAATCGCTCGATAAATCGCGCTCCCACACACCTGTCTAGCTAGTTCTACGAGAGTGGAAATTAAAACTTTAGCTACGGCGACGTTTCCACCACAGCCAGCCGCCCCAGCCCGCCAGCAGCAGCGGCAACACGAATAAAAAGCTGATGCCAATTGCACCCATCTGGTTTTTGCTCAAATTCAAGTTGCTGTCTTTGCCGCTCTTCGGTTGCACGGTGATGAGGTGTTCTTCGCCAGCTAGCCAGTTAATCATATTCACACCCATGTCCACGTTGCCGCCGTTGCCCGCAAAGCTGTTGGCGAGGAACGCGCCGTTGCCGACCACGACAATGCGTTGGTCGCGGTCGTTGATGTGGCGTTGTAAAGCACTCGCCAAGGTCACAGGGCCAGGGGTGTCGTGCGCCTTGTCAAAATTACCTGTGCCGCTACGACTGAGCCAAGCGCGTGAGCTGGTTTCAATCAGCGTGTGGCGTTGCCAATCGCTGCTTTCGTTCCACGTCAGCGCACGCGCTTTGGGGAAGGCGGTGATGAGATTGAAATTTTGCGTGATGGCGTGCGGGGTGTAGGCGGCGGCAATCGCCCATGTGGCGGGCGCGCGCAATTCGGCGGCGGTGGGGTCGACGACGCTGCCGGGCGGCAAGACTAAATCGAGTTTTTCGGCGAGTCGCTCTAAGCCATGCAGCGGCTCTGCGTCGATGAGCCAAAGCAGGTTGCCACCTTGCGCGATATAGCTTTGCAGCTTATCGACTTCGCCTGGCAGTAAATCCACTTGAGGCTGGGTAATCACCAAGGTGCTGATGTTGCTTGGCACGGCTTGAGCGAGGGCGAGATTGAGCGGGCTGAGGGCATAACCATTTTGTTTGAGCTTCGCGCCGAACGGTGCGCCCAAATCAAAATTCGCGATGCCGTCAAGTTGACGCTCGCCGTGTCCGCTTAAAAACATCACCGTTTGCGACTGGGTGTGTGCCAAGCGCAGCAAGGTACTGGTGATGATTTGCTCATTGATTTGGCTTAAATGCTCGCTGCGTCCTTGATACTCAATCACCATTTCGCCATTGAGCTTAATGTTGGCATCACGGGTTTTTTCAGGCTCTTGTTCGGGGTCGATAAAAACTAAATTCACATCGCTTTTGTAGCGTTGATACAGCGACACAATGCCGCTGATAATTTTGCGAATATCGCCTAAGCGTGCGTCTTGCAAGGTCGCATACACGGTGATGTTGACGGGCTGATTGAGCTTCGCCAACACCTCCACGCTGACGGGCGACAAGCTGTTGCTGGCAGTAAACGTGACATCGCGTTGAACGTGATAACGCGTCGCGAAAAATCCCGCCGTCGCCGCGCACACCAACAACAGCAAGGTGAAGAGGCTGCGACGTAGAAATGGATTACTTAAAAATTTATTCAACATGGCTTATTGATGCAAACGATGAGAGTTAAGACGTTGCATGGCTAACAGCAAACACACGCCGCTGACCAACACAAAAAAACTGGCATCGCCCGTGTCGAGCAAGCCGTTGCTAAAATTTTGAAAATGGTAAAGCGGCGAGACTTGATGCCAAGGCGAATCGAGCGCGCTGCTGCTCATGTCCGCTAGCCACACGCCTAGCAAAATAGCTAAGGTACTGACGGCGGCGATGATGGGTTGCGCGGTGAGCGAGGAGATGTAAAGACCGACGGCGGCGTAGCAACTCGTCAATAAAATCAGCCCGAATAGATTGCTGCACAACAAGCCAAAATCGAGCGTCGTGCCGAGTTGCAAGCTCAGCAACATCAGCGGCGTAGTGCTCATCAGCAGCACGAAAAAGCCCATCAGCCCGATGAATTTTCCCAGCACAATTTGCCCGCTGCTAACGGGCGACGAGAGCAACAGCGGCAGCGTTTGATTGCGGCGTTCTTCGGCGATGAGGCGCATGGTGAACATTGGGGTCAGCAGCATCAGCAGCAGCGCGGCGACATTACACACGTCGCGCGCGATGCTCGCCGTCACGCCGGGTGCGTTGGCGATTTGCGCGAGTTGCGGCTGAATTTCTAAGAACGCATCCAAGCGCGTGAGAAAAATCCACGCCAACATAAATTGCAATCCCGCCAATACCCACCAAGTGGAAGGCATAGACAACAGCGCGCGCAGTTCGCGTGCGGCAATGAGACGTATCATATTTTTACCTCCGTCAAACGGATGAAATTTTCCTCAAGCTGACCCGCTACGCCGTTTAATTTATCCAGCTCGGAGGTGGTGCCGCTATACACCAGCGTGCCGCGCTGCAAAATTTCCACGCGGTCGCAAATGCTCGCCACTTCGCCCAATAAATGCGTCGATAAAATCACGCTGTGCGCGGTGCCTAGCTCGCGTATCAGCGTGCGAATATCGCGAATTTGCGCAGGGTCTAAGCCCACGGTGGGCTCGTCCAAAATAATCACAGCGGGCTGATGAATAATGGCTTGCGCGATGCCGACGCGCTGCTGATAACCCTTAGAAAGCGTGCCGATGAGCGTGTGGCGTTTGTCGTTCAAGCCGCAGCGTTGCAAAGCCAAATCAAGCGCGCTGCTCACCTCGTTCGCTTTAATACCACGCAGTTTCGCGGCAAAAATTAAATAATCTTGGACGCAGAATTCTTTGTAAAGCGGCGGCGTTTCGGGCAAATAACCAATATGCGCTTTCGCAAGCGTGGGCTGGCGTTGCAAGTCGAAGCCGCAAATTTTTATCGTGCCGCTATCGGGTGCGAGACAGCCCGTCAGCATTTGCATGGTGGTGCTTTTCCCCGCGCCGTTATGCCCCAACAGCCCTAACACCTCGCCGCGTTTAAGCTGTAAAGAAATATCGTAGATGACGGTGTTTTTGCCAAAGCGGCGCGTGAGGTGCGCGGCTTCGAGGGTGAGGGCTGACGTGAGGTTAGACACAAGAAAATTCGCGTAAAAAAATGAGCGCGGAATATAACCGAATATCGCCGCGTGCATCAAAAATCCCACTGGCTTTGATTTAACTTCGCTGTTTTTCGCGTTAACTGCCGCCAAGCTCATCACGGTATCCCGCCCGCATCGCCTTTTTGCTAAGATGCGCGCCCGTTTGAAATCCTGACTCCTTATGAATGCTGCTAAATATATTTTGCTGTTGTCGCTGACTGCTTGTGCGCACGCGCCGCAGACGGTGGCAGTTGACGCGCCTGTGTTGCCGGTCACGGCTGAAAAAGAGGAGGCCGCGACGGTTGAAACCGCGCCTGCCAATTTGCCTAAGCAAGCGTTGACGGGGGAGTTGTTGTACGAATATCTGGTGTCGGAAATTGGCAATCAGCGCGGCTACAAGCAGTTGGCGGTGAATGGCAGCAGTGATTTGGCGCGCAAGACGCGTGATCCGCGTGTGGCGAAACGCGCGGCGCAGTTGGCGTTTGAATCTGGCGATATGGATAAGTCGATTAGTAGCTTGCGCTTGTGGCAAGAGTTAGAGCCTGACGCGCCGCTGCCCCAGCGTTTACTGGCGAGCATTTTGTTGCGTGGCGGCAAGCTGGAGGAGGCGCAAGCCGAGTTCGCTAAAGTGTTGCAAAGCGATCCCGCGCACGCGAGTGATAATTTTTTGCAAATCGCGCAAGCCTTGGCGGCGTATCCCGATAAAGCAGCGGCACTCAAAATGATGAGCGCGCTGGCGCAGCCTTATCCAAAAGTGGCGCAAGCGCATTGGGCGGTGGCGGAGTTGGCGCGTTTGGCGAACCAAACAGCGCAGGCGTTGAGCGAAGTTAAGCAAGCGCGCAGTTTGCGTCCTGAGTGGGATATGGCGGCGAGCTTGGAAGCTGAGTTGTGGCAAAAATCTGAGCCGTTGCAAGGCTTGGCGGTGTTGCATGATTATTTGGCGAAGTATCCGAATGCCTATGAAATTCGTTCGCAATATGCGCGCGCGTTGTTGGAGCAAAAGCAATATGCCGCGTCGCGTGATGAATTTAATTTGCTGGCTGAACATAGCCCCGACAATCCTGATTTGGCATTTGCCATCGCCTTAATTTCTTTGCAGATGAATGATTTTGTCGGAGCAGAAACACAGCTTAAAGCCGCGCTGGATAAGGGCAAAAAAGATCAGGACACGGTGCAGTATTACTTGGGGCAACTGAGCGAAGCGAAGAGAAATTCGACTGAAGCGATTGCCTATTACCAAGCGGTGAAAGGCGGCGAGCAGTTTTTTGTGGCGCAGTTACGCATCGCAGCATTGCTCGCGGAACAAGGTAAATTGAGTGAGGCGCGGCAAGTGTTGCAGCAACAAAAAGCAGTAAACAATCAGCAGCGCGCGCAGTTAGCTTTAGTTGAAGCGCAGTTGTTGCGCGAGGTAAAAGATTATCCGGCCGCGTTGCAAGTGTTAGAGCAGGGATTGGAAAAACTGCCTAACCATAATGTGCTGTTGTATGAAGCTGCGATGATGGCGGACAAGGTCGGCAAGTTCGATTTGGCGGAGCAACAGTTACGCAAATTGATGCAGATGAACCCGCAAGATGCCAATGCTTATAACGCGCTCGGCTATAGTTTTTTAGAGCGCAATGTGCGCGTCGATGAGGGCGTAGCCTTAGTGGAAAAAGCCTTGCAGCTTGCGCCCGATGATGTGTCGATTATGGATAGCGTGGGCTTTGGCTATTACCGTAGCGGTAAGTGGGATGACAGCGTTGCCTTGTTGCGCCGCGCCTATGCGGGTAATCCCGACCCTGAAATCGCCACGCATTTAGTGCAAGCCTTGTGGGCGCGTGGCGATAAAAAAGAAGCCGAGCAGTTACTGCAAGACAGCCTAAAAGCCCACCCTGATAACCAACAGTTACTCGCTGTGCAGCGCACCCTCACTCAATAAATGCGCGGGATTATTTGCTTTGCAGTGTTGCTGCTCAGTGCTTGTGCGCATTCACCCGTCCCATTGCAAGCCTTGCCGAATCAGGCGCGCGAGGCTGCCCCGTTTAATTTGAATGGACGTATCGCGGTCAAACATCAGGCGGCGCGACATAGCGGCGGGGTGCGTTGGCAGCATCAGATTTCGCGCGATGAAGTGTTGCTGCAAGGGCCGTTAGGCATCACCGGCGCACGTATTGTGAGCGAGGCGCAAGCGGCGAGTTTGGAGCAGGGCGGCAAAATTTATCAGGCGACAGATGTCGAGACTTTGATGCAAAACATATTGGGCTGGAGCTTGCCGCTGCCCGTGTTGCAACATTGGCTGTTCGGCGTGGTAGATGCCGCAACGCCCGCCGAGATTGAACGCGACGCGTTGGGTCGCATCACGTTGCTGCAACAAGCGGGTTGGCAAGTGCGCTATTTGCGTTATGTGGATGACACTCAAGACAGCTTGCCCTCGCGCCTCACGCTCACGCATGACGATTTACAAGTGCAATTATTTATCGACGAATGGGAATTTAATCCGCAATGAAGCTCACCCATTTAAGCTGCCCCGCGCCCGCTAAATTAAATCTTTTTTTGCATGTCACTGGTCGTCGTGCGGACGGTTATCACTTGCTGCAAACGCTGTTTCGTTTCATTGATTTGCATGACACGCTGCATTTTGAATTGCGCCACGATGGCGTGGTGCAACGCAGTAATGCGGTGGCGGGCGTGAGTGAGGACGATGACTTGTGTGTGCGTGCGGCGCGCTTGTTGCAGCACGCAACAGGCTGTCAGTTGGGCGTGAACATCAGCTTAGAAAAACGCATCCCAATGGGCGGCGGTTTGGGCGGCGGCAGCTCGGATGCAGCGACCACTTTGTTGGCGTTAAATCGTTTATGGAACTTAAAGTTATCGCGTGAAAAGCTCATGGCATTCGGTTTGAGCTTAGGTGCGGACGTACCTGTGTTTGTGTTTGGCGAGAGCGCGTTTGCCGAAGGCGTGGGCGAAAAATTACAAGCACTTCCCTTGCCTGCGACCTGGTATGTGGTGCTATTTCCAGACGTGCATGTGCCCACTGCAAAAATTTTTACGCATTTAGAATTGACACGCGATTCTGTTTCTATCACAATGCGCGCCCTCTCGAACTGGGACTGCGCGAAACACGCTGCAACCCCCAATTCGACAGGCTTGCAACTGCGCAATGATTTACAGGCTGTAGTGTGCAAACTCTACCCAGAAGTGCAGCGTTATTTAGATTTGTTAGGTGGCTATGCAGTGCCGCTGATGACAGGTTCTGGAGCATGTGTATTTGCTGAATTCGCGAATCGCACTGCCGCACAGCAAGCGTTGAGTGAGTTGCAAGAAAAGTATCAAGTGCGGGGCTTGGTCACGCAAGGTTTAGTTAAGCATCCGTTGCAACATTGGGTGTGAAGTAAAAATTGCTTACAACTGTAGCGAGCGATTTGAGAACAAGGCGCACCGCGCGCAGTGACCGAAAACTATCAAATTGATAGGCGAGGAAACGAGCAGCGCGCAACGCAGCTATCGAATCGCGCAGTAGGTTGTAAGTGATTTTTTAAGTTTTTGGGGAGTCGCCAAGTGGTAAGGCAACGGGTTTTGATCCCGTCATTCGTAGGTTCGATCCCTACCTCCTCAGCCAAATTCGTAGGTTCGCTTAGCTCGCATAACAGCGCGATATAAGTTCATTCTTGGGCGTGTGCCCGCAATGTTTTGAAAGGAAGCACACGTGTCCAACGATAGCTTGATGGTATTCACAGGTAATGCCAATCCTAAGCTCGCTGAAGCCGTCGCGCAGCATCTCAATATTCCTCTTGGTCGTGCTTCCGTCGGGCGTTTTTCCGATGGCGAAGTGATGATTGAGTTGTTGGAAAATGTGCGCGGTAAAGACGTGTTTGTTCTGCAATCGACCTGCGTGCCAACGAACGATAGTTTGATGGAAGTGATGGTGATGGTAGATGCACTCAAACGTGCTTCTGCTGGCCGTATCACCGCTGCGATGCCGTACTTTGGCTACGCCCGTCAAGACCGTCGCCCGCGTTCGGCACGTGTCGCAATTACTGCCAAAGTGGTCGCCGATATGTTGACGGGTGCAGGCGTAAATCGCTTGCTGACCATGGATTTACACTCCGATCAAATTCAAGGTTTCTTCGATATTCCCGTTGATAACATTTACGCCAGCCCGATTTTGTTGGCGGACTTAGTGACTCACAATTATCCGAATTTAATTGTGGTGTCGCCTGACGTGGGTGGTGTGGTGCGCGCGCGTGCCTTGGCGAAAAAACTAGATGCGGACTTGGCGATTATTGACAAGCGTCGTCCTAAGCCGAACGTCGCGAAAGTGATGAACATTATCGGTGAAGTGTCAGGTCGTACTTGCATCATCATGGATGACATGGTCGATACCGCAAACACATTGTGCGAAGCGGCGCGCGCTTTGAAAGAGCGCGGTGCGGCGAAAGTACTGGCGTATTGCACTCACCCTGTTTTGTCTGGTCCTGCCATCGAACGCATTACTGCTTCAGACTTGGATGAGCTGGTCGTCACCGACACGATTCCTTTGAGCGCGGCATCGCGTGACTGCAAAAAAATTCGTCAGCTCAGCACTGCTGCCTTGTTAGCGGAAACGATCCGTCGCATTAGCGATGAAGAATCGGTTAGCTCCTTATTCGCTGAATAATTTGGTTAAAAGTTTTTGCGGCAACCGCTTTGGTTGTCGCTTTTTTGTAGCTACTGGTCGCGGTAGCTACTATTTTTGGAGAAGCACATGACTATCGAAATCAACGCAACAATTCGTAATACGCAAGGTACGGGTGCGAGCCGCCGTCTGCGTCACGCCGGCCGTGTGCCAGGTGTGGTGTATGGCTTAGGTGATGTCGTACAAATCGACATGGAACACAACAGTTTGTGGCATCAATTGCGTTCAGAAAAATTCCACGCATCGGTGTTGGATTTAGTGATTGACGGCAAAAAAGAACCTGTGATGTTGCGCGCCTTTAACATTCACCCGTTCCGTCAACAAGTGATGCATATTGACTTGTTGCGCGTTGACTTGAAAAAACCTATGCACATCAATGTGCCATTGCATTTCATCAATGCTGACACCGCTCCTGGCGTTAAAGCTGGCGGCAAAATCAGCCATGTTAAAAATGAATTAGACGTGGTTTGCTTGCCTAAAGACTTGCCTGGCTTTATCGAAGTTGATTTGGGTCACATGACTTTAGGTCACTCAATTCACATTGCAGATTTGGTGTTGCCTAAGGGTGTAACGCTTGCTGTGCACGGTATGCACGACGCTGAATCGGTTGTAGCAACGGTACAAGTGCCACGCGGCGCAGTTGAAGCCGCAGCAGAAGCAGAAGCAGAAGCAGCGGCAGCTGCGCCAGCCGCCGCTGTAGCCGCTAAACCAGCCGCTAAGAAGTAATTTTCTGAGCAAAAAAGCCCGCCTGAGCTGCAAAGCTAGGCGGGCTTTTTCATTTATATCGTCTAAAAATTTATGACTGCAATTCGTTTAATTGTTGGACTGGGCAATCCCGGCCGCGAATATGAAAGCACTCGCCATAACGTCGGTTTTGTCTGGCTGAATGAGCTTGCGCGTGAATACAAATTTAACTTCAACATGGAAACTAAATTTCATGGCTTGAGTGCGCGCGGCAAAGTGGCAGAAGACGAACTGTGGCTGCTCAAGCCGCAGACGTTTATGAATTTAAGTGGGCGCGCCGTGGGTGCATTAGCGCAGTTTTACAAAATCACCCCCGCCGAAATTTTAGTCGTGCATGACGAGCTCGACTTAGCACCGGGCATCGCGCGCCTGAAGCTGGGCGGCGGACATGGCGGACACAATGGCTTGAAAGACATCATTGCCCAGCTCGGCACTAAAGATTTTTGGCGGCTACGCATTGGCATTGGTCATCCGGGTGATCGCAATGAGGTCAGCAATTATGTGTTGGGCACGGCGCGCCGCGAAGAACGCGACTTAATCGACGCGGCAATACAGCGTTCGCTAGCACTTGCTCCGCTCATCATTGCGGGCAAGTTAGAAGCGGCGATGTTGAAACTGCATAGCGCGTAGTTTGCGGTGTCGAAAAATACGCGCCTGATTCTCGCCCCAATGGAAGGCTTGGCCGACCAAAGTTTGCGCGATATTTTGACGCGTATCAGCGGCATAGATTTATGCGTGGCAGAATTTGTGCGTGTCACGCATCACCTCCTCACCGAAAAGTTTTTGCTGCGCACCGTGCCTGAGCTAGCGACGGGCGGCCGCACACGCTCAGGTGTGCCAGTGCGCGTGCAGTTGCTCGGCAGCGACCCCGTTTGCCTCGCCGAAAATGCCGCCTTCATTGCCAGCTTGGGTGCGCCGGGTATCGACATCAATTTTGGTTGCCCCGCGCCCACGGTGAATCAGCATGGCGGCGGCGCGTCGCTACTGGAATTCCCCGAACAAATGCACAGCATCGTAGCTAGCGTGCGCCGTGCCGTGCCGCGCCATATCCCCGTCACCGCCAAGATGCGCTTAGGCTTGAGCGACACCTCGCAAGCACTTGATTGTGCGCGTGCGATAGCAGCAGGCGGCGCGGATGAAATGACCGTCCATGCGCGCACCAAAGCCGACCAATATCGTCCGCCTGCGCGCTGGGAATGGCTGGCATTGATACGCGAAGCTGTGCAGATAAATGTCATCGCGAATGGCGAAGTGTGGACGGTTGAAGATTGCGCAAATCTGCGCGCGGTAAGCGGTTGTACTGATGTGATGATAGGTCGCGGCGCGATTTTGCGACCTGATTTAATGCACCGTATTAAAACGGGAAATGCCGCGCTGCAATGGCATGAATTGCAACCGTGGGTGGCGGATTTCTTCCAACAACTACGCGACCGCATGGAGCCGCAACACGCCCCAAAACGCCTCAAACAATGGCTAGGAATGTTGCGCACCGCCTACCCCGAAGCCGAAATTTTGTACCAACAACTGCGCACCGAACGCGACCCGGTGGCGGTGGCGAAGATACTTGCGATGCAGACCTCCGAGAGCGTTTGCCAGCATTAGCAAAAGCCTGACGCTGGATGAGATTTATGAGGATGTGAAACTAGGTATTTGAGCGCGCCCTGTAATTTTTTAGCTAATCTCTAAAGTAATACCGAAAAGTTCACCGAAAAGCCCGTAGTCAATTCAGAATCTCGGTCAAAAATTTAGCGGGGCTATACAAAAAGTTTGAGCCAATAGCGTTTTGAGTGCTTTTATTTAGATAGCCCCTACAGCTAGCAAAGCCTTTCGCCTCAACGGTGATACAATCCGCGCCTTTGAAAATCTAGCAATCGTTAAGGAATCTCCATGAGTTTGAAATGCGGTATCGTCGGTCTCCCCAATGTGGGCAAATCCACTATGTTCAACGCCCTGACCAAAGCGGGTATCGCGGCGGAGAATTATCCCTTCTGCACCATCGAGCCTAACGTCGGCATCGTCGAAGTGCCGGATGCGCGTATGGATGCATTGGCCAAAATCGTTAAGCCTATCCGTATGCAATCGGCCATCGTCGAGTTCGTTGATATTGCCGGCTTGGTGGCAGGTGCGAGCAAGGGCGAAGGGCTGGGCAACCAGTTCCTTGCCAACATCCGCGAGACTGATGCCATCGTCAACGTGGTGCGCTGTTTTGATGATGAAAACGTCATCCACGTTGCCAACAAAGTTGATCCGATTGCCGACATCGAAACCATCATTACCGAGCTGGCTTTGGCGGACATGGCGGTGGTGGAGCGTACCTTGCATCGCGACACTAAAAAATCGCGTTCGGGCGACAAAGATGCCATCAAATTAGTGGCGATTTTGGAAAAATTATTGCCGCATTTGAACCAAGGCAAGCCTGCGCGCACGCTGGGTATGAGTGAGGAAGAGATATTCCTGCTTAAGCCGTTGTGTTTGCTCACCATCAAGCCGGCGATGTATGTCGGTAACGTGATGGAAGACGGTTTTGAAAATAATCCTTATCTGGATCGCTTGCGTGAACACGCGGCCAAAGAAGGTGCGCCGGTGGTGGCTTTGTGCGCCAAGATCGAAGCGGAATTGGCCGATTTGGATGATGCCGACAAGATGGAATTCCTCGCCGATCTGGGCTTGGATGAACCTGGCCTAAACAAGCTGATCCGCACTGGTTACGAATTGCTCGGTTTGCAAACTTATTTCACCGCTGGGGTAAAAGAAGTGCGCGCTTGGACGATTCATAAAGGCGACACCGCACCGCAAGCAGCGGGCGTGATTCACACCGATTTCGAGCGCGGCTTTATCCGTGCGCAAACCATTTCCTTTGAAGATTTCGTCGCCTGCGGCGGCGAGGCTGGCGCGAAGGAAAAAGGCAAGCTGCGCGTAGAAGGTAAGGAATACGTGGTGCAGGATGGCGATGTACTGAACTTCTTGTTCAACGTGTAAAAACTCCTCGCGCATGAATCCGCAATTTTTAGCCGCCTTGGCGGGCGGCATTCTGATTGGCAGCGCGGCAGTGTTGCTGTTGTGGCTAAACGGGCGCATCGCGGGGGTGAGCAGCATGGTCAGTAATGTGCTGTTTTCCTCCGCTCGGATGCGCCCTGCTTTATTCCTGTTGGGCATCATTGACGGCGCGGCTGTGTATTATTTATGGGGCGGTGCGGTGCCTGTTGCGCGCGCCGAGTTTCCTGTGTGGCTGCTTGCGGTGGCGGGGGTGTTCATCGGCATCGGCACAGGCTTGGCGCGCGGCTGCACCAGCGGTCACGGCGTGTGTGGTTTGGGGCGATTGTCGTTGCGCTCTTTGGTGGCGACGCTGATATTTTTAGGTGTGGCGATTGTGACGACCTATCTGGTTCGCCATGTTTTGGGAGCGCACTGAATGAATAACATCGTGACACTTTTAGCGGGCATGATTTTCGGTTTTGGTTTGGCGTTAGCGGGCATGACGCAGCCGCAAATCGTGCTGGGTTTTCTCGATGTGGCGGGTGACTGGAATGCCAGTTTGCTATTCGTATTAGGCGGCGCGGTGAGCGTCACGCTGCTGGCGTTTCGCTTTGTGCTCAAGCTGAGTAAGCCTGTTTTTGCCAGTGAATTTCGCCTCTCCGAGATTCGCCGTATCGACGCGCCGCTTGTCATTGGCTCGGCTTTATTCGGCATCGGTTGGGGCATCAGCGGCTATTGTCCCGGCCCTGCGGTGGCGTTGTTTGCTGCACCGAATAGCGAGCTGTGGATTTTTATTCCTGCCTTAATTTTGGGCTACGCCATTCATCATTTTTTGTTGCGTCCGCACATTAGCAAAGACTCTGAGCAAGATTCTATGTGTGGCTAATTGACTAGCTTTAATGACTACACAGTTGCGGGCGCAAATACGCAATCTGGCTGATGCTGTAGTTGTCATCGGGACGATTTGAGCGAGTGAGGGCAATGCTGCTGCGTTGTAGCAGCGCGCAATCAAGCTGCGGATTTTGCAGCACGCCTTGCAATACTTGAATATCCTGGCTGTCGCTGAGCGTCTGCACAATATCTATCGGCGTAGCGGGATTCGCCGCCAGCCATCTATCTAGCCCGTTAATAGGGTGCGGCGACTGCTTATAAATCTCACGCAAAATATCGGGCGGCGTATGCGCATGTGCCGCTAAAGTCTGCAAAAAATAACTCGGATAAGTGTGGGTGCGATAGATGCGCGCAAGCGTTGCGGCACTGCAATTTTTATTGCCCAAGGCGGTCAGCGTCAGCCCAAAATCATCTTTGCGGGCATAACGATCGAGCGTCTCGGCGGAGACAAATGGCGACGCAAGCGCGTTAAACAAGGCTTCCTCATCGTCGCGATGTTCCACAATAAAACGCTCTACCGTGGCGGTCTCTACGCCGACATTTTGGGCGAGCAAGTCTTTTAATAAAACGCGCTGTTGTTCGATGCGTTGCGTGCGTGCTTGCTGCTCCGCATCGCGTGTTTTATTCAGTTGTATGGTTTGCCAGCCTGCGTTTACTTCCCAGCCCAATATACCCAATGCGGCCACTAAACACAGCCCAGCCAAGATGCGCAACGGTAACTTTGGGGCGTGCCGCAAATTGGCAAATCCCCACGCCAGCGCGCCCGCCGCCACACCGACAAAAGGCAAAATCAAAATGCCAAGTCCCGCCGTCGATGAACGTGATTGAAAAATTGCCCATATCCCCGCGCTGATGGCGGTGACGAAAAAAAATAGACTAATCAAGAGCCCAGTGCGGCGGCGTTTGATAAACAGCGTTACTAAAGCGACCAAATAAGCGCACGGCAGTACCAGCAGTGCAAGGAGGAGCGGCATAAACATAGTGATACCTCGTGAAATCAGTGGGTAAAAATAGCGTGTTTAATTATAGCGACGACGTAAATAAAAGCTGCTGGCATCGACTAGCGCGATGAGCAACAGCATGGCGAGGATGACGCTGGCGGCTTGTTGCATTTGGAATAAAGCCAGATGGTATTTGAGCATTTGTCCTAAGCCGCCCGCGCCGACCACACCCAAAATCGCGGCAGCGCGGATGTTGTTTTCCCAACGATACAGCGTGTAGGACAGCAGTTGCGGCAAAATTTGCGGCAGCGCGGCGTAGCAAAATGCCGCGAGCGGCGACGCGCCATTGATGCGCAGCGTGGCTTCGTTGGCAGCGGGAACATTTTCCAGCGTGTCGGAAAATAATCGACCCAGTACGCCCGTGGTGTGAATCGCCAACGCCAGCGTGCCCGCGAACGGCCCTAGTCCTGCGGCGATGAGCAAAATAACGGCCCACGCTAATTCGGGAATGGCGCGCAACGCGTTGAGCCATAAGCGTGTCGCGGCGCGCGCGGCAACGCCTAGTCGCCCACTGCCGGGCAGGGCGCAGGCAAGCCCTAAGACACAGGCGATAAGCGTGCCGAGTGCCGACATGGCGAGCGTTTCTAAGGTCGCATTGGCGATTTTTAAGACGAACGGCGTGGACACATCGGGTGGCGCGAAGCCTTGTAAAAACGCGCGACTGCTGCGTAGCGCATCCACGCTGAACAGCTCGCGCCAGTTGAGATTGAGGCTGTAAAAACTGGCGCACACCAGCGCGCATAGTCCGAGCAGCAGCGCGAGATTGCTGCGACTAATGAAGGCGGGCGGAGCGGGATAGTTATTCATGTTAGCTAAATCGCTTGCGTAATTCGCTGCTCAATTTATCCGCGCCTGCGACCAACCCGATCAACACCAGCAACATGCTGCTCACTTCGTCACCTGCTAACATTTTCATCGCCTCATCCATGCTTTGACCAATGCCGCCCGCGCCGACAAAGCCCATCACCACCGAGCCGCGCAGCGCGCATTCCCAACGAAATGCGGTGTACGAAATGAGCTCGGCGGCGGCGTTGGGCAGCGTGCCATAGACGAATGCGACCAGCCTGCTCGCGCCATTTTTGAGTAACGATTGCGCCGCGTGCGCATCAGCGGTGGCTAAAATTTCTGCATAGACTTTACCCAACATGCCGCTGTAAGTGAGGGCGATGGCGAGTACGCCCGCCGTCGCACCTAAGCCTACGATGCGCACCAGCAGCAAAGCCCAAACTAATTCGGGCACGCTGCGCAACACGATGAGCAGCCAGCGCGTGAGTTGGCGCAGCAGGCGCGCACTGAACCGCATCCGCCCTGATTCTAAAAGTGAGATGGACAAGGCATCGCTGGCGAGCAGCGTGAGTGGAATGGCGGCGAGTAAGGCGAGGCTTAATCCCGCTGTCGCGATGGCGATGGTTTGCCAAGTGGCTCGCAGCAGTAGCCACAAAAAATCGGCACTGTGTGCGGGTGGAAAAAAGCTGCCGACAAAATGCGCTGTGGCGGCAAGGCTTTGGGTGTCGAACAACTGCCAAGGCTTAAATTCACTGGCGAGCAGCAGCGGCCAGAGCAGCACGCATAACAGCACAGCCGCCGTGATGCGGCCGCGCAGTGCGGGGTCTGAATGCGGTGGCTGCGTTAGCAAAATGTCTCTCTGGTGTTGACGCTAGCTGGCGCGGATGTGGTGCGATACAGCGCGTCCAACATGGCTTGCGTGACATCGGCACGCCCCGCATCAAACACGATGCGTCCGTCGCGCAAGCCGATGATGCGTGGAAAGTGTGCCAGTGCCAGCTCGGTTTGATGCAGGCTGCATATCAAGCTGGCATTGCGTAGTCGCGCTTCGTCTTGCAACACTGCCAGTGTTTGCAGCGACAAAGCGGGGTCGAGCGCGGACAACGGTTCATCCACTAACAACAGCGTTGCCTCAGATAACAACAAGCGCGCCAAGCCGCATCGCTGCCGTTCGCCGCCCGACAATCTATCTACGCGCGCGTACAACTTGTCTTGCAAATTAAAGCGCGCCAATGCCGCGTAAGCCTTTGCTGCATGGCGCGGATAGAGCAAGGAGGCCAGTGCCTGCCACAGCGACCAACGCGGTAAACACCCCGCTAACACCGCTGTGACGACGCGCTGACGTGGCGGTAACGGCGGCGTTTGTGGGGCGAGAAATAAGTCTGCGCGGAGTCGATGACGGGCGGCACTAGACAGTTGCCAAGGCGCGCTATCTCCCCATAAAAATTCGCCAGCGGCGGGCGGATGTGCACACGCCAAGGTGTGCAGCAGGGTGGTTTTGCCCGCACCCGATGGACCGATTAAAGCGATTTGTTCGCCCGCCGCGATGTTGACGCTAATGTCTTGTAATGCACATTCAGCATGGCTTTGCACAGCATCGACGTGACGCACATATAGTTTGCTTAAACGCAACGACATATTTATTTCAACAAGCCCGCACTCTTGGCAGCGACTTCAATCGCCAAATAATTTGCTGCTTTGGTGGGGATGAAACGCGCGGTGCGTTGCAAGGCTAAAATTTCTTGATCGCGCGGCACATTTTTGTCTAACGCCAAAAACGCTTTGCTTAATTTTTCGCGCAACGCGGCGGGCATATCGTTGCGCACCGTCCAGTTGTAATCGTAAAAACCGGGGGTGGTGTAAAACACATGCACTTTTTGGGTATCGACTTTGCCTGACGCCACCAGCTTTTCCCACACCGAGATATTCAATGCGCCGGCATCGACTTTGCCGCCCGCCACCGCTGCCACGGTTGCGTCATGCGCACCCGAAAAAGCAATGCGTTTTAGGTCAGTGTCGGGGTTGAGGTTGGCTGCCAACAAAAACGAGCGCGGCATCAAATGTCCTGAGGTGGATGACTCCGAGCCGAAGCTCAAGGTCTTGCCTTTAAGGTCGGATAGTTGCTTGATGTCGTCGCGCGTGGTGATGAAAACTGATTGGAATTTTTGGTCTTCTTCGCGTTGCACCAAGGGCGTGACTTGATTGTCGCTGCGCACTTTAGCTTGCACAAAAGTAAAGCCGCCAAACCACACTAAATCGAGTTTGTGATTGACCAAACCTTCCACCGCCGCCGCGTAATCGCTAACGGGCGTGAACTCAACTTTCATGCCCAATTGCTGCTCTAAATAGTCGCCTAACGGTTTGAATTTGCGCTGCAATTCAGTCGGAGATTCGTCAGGAATCGCGGACACACGCAGCACCGTTTCGGCTTGGCTGAAGGTTGCAGTGAGTAATAAAGTAAGCGCGCAGCAGGTGGCGCAAAGAGTTTTGAAAATAGTCATGGTAGCCCTTAGATTAGAAGTGGGCGCGACCTGCAATCAGGCTGACGAGCCATCAAAATTTTTTGCGGCCAAGTAAAAAACTTGACGGCAAAACGATAGATTTCGTGAGCGGTTAGCTAGGCAAAAGAGTCGCGCGTGAATGTTCCTACTCGCAGCAACTCGATCGTTCAGTTACACGCTGGCCGTCTGACCCTGTCTAAGCACAGGCGTTACGGCGAACCAAACTAGCGGGTTTCCGCAAGCGGCGCGCAGTCTAGCAGACGCAATGAAAAAGTGGGGCGGCACGGGCGTGCTTTAGTGTCCAGTGGAAAAACAAACGGTGACAAAAGGTTTGTATTGAAAGTGCCGCAGAATTGCTAAAACAGCAGGAATCATTTAATCTCAATCATCACTTGAAAGGAATTGCCATGAGTACCATCGCTTTTGATACACTGAAATTCGTAAAAACACTTGAAGCCAGCGGCTTTGCAGCTAATCAAGCAGAAGCTATCGCAACTGCATATAGAGATGCTGCAAATGAACAAGAATTGCTGACTAAAAAAGATTTACAAATAGAACTTGCACCAATTAAAACGGAGCTGCAAATTCTAAAGTGGATGACGGGCCTGGTAATTGGCGGAATTATTGCGTTAATACTGAAGTCGTTTTTGTAAAGTAACGCAATAAAAAACAAGCCCTCTTCGGAGGGCTTTTTATTTGGCAGTTATCCACGAATTTTGTTGATAACGATGTTCACAAAAAAGCGCACAGCGGCACGGAGCATGGCATAAAGAAAGGTTGTCATTTTTTAATCAAATGGATTGAGCTTCAATAAATAAAAGCACTTCTGAAGTCGTATTATTTTTTTTGTTGCTAAGTAACCAACCAAACAAGCGCGAATCAGTTTGATCATCGCGTTGTTCTTGCAGCCCAGCAAAAACAACTACCTCACCTGGCTTAATTGTGAGCTGAGAAGTAGCAGTGCGCTGCATAAGGGTGGGGCTGTTATTTACACCCGTTGTAGTTGTAACAAATGTGGAAAGCTCTTGAGTGATATTCAAATCGACAACATCGAGACGAATATCTGGCTGAACAGTGAAAATAGTTCCCGATTGACGATACTCAACAGACTGAATCGGATTGCCATTCCTATCTTGCGACACCGCACCAAGTACAGGAACTTGCTGGCCAACTGAGAACTTACGGATTTACTCTCACGCTGACCAAAAGAATCGACGGTAATTTCAAAAACCAATCAAGAACGATTTAATAATTTTTAAGCATGGCTATCAATAAAACTCCGAGCGGCTGGCTAGTTGATATTCAACCCGGTGGACGCAGTGGACGGCGGATCACAAGAAAACCTTGCCGACCAAAGCCGAGGCGTTAGCGTGGGAAGTTTGGTTTAAGAACAAAGTTCAGCAATCACCAGATTGGAAACCTACGCGGCACGACGAGCGGCGATTGTCAGAGCTGGTGGAGTTGTGGCACAAGCACCACGGCATCGGGCTACGAGCGGGTGAAAATACCGCATCAAGATTGCGCTTGTTGTGCAGCGCGCTAGGCAATCCCTACGCGGATAAATTAAAGCCCGAACACTTCGCGGAGTATCGCGCCACGCGTTTAGCGGCTGGAATCTCACCTAATCATTTGAACAGGGAACATGCGTATCTGCGCGCAGTGTTTAACGAGTTGACGCGACTAGGACATTGGGCAGCTGAAAACCCTTTAGCCAAAGTGCGCCAGATGAAAATCTTAGAGCGCGAGTTTTCTTTTTTGAGCATCGAGGCGATGCGTATTTTATTGAAATCACTCAGCGGCGATGCGGAGCTGGTCGCATGAATATGTTTAGCGACAGGTGCGCGCTGGAGTGAGGCGGAAGGCTTGCGCGTGTCACAGGTGCGCGGTGGCCAAATCCACTACACAGGCACGAAGTCAGGCAAAAATCGTTCAGTGCCGATTAGCGATGATTTAATCGCGTTGCTTAATGCACACCTCAAAAGCAAATACGGCGAGCAATCAGCCCTTGCAGAACGCTATTTTGCATCGTGCTACGAGGCTTTCCGCAGAGCGGTTGAAAATTCGGAGCTGCAATTACCGAAAGGGCAACTCACGCATGTATTGCGGCACACCTTCGCCAGCCATTTTGTGATGAACGGCGGCAATATCTTGGTGCTACAAAAAATCCTAGGACACAGTTCGTTGACGATGACGATGCGTTACGCCCACCTAGCACCCGACCACTTGCAAGAAGCGAAGGCGTTCAACCCGCTGGACAAAATTTAAGGCACAACAAAGTGCCTACGAAATGCCGTAGCCACTTTGTAGCCACTGCAAAAAGAAAGGAGCTGCGAATATCCGCAACTCCTTGATAAATGGTGGGTCTGCTCGGACTTGAACCGAGGACCAAAGGATTATGAGTCACCAATTAAATCAATAAGTTACTGATAATCAAGCAAATGCAAGCGAAGTTAGTCAAACTATAAAGTAGTTTACAAACAGTAGGTTAACGTAGTTAACCGCAACCTAGAAAAGCTGGGCATTGTACCGCAATTGCACCGAATCCATCCTCATGCTGATGGATATTTTCGTCCTTCCAAACTCCGTCATGGCCGCCTAGCAAAGCATCTTCTGATTAGAATTCTGTGATCCTATACATTTTCAATAATGCAAGCTCATCTCCTTGATCCTCCCTATTAGGAGGATATATGCAAGAAGCTATCAAGACACTTACAGATTTACCGTGAATATAATATGCAAATATGTATTACTCGCATATTTACATATATTTTCTTTGGGTGTACAGTTAGGCACATGGATATTCAGTTCAAGCACCAATCTTATGATCGATTAGAGATCGACACCTCATTTGATGGAGGACTTCCTCTAGCTGCAGTCAAAGCTTATCGAAAGAGAATTGCTCTAATCAGAAGTGCCATAGATGAGAGAGATTTCTACGCTATGAAGTCACTGCATTATGAAAAGTTGAAAGGTAATCGAGACCATCAATTTTCTATGCGACTGAATGACCAATGGAGGCTAATTCTTGAGTTTTTGTCAGAGCAAAGCGGAAAAATAGTTGTAGTCGTTTCAATTGAGGATTATCACAAATGAGGAGAGAAAACATGAATGCTCGCATTCCTGCTGAAGTTTTCCCACCAGGCGAATTTTTGAAGGATGAGCTTGATGCTAGAGGCTGGACTCAAGTTGAGTTCGCTGAAATTATCGGAAAAGACACAAGACTTATCCATGAAGTAATAAATGGAAAGCGTTCAGTAACACCTGAAACAGCGATTATTTTCGCAGATGCTTTGGGCACCACCCCAGAGTTATGGATGAATTTGGAAAGTCAGTATCAGTTATCAAAAGTTAGATTTACGCAGAGCACTGTATCGCAGAAGGCTCAATTGCATACAAAGTTTCCGGTTAGAGAAATGATTAAGCGCGGGTGGATTGAAGCAACAAAAAATGTTGATATTCTTGAAAAACAACTCTTTGAGTTCTTTGGCATGAAAGATATCAACGAGTCTCCATCGTTTGTGCATGCTGCAAAAAAGCAATCCTACTCAGAGGCCTCCATACAACAAATTGCATGGTTATGTAGAGCACGTAAAATTGCTTTAAGTGCCCCAGCACAAAAATTCAGTAGTGCCACTCTGGCGCGTGCTATGGATGCGTTAAAACTTGAACTCGAGTATGTGGATAGCGTTAGAAATGTAGCGTCAATCTTGGAAAAAGCAGGAATTCGATTTGTTATCGTAGAGCCGCTTGCAGGTTCAAAAATTGATGGGGCTTGCTTTTGGTTGGACAGTAAAAATCCTGTTGTTGCGCTTTCTTTGAGATATGACCGAGTTGATAATTTTTGGCATACCCTGATGCATGAATTGGATCATGTAAAGCATGGAGAAGGAATGAATCAACCCATTATCGATGTGGATATTTTTAGCGATAAAGAAACTAGTAAGCCTCCAAGTGAGCTTAGAGCAAATGAGGCCGCAGCGGAATTTCTAATTCCAAGAAATGAAATGTCTGGGTTTGTCGCTAGAGTAAATCCAATGTTTTCTGATGAGCTCATTGTTGGATTCGCCAAGCGTATTCATGTCCATCCAGGAATAGTCGTTGGTCAATTGCAGAATAATGAGCTTATACATTGGAGCTTTTATCGAAAGAGGCTTGAAAAAATACGTGAGTTTGTTGTTGCATCAGCCCTTACTGATGGATATGGACAAATGATTCATGATCTTGGTGTGGTTGAATAATATAAGGAATTGAGATGACTAAAACAGAGCAGCTACAAGCAATCGTGGGTCAGTATCAGGACGCCGGCCAGAAATGGCCAGCAACTATGCGTGATGTTGCAGAATGGGCAATTAGGACTGGTAGATGGGTTCCACATCCGTCCGCGATAGTTAGCCAGTGCGCAGAGGAGCTTTCCAGTGCAATGCGAGATGAATATGTCCGAGACAATCAGGGTAGGAAAATTCGTACTAAACATGCTGCAACGGGCCCAGACCAGACAGTGCTATGGGACGATATCCGTACGGCACCTTATGAACATATGCGTCGCGCATTTCAACAACGACGTAAGCAAATTCTAGGTGACTGCAAGCAGTTAAAGAATGATGTCGATAGCTATAACGAAAACAGACTACCATCAATGCCGATCCAGGTTGTCTTCGATTTTACAATCGACTTAGAGGAAATAGCACTTGCTAGGAAGGCAGCCTAATAGCTAGCACCGAAGTTGCAGGTAAGACATGCCGATAGGATGATCTTGCCTGCTGCCGCGTTCCAAACAAAATAGCCTGCAAGCGATCCGGCCAGTCATCAAGAATCGCCATTCACGCAGCAGTTGAAATCAGCAATTAACTAACCGTCATTATCAGCTCTGCAAAGCCGGACAGGCAGGTCATGCATAAAACGAAACGCTCGAACACAATACTCCTCCCAAATTATACTAATCTCTTCATCAACAGCATAAGTAATCTCTTGATTGGTATTGCCATGTGCAATGTCATTTCGCAACTTTCTAAGCCATTCAACTTCATCGGAAATCCCGGCTTTTTTGAATAGCTCAACAGCATTGCCCTTCATGCCTTCCACTTTACGTAAATGAATTTCAATAATTGAATGCGCCAAAAGTATGCAGGCGAAATATGCTCGGATGGCGTAGCACAACTCTACATCCCTAAGCAAAGCAAAGGCTTCAGAACTGTATTCAAACGATCCAGAACCAATCTGCTGCATTTCAATTTGCCGAAAAGTGGTAAATCGTTTGTTAAAATCGCGAGCAAATTTCAGATCAAGTTCAATAAAATTATTCATCGTAGAAAGGGACTGGTGTCATTTTGACATGGACTATATGAAATTACTCAACTGCTCTGCCACTTCATACTGGCTGATAGCGCGCTGAGTTTGAGCACTTTATCAGGTAGCAGATCACTGATTGGTATTGATTAACGACAAGTAGCACGTAACTTATACGCTTTGCACCGAAGAGCAGATATTAGGGAAGGATGCCGATACTGGGGAGCAGGTCAAAAATATCTAACTAAATAGCCTGCATCAACAAGAAAACCTTCAACTTCATTAAAGGGCAGATTTAGTTGCTCACTCCATTTATTGGCAAAGTCTTCGGGGGTGTAGACTCGTAACTGACCGCGATTAGTAATGGTGGAAGTTATGGACAGTATTTTCTCCTCGCTTAATCCAGTACGCTCTGCGAACTTCGTTACAGACTCTGCAACTTTCTCTGTAGTAGGCAAAAATGCACGAAATCGCAGGTTACTTCGCTTTTCAGCACTGCTCTCCCACGTATTACTTAATCCAAATTGCCTGTCTGCATTCGTATTGCTAAATTTATTTGTTGAAGCTACTTTCGTCCGTAGCTCTTCTTGTTTTTTCCATCTATCTTTACTTTCCTGCAATTGCACATCTAGTTTAGCCTGGGCCTTAACTATGGCTTGGTTAAGTCTAGGATGAAAAATCCATCGCCGATTACTTTCATTCGCAAACAATGCCTTTTCCAACAATTCTTTGGTTGCTTGTTTGGCCGTAAACTGATTCAAATTAATCTGAAAAGAAGGAATTCCCGTTGCGATAATACGCTCCTCTTTATCAGGCATTAGTCGGTGAAAAACGGATATTTCAATCAAAACCTCGTGGCTATTAAGTGTTCCTATGGCATCAACATTGACACCACCAACGTCCACCCCTGTTTTGCAATCGTCTAGTTTGACCAACTTGCTTTGTAATACGGGTTCTTGCACTTCTAGTTGAAAACCAAATGCGTCACGACCCAAAACTGAAGCCACTAAAGAAGGCAACAAAAATTCTTTGTGTTGCCGTAACAACTGCTTGGCCAATTCATGAATTGAGACCTCGTAGCCAGTTGAGCACTTTTTACTTTTAGAATGCGCAAAGTGCCAAATTCTTTCAGGCCCTTGCCTTGCAACCACTTCGAGATTGCAGCCTGGACAAACACAATTACAAGCTCGACCGCGCTCCACTTCATCTGGTGAAACATATTCACCATCAAATATGCGCTTCGCAAAAGGAAGTAGCAATGCAGTCATAATATTCGCAATATCATCAGGTTATCTGAATCGGGTGAAGCCCATATAGCGGAAGTTGATCTTGATGCAGTTTTATTATCAACATAAACCAGCAGCTCGATCTGTCAGTCATTTGTCTTTATCCAAGCCGGGCCGATTCCGCAGCAATATGACCGGCGAGTGCGGTGACAAACGTTTTAAGTCCCGTCATCGCCGACATTTCAGAAAAGTCACCAGTCTCGGCAGCACTACGAGGCGAGGCGATAAGGGCGGCGGTTGTATAGAGCTGCTCTTGAACAAGTTTCTGGCACAGCAGATCATACCGTTTAAGGTAGGACGCCCCTTTGAATTCCTCAAAAACGGGGAAGTGCGGTGACGCATCCCTGACCGGCGACCTAGACTCCGGTGCATCCTCGACCATCATCAACCAGCCAACAAATGGGCGTGGACGCTTACCGAATGCCCCTTCGCGATAGGCAGTCCAAAGATCGTGTGCGGTGCCGATTGCCTCTTCAGTACGGTTATTGAAGTTATTCCCAAATGAACCAACTTGGCTTTTCAGCTCGATTGCCGCAATCAACTCGCCCTTGTGAATGACCAGCAGATCCCAGAGTTTCGTCGGTCGAAAGTAGCCGGGCAAAGTCAACATAGCCCGGTTCTGGTAAATCTGGGCATGGGCCAGCCCATTGGCTCTCACAATGTCGAGCACCAAGGCTAAAAACCCGTCCATATTCTTGCCTGCAGTGACGCCCGCTCGTTCGCCTTGGTCAGCCTTCCCGGACTTAACCTGCTTTTGTTTCGCTGTTTCACGGTTTCCCCAAAAAGCCTGTACCGCCTCATGGGCTTTTTGTTCGTAATCGACAAGATCAAGTGCCATTTATTCTCCATTGCCTCCAAGGGCAGATCGTTCTTCGTGGTTCAAGCCATACAGCTTGAATACTGCGCGGTTGCAAGCCTGCAAATCCCGCTTTGTGGCAGCCTCCGCCAGATCTAACCGCAGTGTCCTGGGCACATCTGCCCAGTGCGGGATACGGATGCGTCGCAGGTACTGCGCTTGGAACCTGAGGTATCCACCTCGCATCTTGGTTGAATAGGTTGATATAAAAAGGCGAGTGACAGCTGAAAGCATCACAGCCTGCAATGCCCGCAAGTCCCACGCTTCGGACGTGACATAGTAAAGATTGTGGTGCGGATACAGCTCCCCTCCCTCGAAAACGATATGAGCCTCACCCTTGATGTCAGGAATTAAGAGCTTCGGCTTCTTTGCGAGTGCCGGTGTGATCCTGTCAATCGTGCGATACCAGTTAGCCGGTGATTTCTGCGCACAGTGACGGCCTGCAATGACCTCCCGCCGCGCCTCCAAGTAAAGGCGCAGACGCGGGTAGTCCCGCAGATCAACAAGACTGCCACCATCGACAAATGGATTGATGACGTACTGTCCACGCCATTCCACCTCACCGGACATGATGTCGCTGGTCGTAACAAGTGGTGTCTTGCGATCCGGCTCGACATCCAGCGCACCAAAGTCACCAATAAAAACTTTGTCCGCGCCGGTGGCAACACCGATACCAACCTTGCATCCTGTCTCTTCTAAGCTCGGGAATTGCTGTTCAAGCTTCCTAATCAGGGCCATCTGATCCGATGAACCAAGCAACCACGGCTCTGCACCATTTGGAACTCGTGCCAATTCGCGTACCAACCCAACATCCTTGGGCAAGGTGCTCGCGCGCAGCGTGTTCGCCAAAGTCGCCAGTGCAGCTCGATTAATTGATTGGCAATGAGCAATACGAGTCGCTCCTGGCGTTTCACGGCAGATAATGGTGATAGCTGGATAGGCGATAACCTCGGAATGGAAGGCCGAGGTATCCACCATATCAATATAGATTTTCAGGTGGAACTGCTTGGCGACCAAGCTGCGCAGTGGCCCGCCATAGCGGTTTTTCATCCAGCGATCCGAACAGATGAAGCCCAAACTGCCACCCTTCGAGAGAGCAGCCAGTGATCTCTCAATGAATGCGATATAAAGGTCGGCTCGGTCATACATTGTCTGATAACGCCTGCGATACTCCGCGAGCAGAGGTGCTGGGATCAGCTCTTGGCGTACATAAGGCGGATTACCGACAACAAAATCGAATTGACCATCCAGTGGATTCAGCAAAAAATCGCCTTGCGAAAGCCACAGTTCTGCAAGAGCTGTGGCTTTCGCAGATAGCCCCTCCCTCTTAAGCAAGGCTACAACCGCTGCATATGTTGAACGGAACGTATCATGGTGCAGTTCGACGGCCCGGATGGCATTGCCCAGATCAACCAGTGCATCCCCTGTCCCGTTCGCCGCCCGCCACGCTATCAGCAACCGACTTACGATAGGTAACAGGAAATCCCCACCTCCGAATGACGGCTCCAAAAGTCTCATCTTGTGAAGCGGCTGGTCTTCAGTATAGCCAGCAAGATCGAGGATAAAATCAACCACCTCAGAACGAGTGAAAATCGCACCGCGCGCCTCACCCCCCCCCTTCGTTGCCAACGCTTCCATAGCCGCAGTAACGGAACTTTGCGTGGTCATTGATGGCTTCTGGGCAATGCTTGGCACAAATGCCATAAATATCCTTTAAACCCCAAAGGGCCAAGTTCAAACATTAAGTTAAGTAAGGAGCCAGTTGCGATCTAATCAAATACGTGGGCGATTATTGCAACCATAAACTACCTATTAGCTATTTATAAATCAACTCGGCCGATATCATTACCGCAATTCCAGCGAAAGGCGGAATCCACGATAAAAAATATGAAATAAACAATGTTCTACTAAGAAGTTTTCTCTGCTTTTCAACTCCATCCTTTGCGGCCATTAAAGACCGTTGCAATTCCACAGGGTAGTCCGAAATCTTCTTGTTGAACTGATCAAAAATTGTAGTGTAGCTATGCTTGATTCTCGTCATTTCAATTCGCTGATTCCAAATCACACTACTGATAATGAGTGACAACAAAATCATGCCGCCAATTATTAATAGCACTTCAGCCATTACTTTAGGCGTAGCCAAAGGTATAAGTGCTGCGAATGAGATGGGCAATCCATATAGCTTCCCTGAGAAATCTTTTAGTACACCACCAAGCTTTGTCGTGTACTCAAGTTCTGCGGTTGCAATTTCGCGTCTTAATTTATCAAATGAATATCCATAAATATAACAATCCAAGTCATGCCTATATTTTACTAAGACCTCTGGCCAGATTTGTATTAACCCCTCAAATGCATCGCCCCCCTGCTTGCCACTTCGCAACATTTCAGAAACAGCGATTCTGAAAATCGACTTTCTTTCTTCAATATGTAATTGCAGCTTTACATCATCGGACAGCAAATCCTTTAATACTTTCAGATCTGGCGCAGGAAGTTTCAATATGCCGATTGAAATGCGCGTAGTTAATCGAATTGTTTTCGGAGCTTTACCGGCATCTGCAGGCGCGATGAACGTCAATACTGCCGCTCCGGCCACAATCGTTTCCTCAAGACGATGATCGGTCAAGCTCGCCAAAAGGCTAATTAACTCACGGCCTGACTCAACCAGTTGCAACTCATGGTCACTAATTTCATCCCCGGCCCTGTACTCAATTGAGCCAATGTAATAATCAGATGGAACTTCTCCACGACTTAGCGATGGTGTTCTAATAACAAAATCAGATACATCTTCATAAATGCGATTTGTATTGGACTCAGCCAATGACCATTTAAAACTTATAGTGCCATTATCTTCGTCATCCTCTAAAAACGCGCCTAGATGCTTAGGAAGTGATTGAGCTTTGTGAAAGACTTCCAGAAGCGCTTCGCTAGGTATCCCAGAATACGAAAAAACACTGCCACCGCCCTCCAACTTTGGGCTACCAGACTCCCGATATAGTTGAACAACAATGTCGAACATACTCACTCTCGACCTTCAGCCTTCAATTCCTCGTTTATCATAACAATCAAATCTGCTGGGAGTTGAGATAAGGTCAGTGTGTTTTTGCTTAAATCAAAAAACACTTTGGAATTCTCATTTGAGCCGAGTTTGTTTCTATCAAAATCGATATGCCAACCAATCTCATCACTACCACCAGAAATTCTCATCTTTGGTTTTAGTGTTTTGCGGTTCACTTCAAACGTGGCCGGAACTTTTCCTTCCTCGCCATTTAGATAGGTTTTGTAATTATTAAGTAATTCGCGCTTCTCAACTGGGATCAGTTTAGCCACCTCGAAATACAAATCATCGAGTGTTACTGGCAAATCAATATTTCTGGAATACATAAATTCGGCTAACTCACGTTTTGCTTTTGCCGTGTATGCGCCCAGTTTATTATGGCGGATTCAAATCTGAAGTGCAACTTTTGTAATCGAATTTAAGTGGCGAGCTGCGTTAACATCGAGCCACTTAAACGACAAAGTAAAAGGAACACAGATGAAGCACTATAAGCAGCTC
>Ga0105164_10000359_pt1 | contig 33816 bp, 34 predicted proteins | sample VDWuncwatermetaG_FD_89674 | JGI IMG/M metagenome (GOLD analysis project Ga0105164, IMG submission 89674) | Wastewater microbial communities from Netherlands to study Microbial Dark Matter (Phase II) - VDW unchlorinated drinking water | ecosystem: Environmental > Aquatic > Freshwater > Drinking...
CGCTCCCCCGAAGATTCGGAGTCGCTGTGACACCAGGCCATTGTGGCCGCTCACGTTAGAGCACACCGCCTCGCTAATCGGTTTTCTGGCAAAAAATTTCTGATGCACCGCTCACAGGCTACTGCGCTATTAGGGCTAAAAGATTTAAAATTATGCCGCCGTGAAGGTGGGGTGAAACAAGACCTTAAAAACCGCTCAGCGAGTTGGTGTGCTCTAGCATGGCGGCCACAAGGGGTTGGTGTCACAGCGAGCGAAAGCGAGCGAGACACCAACCCCGCGATGGCCGCCCGTGGCGAGCAAACCCCAAGCAAATATTATTCTATCGCCAATTCCTTGCTGTATTCCCACAAACCATGAATGTTGCAATAGGAAGCGGCGAAAATTGTGCCGGATTTTTCTGTCTTTAAACCGCACACTACTGAAGGCTGCGTGTAAACAGCGCTTGTATTAGGGCCCTGGACTGATTCGCCGTGGCTGTTGAATTCAAACCTTCCGATCTGATACGGAAATTTCTCCGCTTTAGGCTGAAAATAAACCTCTATCCAGCGGATATGATGTTCTGTAGTGTTAGGATGCGGTATCTCTTTTCCTACGCTTACCGTAATCTTCACCAAATCCTGCTTTTTTGCCTTGTCAGGCGCCTCGATTACCGGAACATGTTTTTCAGCCTTCCAGTCAGCTGTCTGAAACAAACCTTTAATATCGCTCATTACACGCCTCCATTTTAAAGCGTCCTCTCCTCTGACATTGTCATCTCGAGAAAATTCTTAAGCCGCTTGCTGCGGGTGGGGTGCCTTAATTTGCGCAGCGCCTTCGCCTCTATCTGCCTGACGCGTTCGCGCGTTACCTTAAATATCAACCCCACCTCTTCAAGGGTCCTGGGGCAGCCGTCTCCTATGCCGAAACGCAGTTTCAAAACCTTTTTTTCCCTCTCTGTAAGCGTATCCAGAACGCCTTCCATCTGCTCTTTAAGCATGGAATAAGCAGTCGCGTTTGCAGGCGAGACTGCCCTTTTATCTTCGATAAAATCTCCGAAATGCGTATCGCCCTCGTCGCCTATCGGCGTCTGCAAAGATATGGGCTCCTGGGCAATCTTCAGAATATTCCTTACCTTATCTATAGGCAGGCGCATCTTGGACGCAATCTCTTCAGGGACCGGCTCTTTGCCGTTTTCCTGCACCAAGGCGCGCGATACGCGTATTAACTTATTGATGGTCTCTGTCATATGGACAGGTATTCTTATTGTCCTTGCCTGGTCTGCTATGGCCCTTGTAATGGCCTGCCTTATCCACCAGGTCGCGTAGGTGGAAAACTTATATCCCCTGCGGTATTCGAATTTTTCAACTGCCTTCATCAGGCCTATGTTGCCTTCCTGTATAAGATCCAGGAAAGACAGCCCGCGGTTTGTGTATTTTTTGGCTATCGATACCACGAGACGCAGGTTCGCTTCCACTAATTTTTTCTTGGCCCTGTTGTATTGCAACTCTTTGCGCTTTATCAGCTGGAATCTTTCTTTTGCCCTTGAACAGGATTCGCCCAGCAAGAGCTCTATTGATTTAATCCTGCGCTGCATCTTCTGGATCTCGCCTTTGGTTTTCCTCCTACGCATCTTTTCGATTTCCCTGTTCAACCTCTCAATTTCAGCCAGATGCGATTTTATGTCGCTTACTATATCCACTATTAGCGATATGTTCAGGTTTATTGCCTTAAGGAGCCCGGAAAGCGAATCCGGCTTCCTCGCGCGCCGCAGGCTGGCAGCCAGGTTGTTAAGCTTTCTCCTGCTGTGTATTTTTTTAATCCCGACGACATCGTCGTCAAAAACCTCGTCTGAACTTACTTTCTTGTTCAAGACTCTGTTTATGACATTAAGCGCCTCATGCTTTGCTATGGACACAGGATAAACCACTTCTCTGAATCTTTCCTCGCACGCCTCTATCTCCTTGGCAAGGCTTATCTCGTCTTCCCTATTCAATAAAGGAATCTGTCCCATCTGCCTTAAATACATCCTTACGGGATCATCTATCTGCACGACATGCGGCAGATGCTCTAAGGCAGCAACAGCCGCTGCCTCGGATTCTTTCTGCGCCTCTTCCTGCGGCTCTTCCGGAAAACCGTCTTCGTAGCGTTTCGCGGAATCAACAATCTCTATATTTTCTGAACCCAACGCAGCCAGCACATCATCTATGTCCTCAGAGCCCACAACCTCTTCAGGCAGGGTATCGTTTATTTCCTCGTATGTAAGAAAACCTTTCTGCTTGCCTAATTCGATAAGCTTTTTAATGCAGCTGTCCTTGCGTGATGCGGCGCTAGCTATGTCATCCTGGGCGCCGGCAAGCTGCTCGCTTTCCGGTTTCGCTTTCACGGCAAGGCGCTTGCTGCGGCGGGCGCGCTTCGCTGCGCGCTTTATCAGGCGGCGCCTTTTGGATTTTTTACGCATCGGGGTTATACCTCAACCTTCTGTTTCATTAAACTGCTGTATTCATTCAAAAGTTTTCTTAAGCTGTCTTCGCTTGTTTCGGTTTCCTGCGCAATCTTTATCTGATGCTGGAGGCTCTTCATTTTTTCCTTGACCTCTGTCTGCTTTAAATTTTTTATGCAGTCCTTAAAACATTTATTCTTATCAGGGATTTCCTGCACCGCTGCGTACGCATCAAGCATTGCCTTTGAATGCGATTCGTTGCCTAAGGAATTTATAAGCTTGGCTATATTTACGGTTTTGTGTTTATTCCAGAAATCGCATACAGCCTCCAGCAGTACATTGAAATCATTCCCGCAGCCTGTCGGGTTTTGGGAGATATGCCTTCTTATCTCGTTTACAAATCCTGCCGGCTCATCCAGAGCCAGGCCCAGAAGCATCTTTTCCGCCGAGTGCAGGCCCGCCTTCGCAGCTTCTGTGCAAATGTTGAGTTTTGCTTCGGTGGGCAGGCATGCCTGCTGGTCGGGTTTTATTTTTTTAATCTCATCCCATAAAGCCTGAAGGTCAACATCCAGATTCACCGCCAGCCGTTTTATGTACTCCGACCTGGCGATAGAATTCGGCACCTTTGCTATGGTAACAAGCATTTCGCCTGCTATCCTGGCCTTTGAATTAACATCAATGCCTTTATGGCGCGCCTTCAAAAGTTTGAATTTATAATCAAAAAAATCCAGGGCGCTGTCTATATGTTTTAAAAATTTTTCTACGCCTTCTTCTCTCACAAACTTATCCGGGTCAAAGCCCGCGGGAAGCGTCACCACCTTTACGTTAAGCCCTTCAGACACAGCCAAATCAAGGCCTCTTAAACTTGCGGATTCCCCTGCGGCATCCGGGTCGAATACCATTGTTATATTTTTGGTAAATCTTTTAAGCAGCCGTATCTGCTCCGTGGTTAACGCCGTGCCAAGCGACGCCACGATATTGCTCACTCCTGACTGAAAAGGCGTCAAAAAATCAAGATAACCCTCAACTATTATCGCAAGGTCTTTTTGCCTTATTTGCTCGCCGGACAAATTAAGCCCGTAGAGATTGCTTCCTTTATTATATACAGGCGTATCAGGGGAATTAACATATTTGGGCAAGGTTTCATCAAGGACCCTGGCGCCAAAACCAACCACCTTGCCTTTGTTATTATGTATCGGAAATATAACCCTGTGCCTGAACCTGTCGTAAAAACCGCCTTCCCTTTTCGGAAGCGCAAGGCCTGCACGTTCCAGCATCTTTAAATCAAAGCCCTTTTTCTTGGCAAATTTCAGGAAGGAGTCCCATTCCGCCGGGGCATAGCCCAGTTTAAGTTTCTGTATCGTCTCTTCTTTTATGCCTCTTTTTTTCAAATAACTCACAGCCTCTTTCGCGTCATCCGTCTTAAGCAGGGTATAATGGTAAAATTGCACCGCCGCTTCATTGGCAGAATGGATATTCACCGCCTCCGAACGATCTGTGTTATCCGCGCCCTGCCATTTCGGTATCTCGACGCCTACCTTATTCGCCACAAGCTCTACTGCCTCGGGGAATTCAAGCCTTTCGTACTTCATCACAAAGCCGAAGACATTCCCGCCCACACCGCACCCAAAGCAATGAAAGATTTGCTTATCAGGGCTGACCATAAAAGATGGCGTCTTTTCATGATGGAACGGGCAATTCGCGCGGAAATTCCTGCCTGCCCTTTTTAAAGGTATGTAGCCGGAGACGATCTCCGCTATATCCGCCTTGTCTAATATCTGATTGATTATTTCATCCGGTATCATAATTTTATCTTGCCACTCTGATGAACCCGGAGCAGCCTATTATATCCATCTTATCTTTTTTCATCAGCTGGTCCAGCAAAAGATTTATGCCGAGGGTATCGCTTGGTATATGGCCTGCCACTACCACATTTAAATGTTCCAGCTGCGCCTTTTTGATATGCTCTTCGCTTAGATGCATGCATACTATTGTCGATACGCCTGCCTTGGACAACTCCTTAAAAATATCTTTTGAACCTTCGGTGCCGCCTGTCATATCCACCCAAACTTTGCCTGCGTGATTTTTTTCCGAACCGAGAACAACCTTAGGCCCTGCGTTGCGCTTAGACGCCTCTTTGTATTCGGGTATATCCTTGAGTAATTTTATGACATCAGACACATATTCCGGCTTTTCTTTGTCCATAAGCTTCTGCAGATAGGAATTTACATGGTTATCGGCAGGCGTGTGTATACACATAAACGCGATGCCAAGCAGCTTTGCCGCGTCAACAGCCCTTGTATGATTGGCAGGATGCACCTTTCTTTCAACTTCCTTTATGCGCTCATCAAGAAGGGACTCCGCTATATTTATCGGTACGCCTAAGCCTGCCACTACATCTGTCTGCAGGTGCATTACCTGATAAAAAGCAGCCAAGGCATTGCCTTCCGGATGATGGGATACAACAAGGTCAATAGGCTTGCCTGTCTGGCTAAGGCGGTCAGCTAAAAGTATTTCTCCTATCTCCATATCGACGCCGATTAAAATACTTTTAACATTTTTATCCGGATCGCCGCTTAAGATGCGCGTATCCGCATAAGGGTTGGTAAAAGCCTCTTTGTCGAAATCCTGCTTTTGCTGCGGCTTCAGTTCTTCATAGTCTTTTTTGACTTTATCCAACATCTTTTGAATTGTTTTTTCACCGCGCGGGTCCTGCTCCATCCCTTTCTTTACAGCTAATTGATAAATCTCAGATAATTTCATTTTTACTTCCCCTTTCTATCAGCCAGGCAATACTCTTGAAAGCACAACTTTCGCTACGCTATTTATCTCTATAATATAAGAGCCGGAAAAAGATTTTTCCTGAATAGATTTTTTTATATACTCTACGGCGCTCCAGTTTAAAACCATAAATACCAGGCAAACAATAACTACGCCTCTTAATAATCCTGAAATCATGCCAGCGGCAGTATTGAAATTCTTCGCGAAGCTCATCTTCGTTATTTTCTGTATAAATATAAAGACAAACTTACATATTAATAAACACAATAACAGTATTGTTACGAAGCTTATCGCGTTCATCTGGGCATCTGCCAGCGCTGTAAACGTATTCTGGTTCACAAACAAAACAAGTTTTTTGTAAAAATAAAAGGCCGCAAGCCCGGATAAAGCCAAGCCTGCCGCCTTGTAAATCTCCGCGGACAAACCATTCTTAAAACCTATGTAACTCGTTCTTAATAAAATAATTAAGAAAAATATATCGAACCAATTCATTGTATAGTAAGGACTTTTTAAAAATGTTTTATTAAGTACAATCGCTGAAGTATATCATACAAAGTAACCTTTGTCAAGCTACTGGAAGGACACGCTTACAGTGAAACTTTCGCTTTGCGTATCGAATTCTTCCGGAAAACTGCCAAAAGGGCTTGCGGATTTAACGCTCTCTAAAAGAAGATCACCCACAGATTTACTTGATTCCTTTATTATGACAGGCTGACCTATAAGGTTGCCCCCTGAATCAAGCGTAAATTTAACTGTGCAGTCGCCTTTCAAGCCTGTCTGTGAAACGTTGGCAGCCGCGACATCCTGGATCTTATTTTTTATGACCTGAAAATAATCGCTGTCAGGTTCCTGCGGAACAGATGCCTGGTTCACCGCGGCAGGCGTCAAAGTTTTTGCTTTCGCTTTTTCTTTCGCTTTTTCTTTTTCTTCCATCCGGCTCTTCAACAACTCCTCTCTTTGCCTGGCCTGCTTAATCTTAAGGTCTTCTTCTTCAACCTTGTCTTTTAAGGCATCCATCAAGGATTCCTGCCTGCGCCATCTCTCTGTTTCCGTAAAAATAGATTCACCGGTTGTTATATGCGGCGTAAGAAGGACGATTATCTCGTCTTTTTGCCTTATATTGGATTCATTGCTGAATATCTTTCCCAAAAGAGGTATGCTGCCTAAAAACGGTATCTTTTTTGAATTCTTATTAACGCTGTCTTTTATCAGGCCGGCTATTACGACAGTGGCGCCGTCTTTTACCATGATAGTCGTTTCCGCCTCTGTCGTTGAAATTATCGGTATAGTATTCTTGTCAGCGGTCATGTAATCGCCTGTTTTTGAGCTTACTTCAGGTTTTATTTTCATAGTGATATAGCCGTCTTCGTTAATGGTCGGGGTTACGTATAATTTGACGCCTAAATCCACAAACGTAACGCTTTCAGCTGTGGTGGTAGTTTGCGAATTAACAACTGCCGATTGCGTGGAATAAGGCTGCTTTGTGCCGATAAGTATTTTTGACTCCTGATTGTTCAACGCCATTATCTTAGGCGTAGATAAGATATTGACAACCCCCACTTCCTTTAATGCGTCTATTAAACCTGAATATTTACCCGGATTCGCCGCGACGGCGCCGCTAGGCCCCACTAAAGTGCCTACCTTGATATTGCCCCCTTGCGTCAGGCCGAGTTTCAGGGTCTGGCTTGCGCTAAAAAACTTATTGGCGATAACGGTCCAGTCTATCCCCATCTGATAATTATTGTTTAAAGTCACTTCCAGTATCTTTGCCTCAATCATAACTTGCGCGTCTTTCTGGTCGAACGCGGTTATTACTTTCTCTATCTTCTCAAGCTGTTCGGGAGTATCGGTAACGGCGATTTTGTTGGTCCTTGCGTCAATTTTTATAAACCCGACGTTTTTCGTAACCAGTTCGGCGACCTTTTTCTCGACATCATCAGCCTTGGCATATTTCAGGGGAAATACCTTTGTCTGTGTCGGGGTGTCAATCTCATCCAGCATCTCCTTCATCTGAAGGATGCTTGACGGAGTATCCATCATGACAATGGTATTCGAACCGTCATCGGCTATCACCTTGCCTATGCTGGTTTTCGCCTGTAAAAGAGCCTTGCTCGCGTCAGCCGCCTTGACATATTTTAACCTGGCGATATAAACCTTCTTTTTGTCGTAATATTTTTCGCCGTAAATAAGTTCGTAATCCTTATCTGTCATTACATTTATTATGCCGCCCTGTTTTTCATAAGCAAGATTGTTTGCCACCAGGATTATCTGCAGGGCGTCCCATACGTTTACGTCTTTCAGGAATATCGTTACCTTGCCCGTCACATTTTTGCCGGCAACTATATTGAGGCCGCTTTTCATCGACAGTATCTTTAGCACGTCAAGTATATCCATGCCTTTTATGTCCAGCGTGATATTGTCAGAGGTCTGCGCGCCAGCCGCCAAAGGCGCATCCTGACAGAATGCCCTTGAGCAGATGAATAAGAAAGTTACAAGCAGTAAAAATAGAATTATACTTTTGTGATTACGCATAAAAGCCTCCAAATTTTCCAGCGATGTTACAAGGTCAGATCCACAGATTCCCCATCCAGCCTTAGCTTAACTTTGTTCGGCGCGATATCTTCGACTATTATATCACCGATTTTATCATTTTTTACAACAAAATATGTCTTGGACGCCTTTGTGTCTTCTATGACCGCCTGTGGCGCATCACCGGCAACCACGCCCTTCAGCGCAAGGGTTTGCACCAATTCCTCCAGTTTCACCCTTAAAGGTTGAAACTGTACTGATGAATTCTGCGCCCTGGCGTTGTCTAAAGCGGAATATTTAAATAAACCCTTGCTGTCAATATCCTGCGTATAATAACCTAAAGGCTTTAAGGCACAAGGCGCTGCGGAATCCACCGCGATATTTTTTGAATCAGCGCTTTTTATAGCCTCCAAGCCTGCGCGCTGCTTAAAGATAATGGCCGCAAAATCAGGGGCAACATGGCTGGTAAAATCGTACAGCGCATACATCGCCAGTAAAAAAACTACGGCGGAAAGAATTCTATTTATATTCGCTATCTTGCCTGACGGCATATTTTAAGCCCCTTTAAACAGTATCTTCGAAATCAACAGCCTGACCTTCATAATGTCTTTCTGGTCCTGTTTCGCCGTTATGTCTACGGTTTCAACCTTAAAGATTTCCGGAGAATTTTCTATCTCGTAAAAAAAACCCATCAGGTCTTTCATCGCGGTATCAAACTCCGCCTCCACCAGAAATTTCTTATACAGATTCTCGTCTTTTACGGAAACCGGCTTCAGGGCATCCGGATAAACGTTTGATTTTCTCGCAAGTTCCTCTATGCCGGATAAAAGCGCCGACAGCTCTCCTTCATCGGACTTTGTCGTTTTATCCTTAGAGACATATTTTTGGTACTGCGAATTTTTCGCCTGGAAGCCTGCAATCAGTTTTACGTATTTATGCAGCTTAATCTTTTTCGCGCAAATCAGGTCATTCAGCTGAACCCAGCTTTTAAACGCAGGCTCAAGGACAAACCCGTAAAAAAGAATACACGCCAGAACCGCAACAACCGCAAGAAAAACTTTTTTTTCGCGTTTCAACAATAATGTAAAAACCATCTGAAGCGCCCTCTTATGCTATTCCAAGACACAGCTAATCTGAAAATCTATTATCTCTTCCTGGCCGACTTTTCTTTTATCTGTAAAGATAACCTTTGCTTTTTTAAAATACGCAGAGCCTTCCAGCGCCTGCACTGTCTGGAAAACTCGGGACATCGATTTGGAATACCCGCGGAGCATTAAAACCCTGCTGTCGCTTAATGAAAAATTAGATATATTTATATCGCCCGGCATCACCGAGTATAATTGCCTTAGAATCTCAAGCGGGGCGCTGTTTTTTTCCGACTGCCTATATACTATCTTCAACTTATCAGCCATAATCTCCGCCTTGTCGGCATACGGCCTTAACTCTTGCAGCTGCGCGTTCAGATAATTAAGGTACATCTTTTTATATAAAAATCTCGAGCCTATAAGCGTAAACAGGCACAGAAACGCCGTGGCGGACAATACATAAAATCTGACAAGGTCATCTTTTTTCTGCTTATGAAGGCGGCTGGTTTTCAATTCCTGCGGGATCAGGTTTATGCTCATCTTTTCCGGGGCCCGCACAATGCCTATGGCCTTTGACAAAGATAACGGTTTATCGGCGAAGTTCCCGTCTTTTTTTCCGCAGAATTCCACCGCGACATTGAATTCTTTTTCAAGCTCTTCTTTTATGCGGGCGAACAATTTAACCGCACCTCCGGATATAAATATTTTCTGAACCTTTTTGTCCTGGGCCGCATTTTCCTTTTTGTACGCCAGGTAGGAAAGCCTAAGGTGCTCCTTTAAGGCATCAACCCATACCCTGACTGCCGGGCCATTTATGTCAAGTTTATAAACAGGCCCGGCGCCGTGCTCGAATGACCTTGTGAATAAAATTTCGCTTTTTTCACATATCAATAATTCCGTAAAAGACGCATCGATATCGACCAAAAGATATAAAGCCGAATCCATAACAAGCTTTGCCGCCTGCGTCGACATAAACCAACCGAACAAAGCCTCTGTGCTTAGGCATATAGCCTTGGGCATAATGCCTGCCGATTTCAGTATGCTTAAATGGCTGTCCACCGCATTTTTCTGCGCAACAGCCAGCATGACCCTTGAAAAACCGTCGGTATCTGTACTTAATATCTTGAAACCTGTCACCATATCCTCTTTGGAGAACGGAAGCTGCTTTTCTGCCTGAAATTCAACCATGCTTGCGATCTCGCCGGCATCAGCTGAAGGGAGCTTCAAAAATCTCACAGTCGCATAATGGCGCGGAAAACAGCTGTAAACCGCCTTCGGCCTTGTTTTTAAGATGGCCCACAGTAAACTGCTGAATTCCTTGCGCGATAATTTATTGTCTGCCTCGACAGTAAATTCCGCCGCGCTCACAAAAGGCGCGCCTGTGCCTGAGGCGGCGCCTGCCTGCGCCTGGGCTACTTTCAGCCATCCGTTGGAAAAATCTATTACTGCTATTTGGTTTGATCCCATGATATAAATTTGTACCTGCCCGAGTCCTTATCGTTAAACTCAACAACTGCCTCTATGCGCCTGGCCATGCCTCTGACATCAGCAGCGCTGTTTATCCTGAACACCGATGATGTAACGCCTATCAGGCCCTGTTGCTCGGCAGCCTTTAAAACCCCGAGTATAAGCCTTTCCTGGTCATCAAAACCCAGATTGCCGCCTGCGATATTCCTTATGCTCGCGGCATTTCTATTCAGATATTTCTGCGCATTAAGATCATCCACAGCAACGGATACAAACCATGCGCCGGATTCATTTTTATCCGTAGGCGGCTTTCTTGTATCAGTTATATAACTGATAAGTTCCGGCTTCGTTGACCCCGGATCCAGCACTGCTGCCAACACGAGAGCCGGAGCCGTATTTATATTCACCGCGCCGCTGCCGTAAACGGTTATATATTTTTTTATAGCGTAAAAGATTTCAGGCGTCATATCTTTTACAGATAAAATCTCTTCTACGACGTCGAATCTGAAATTTTTGCTGCGCCACTCTGCTATGCCTGCGGCAAGGCCGGACGCCGCCTCATTGCTCAAAGATACCTCTTTTAACAGCGCCTTTAACGTATCTACAGACGCGGTATTTATATTTACCTTTGCCTGCTCATCAGATAAACCGCATGTGCCCTCGCCGAACTGCGTTTTCTCAAAAATCGCGGCGCTTGCCAGCCACGGCTGGCTGAAACTGTCTGCATATATAACTTCCTTCGCAAGCAGATGTTTCTCTCTTTCGGCAATGGCCCTTTCAACCCCTGCCCTTGCGACATAATAAGCCTTAATGCCGTCCAGGCGGTTATGAAGCAATTTTATCTCGAGGCTTAGTTTATGGCCCAGGCCTATCGCAAATAATGACAGTATTGCCAGTATCCACAAGCTGACTATAAGTATTACGCCTTTATCATTACGCCTGTATGCCACCGTTAACCTCTACATTTAAAAGAACTATCTTTTTCAGGACGCCTGCGGTCTTGACGGAAATACTGACTGCGGAGCATGTGGTTTTATCGAGCCCGCTGTAAGACTCCACCCATTCGTATTCACTTGTGCTTGCCGGTTTTCTGCAGTAATACATGAATTCCAGGCCTTTTACGCCGCCTGCCAGGACCGAAATCACAGGCTTTGCGTTTAAATCGTCCTCAACGGACATTATGCTGTTAGTGTTTCTGTCAAAGAAAAAACTGGTTTTTGAAAAACTAAAGCTGCTGTTGTTTTTTATTTTTGACAAAAAAGCCACTTTGTCTTTTGTGCCTTCAAATTTTACCTTCCCGCTCGGTATATAACTGGCTATTTCATCTGACATAACATCCAGCGCAGCCGCTGCCTGCTGATAATTATCCGAAACATCGCTTAATCTGCGCCATGAAAAAATGCCCGCGCTGAAAGAGGTATATATGCTTATGGCTATAACCGAAAAAATAGCAAGCGCTGTAAGCAGCTCTATTAATGTGAAAGCGGAGGCTGCAGATACGTCTCTATTGAAATCACCTTTGTTGTACTTTGAGTATCCCATATTATTGATAAATCCACTTTATAAAGCGATAAGTCTGAAACCGGCACTGAATTAATCTTCCATGAAAATTTTTCAAGCCCTGATTCAAATCTGCCTTCCGTAGGCACTTTATCCAGGCCTAGCGTCTGTAGTTGAAATATTTTTTCCTCAATCAAAGAACTGGCGGTAAAATAATCCTCGATGCCTTTAACCGCTGAAACCGAGGTACTAAAAGAACGCAGGACAAAAGTAATGCCCACGGCAAGGACAACAACAGCCACAAGCACCTCAAAAAGCAAAAATGCTTTATTTGATTTTAACATAGCCACGCGTACCCTCCGTAGAAAATGTGCGGATTTTGTCAGTACCGCTTAAAGTAATGGTAATACTTTGCGACCTGCCGTCAGGATAGAATAAAACGCTTTCTTTGTCTGAATCTATTTTTATGCCCCGCGGCATGCCATAAACCCTGCTTGTGCCTTCGACATAAAAACACTGCTTGTCCTTGTCTATAATTACACGGCATTCCGTTCTTTTAAAAATTGCGTTTGCTGCGGCATAGTTTAAAACACCCGATATGTCCGAAGAGACCTGCTCGAACTGCATATTGTTAAACGTCCGCCTGAACCCGGGCACAGCCAAAGCCGCCAGGCTCGAGATTATCAGGATTACCAAAACAAGTTCGATAAACGTAAAACCGTCATTTTGCCTGCTTGGCATCATTACTCCAGTTTACGATATCATCTGCGCTTTCCGAGCCGTCAGGCCCGAGCGAATAAAGATCATAATCGCTGTTATGAATGCCTGGGCGTTTATACATATATCCCCTGCCCCATGGGTCTACGGGTTTCTTTTTTAGATAAGGGCCATGCCAATTATCAGCGCCTGAACTCGGTTTGGCCAGCAGCGCGTCAAGACTGTCAGGATAAGAGCCATTGTCTAACTCAAACATGTCAAGCCCCAGGGCAATACTTGATTCTATATCAGCTTTTGCCGCAGCGGCCTTTGCCTGTTCTGACCTGCCTGCGAGCCTTGGCACCACCATAGCGACAAGTATGCCGATTATTACGACGACCAGCATCAACTCTACAAGTGTAAATGCTTTCTTGGAATACGTTTTCATAAATCCTCCTAGTTAAAATCCAAATTTCAAATTACAAAATCCAAATCAATCATTTAAATCCCAATAATTTAATGATTTGAAATTAAAAGATTCATTTGTCATTGGGATTTTGGATTTTGTCATTTTATTATTTACCTTGCCATCAGATTAATCTGAAATATAGGTAAAAGCATCGATATAACTATGAAACCGACTACGCCGCCCATAATAAGTATGATAAACGGCTCCAACAGAGACGTAAATACCCTGACTGACCTGTCAACATCATGCTCGCATGATTCGGAAACCTTATGCAAGGCCTTCTCGAGATGCCCACTCTCATCCCCGACTGCTATAACATTGACCGCGAAAAAAGGAAAGCTTGACGCCCTGACTATTGCCTTTGAAAACGCGACGCCTGAAATTACGTTTTTCGTGATCTCTTCCACGTCGCGGCGTATAACCTCATTTTCAACCACAGAGGAAGAAATCTTTAGCGCCTGCATTATGGGCACGCCGTTTGAAAGCAGGGTGCTTAACGTCTTCGAGAATCTGGCAATCTCGGCCTTTAGAATAACAGGGCCTATCAGAAAAAATTTTATCTTTAACCTGTCTATAAAAAATTTGCCTTCTCTGGTTTTGGCCTGCCTGTTAAATATAAAAACAGCGGCTGCCAGCGCAATTAAAAGAAGCCATCCGTAGCGGACTAAAAAGCTACTTAAGCCTATCAGTATTAACGTCGGCAAAGGCAGCGCCTGGCCCATGTCCTCAAAAATAGTTACAATACGGGGTATTACAAAAACCAAAAGAACCATAATAGTCCCCAGCCCGACCGCAGCCATCAACGAAGGGTAAGCGAGAACAGAACGTATCTTATCCTTAAGCCGGTCTTCTCCTTCTGCGTAATCGGCAAGGCGGTTTAAAATTTCCTCAAGCATACCGCCTGTCTCTCCCGCCTTAACCATTGACACGTATATATTTGAAAATATCTCCGGATGCCTGGCCAGGCCCTCGGAAAATGCGCCGCCGTCTTTTATGAAGGCGTGGACATCGTCAATGGCGGATTTAAATCTGGCATTGTTTGCCTGACGGCTCAACACCTCAAGCGCGTTAAGAAGCGACAGGCCTGAACCCAACAAATCCGCAAGCTGCCTTGTAAAGGAGGCCAGGTCTTTTAACGGTATTTTTTTTCGTATGTGAGGCTTACTTTCCCCCTGTTCCTGCCATATCTGCAGCGGATAAAAACCCAGCTGGCTTATTTTATAAATAGCGGCGCGCTCTGTCTCAGCATCTATGACGCCTTCTTTGAAATCTTTCGGCCCGCTCTTGGCCTTGTAAATAAATCTTGGCATGGTAACCTCCCGTCATTGCGAGGAGCCCCGAAGGGGCGACGAAGCAATCTCCTCGGAGATTGCTTCGGGCACTTCGTGCCCTCGCAATGACGATTCTTTTGTGCTTATTCCTCCGTTAATTCGCACACCCTGGCCACTTCGCTTAGCGTAGTAACACCTTTCAAAACTTTTTCAAGGCCGTCCTGCATAAGCGTATGCATGCCGAGCTCCAGCGCTTTGCGCTTGATCTGATCTGCCGACGCTTTTTTGACGATAAGTTCCGTTATCGGCTCGCTCAACACTAAAAATTCGTATATGGCTGTCCTGCCTTTGTAGCCGGTAAATTTGCACTCCTCGCAGCCTTTGCCTTCGTATATATCCACTTTATCCAGTTCAATATTTTTCGGCGCATGATTTAAAAACGCCAGCTTTTTCAGCGCTGATTTTTTATCTTTTATGGGCGATTTGCACTTCGAGCATATTGTCCTCACAAGCCTCTGCGCTATTATGCACTCGACGGACGAGCTTACCAGAAACGGCTCTATCCCCATGTCTATTAATCTTGTAATTGCACCTGCGGCGTCGTTGGTATGAAGCGTTGAAAACACCAGATGCCCTGTCAGGGCAACCCTTATGGCTATCTCTGCGGTTTCCGCATCCCTCACCTCGCCAACCATCATTATATCAGGGTCATGCCTTAAGGATGAGCGCAGGCCTTCCGCGAAGGTAAGCCCTATCTTAGGCATGACATGTATCTGGGTAATACCTGCCATCTGATATTCTATCGGATCCTCGATAGTAATAATCTTTTTTGTGGAATCTTTTATTTTCATAAGGCAGGCATATAGCGTCGTGGTTTTGCCGCTTCCTGTGGGGCCGGTAACAAATATTATGCCGTGAGGCTTTTTTATCATCTCCTCAAGTATAGCCAGGTCATTGCCGGATAAACCCAGCGTCTGGAGGCTGTAAAGCATGCCTGTGGATAAAATCCTTAAATCCACGCTTTCGCCGTAAGGCGTAGGCAGGATGCTTACCCTTATATCAAGGTCTTCATTGCCTATTCTGATTTTGATGCGGCCGTCCTGGGGCAGGCGCCTCTCCGCTATATTCATTCCCGCCATAATCTTAATCCTCGACACTATCGGCAATTGGAAATATTTTATTGTCGGCGGTATGGCCGCATCGTACAACACGCCGTCTATCCTGTAGCGTATCTTGAGTTCATTCTCAAACGGTTCTATGTGTATATCTGTGGCCCTTTCAGAAACAGCCTCAAGTAAAATCTGGTTTACGAATTTTATTATAGACGCGTCCTCTGCCAGGTCCTGTATATCCTCTGTTTTCGAGGGCAATATACTTTCATCCGGCTGCTGGCTCGTTTGGTCTATCATCCTTTCAATAGTCTCTGCGCCTATGCCGTAATATTGTTTTATAGCTGCCAGGATATCGCTCTCACTTGCAAAAACCGGCTTTATATCCGCGTTCAAAATAAGTTTTACGTCGTCGAGTAAATGAACGTCCATAGGGTCGGAAACAGCGACAACCACTTTATTATTATCTATCGATACCGGTATGATTTTATAATGACAGGCGAATTTTGCCGGGACCTTTTCTATTACCTTCTGGTCTATCTTCAGATCCTCCAGCTTTACGTATTCGACATTAAGCTGCTTGGCAATAATGGGAAATATGACTTCTTCTTTTATGAACCCCATGCTGACCAGCGTTATGCCTAAGAATTTGTTGGTTTTTTTCTGATGCCTTAAGGCCTGCTCAAGCTGCTCGTTTGTTATAAGGCCGTTCTGCACCAGGATCTCGCCTAAAAGTAATGTATCTTTCTTTATGCGCATCTATTCCAATGCCCCCAGCGCATGCCCGGATAAAACCTTTTTTATCCTGACATCTACCATTTCATTCATCAGCGAATCTTCGCCTTTAAACAAAACTTTTATGTACGTATCGGCATACCCGGTGAGCATGCCTGTTTTTTTGTCGCGGGTGCTTTCGGTCAAAACACTTAATTTTCTGTTTAAAAATTTTTCCGCATAAGAAAGCGCGCATTCTTCGGCGAAGGATCTTATTGCTTTTGCCCTTTTCTCTCTTTCCTCTTTGCCAACCTGGCCGGGCATTGAAAACGCGGCTGTGCCTTCTCTTGCGCTGAAACCGAACACATGTATGCGCATCGGCATTACTTTTTTCAAAGTATCCAGCGTATTCCGGAATTTCTTCTCTGTCTCGCCGGGAAAACCAACCAACACGTCCGTACTTATAGCAGCCAAAGGCATCCTGCCGCGTATGCCTTCGATAAGGCCGGTATACTGTTGTTTTGTGTATTTTCTGTTCATCGCTTTCAGTATTTTATCGTCACCGCTCTGAAGCGGCAGGTGAAAATGTTTGCACATTTTTTCAGATGACGCAATAAAATCTATGAGCTCTTTATTTACGTAAACAGGCTCAATAGAACTCAAGCGGATTCTTTTTAAGGCCTCTATGCCGGAGATCTCAACAAGAAGCCCTGTAAGATTTTTATAGGCGCCCAGGCAGATACCGCATAAGACTATCTCTTTAAAGCCGGACCTTGCAAGCCGGCCTATTTCCTTTATGATTTCTGACATATCCCTGTTTCTCGAATTACCCCTTACTAAAGGCACCTTACAATAAGAACAATAATTGTCGCAGCCGTCTTGAATTTTGACAAATGCGCGGTTGTGAGCGGCGAAATTAGAGATCGAAGCAATCTCCGCGGAGATTGCTTCGTCGGCTGACTTCGTCAGCCTCCTCGCAATGACGGTTTTTTCGCTATTTTTAACAATTATCGCATCCGGACAGATTTTTTTTATCTGGTCGCTGTCTTTTTCAACATAACAACCGGTTACGACAATCTTCGCGTTCGGATTCAACCGCAAAGAGCGGCGCAAAAGATTGCGCGACTGGCTGTCTGCCGAATTCGTCACAGTGCATGTATTGATCACATATATATCCGCGGGCTTGCCGTTGCCCTCTCTGAACCCAGCACCCTTAAACTGCTCGCGGATAAGCTGCGATTCATACTGATTAACCTTGCAGCCAAGTTCATATATTTTAAATGTTTTCATTAATCCATCCCATTAATCCCATTACACCTACGCGGTGTAATGGTCATCCGAATACGTAATCCAGCACCGACAAAATGTACAACCCCGCAGTTTCAGTGCGCAACACGCGCTCTCCTAAGGAAACAAGTTTAAATCCATTATCCTTCGCCGATTTTATTTCACGCGGGCTGAAATCGCCTTCCGGGCCGATGAAAATGGCAATCGTAGGGGCACGGCGCGCCGTGCCCCTACATTTAAAATCCCCTAACGCATCCTGCAATTTGATCGTCGTCTTATCTATGCACGGAAATAATTTTATATCGCTATTTTTTAAAGCAGCGAGCGCTTCGCCAACCGATATGACTTCTTTTACTTCCGGGATTTTTGCCCTGCCGCATTGCCTGGATGCCTGCTCGGCAATCTTTTGCCAACGCTGTAATTTACGTAGGGGCAATTCATGAATTGCCCCTACATTTATGATTGAACGTTCCGCTGCAACAGGCGCTATCGTATCTACTCCTAACTCCGTCGCCTTTTCTATTATAAAATCCATTTTTGATAATTTATTCGGTATGGCCTGGGCAAGTGTTACCATGCAGGCGGTTTCTTTTGACAGAGAAAATTCTTTTGATACTATATTAGCGCTGTTTAAATCCTGCAATATACAGTTATATTTATTCCATTTTCCGTCGAATATTTCTATTTTATCGCCTTTTTTAAAGCGAAGGACATCTTTGATATGATGCGCAGTCTCGGCCGGAAGGTAGATTTTATCTTCGGTAATCTTTTCTGGAGGACAAAAAAAGCGTCTCATATGCATTCTCGAAGGTTCTGAAATGCCTATGATGTTCCTGTTCGTCGCATCATTTTCCCGTAAACGGGATCCAGTTTACTGAACGGCATTTCAGAATCACGTTCGCCTTCGGCGAACGTGGTGGAGCTACCGGGAGTTGAACCCGGAACTCTACGTTGCGAACGTAGCGTAATCCCATTTTACTATAGCCCCAAATTTTCGAAGAAAATTTGGTCCTGAGACAGCGTTAAGCAATGCGACGAACAGGAGCATTGTAGCTGCCGAAGGACCTTTCTTCCTAGTATTTTCCTTTCATTAACGTATTAAACTCGTCCAGATTAGTCGCCAGGCGCGAGGCCTCTTCGTATGATATCTCTCCCTTTTGGCAAAGAGTAGTAAGAGTCTGATTCATCGTAACCATCCCCATCTTCCTGCCTGTCTGAATGGCAGTGTATATCTGCGGCAATTCATTTTCTCTTATCAGGCTGCGTATGGAAGGAGTAACGTTCATTATTTCGTAAGAAAGCGCCCGGCCTTTTCCCGTCTGACGCGGTATCAGCTGCTGTGATAAAACACCTACCAGGGTCATAGACAGCTGCACCCTTATCTGCTGCTGTTGATGCGGAGGAAACACGTCTATAATCCTGCTTATGGTATGGATAGTATCGATAGTATGAAGGGTTGCCAGTATAAGATGGCCTGTCTCCGCCAATGTCAGGGCCGTATGTATTGTTTCCAGATCTCTCATCTCTCCGATTAATATGATATTGGGATCCTGGCGGAATACGCGCCTCAAGGCTTCTGCGAATGATAATGTATCGGTGCCCACCTCCCTCTGATCGATGGTGGCCATCTTATGTTTATGCAGATACTCTATCGGGTCTTCTATTGTTACAATATGGCAGGATTTATGGTCATTGATGAAATCTATCATTGCCGCGAGGGTGGTGGATTTTCCGCTTCCTACAGCGCCTGTCACCAGAAAAAGCCCGCTGTGCTTGGAGGCAAATTCTTTTACCATTTCAGGCAGATGCAGCTCCTCAAAAGTCGGTATCTCATAAGGTATCAGCCTCATGCACATCCCTATGCAATTTCTCTGAAGGTACAAATTTACCCTAAACCTTCCCAGGCCGCTGACCCCGTACGAAAAATCCAGTTCCTTTGCCTTCTCAAATTCCTCTATCTGCCTGCTTGTAAGTATGCTGTACGCCACAGACTTTGTAGACTCTGCGGAAAGCGGGGCTTCCTTCCCTATAAACTGCAGGTTGCCGTCAATCCTGAACTGCGGCGCGATACCTGTGGTTATATGCAGATCTGACGCTTTTTTATCTACCATGATTTTCAGCAAATTCATAATATCCATAAAACCTCCGTCATCATTCATTATAAAAAAAGGTCAAAGGAATAAGGGAATTCACCCTTTTAATCCCTCTAACCCCTTTTGCATCGGCCATCAAGCAGATTTATACCACATTTCCTCGTCTATCCAGCCCATCCTGCGAGGCACTTCCAGAACTATTCTTTCCCCTGAAACCGTCGGCAATATCGAAACGCCCACTTCTATGTTCAGCCTGTCGCTATTGAAAGTAAAATAACCTGACTGCGGAATATCGCTTTTTGACTGGTCAAGCCTTGACGCTGTCCTGATATATGTCAATACCGAGGATAGAGCGCTTTTCGGATAAGAGGCTATCTTTTCCAGTTTACCGTCTGCCCTGAAAAAAATCTCTACGCGGTTATTCTGCGGCTGTATGTGAACTGAATTAACGCTGCTTTTGTGAGCCCTTTCTATGAGCAGCCTTATTAAAGACGGGGCAAGCGGCCATTTGTATTTTTGCATTTCTGCAGCCGCGTAACCTGATCTTTCTTTTTTCGCGTCTGTGTTTTTAACCCTTAGAAACACTCCGCTGTAACACGATTTTATGCCCTCTCTTATGCGGTTAGCAGGGCTTACTACGCGCTTAATCCTGAACCCTGTGGCTGTCTCAAGATCTTCAACTACCGGTAAATCAAGCGGGTCAGACATAGCAACAGTAAGCGTATCTTCCTCTTTAACCAGAGGAAGGATATTGAGCCTTCTGGCTATAAACTGCGGCACTGAATCCAGGGCATCTTTCTGTACAACTGAACAATCTTCGAGATTCAGATAAGGCACGTTGAAATACGAGGCCAAAAACGGGGCAAATTCCTCGTCTTTAACCATCCCCAATTCAACAGTCAGCCTGCCCAGCAAAACCCTTTGCTCGGCATTTTTCTGGTATTCCAATAATTCATTAAGCTGGTACTGGTTTATCAGATTTGCATCCACCATGCTCTGCCCGATAGGTTTTGCTGGCATACCAGCTCCTTGTTTATGACGGCGTTAAAGTGCCTGACTGATCTATGGTTATGGTCTTACTTGCATTGCCGTTTCTGACTGCAGTCGCTGTAAAGGTCGACGACGTAGCCGGAGTTACTGTATAAGTATAATATTGCGCGGTATCGTTAGGATTAGTTATATAACTTGCTAAAGGGGCCCAGGCAGTATCAGATGTGGTAGCGGCGCTGGTGTATGCTTTTTTATCCAGGCGGTACACCTTTTCCGCGTTATAGATAAGCTGGAGCGTTACCCTTGCCTCTTTTTCCCTTGCATATTCCATTGATTGATTAAAAGAAGGAATACTTATGCCGGCTAAAATGCCTATGATTAAAATAACCACCATAAGCTCAATCAATGTAAAACCCTTAGTAACATTATTTTTCATATAAGTCTCTATATATTGTTATTATAATACTACTTCAAAATAACCTTGTCAACTTTTTATTGCCCGCCTGCGCCTCCTGTGGCAATCTTGAAAATGGGCAGGTACATGGCAACAACCAAAGTCCCCACAGTCACCCCCATAAATATCAGAAGCAGCGGTTCGAAAGCAGCGGTAAGCCTGTCAACCATGGTGTCCATCCTTTGATGATAATAATCGGCAACACGCTCGAGCATCTCGCTTAAACGCCCTGTTTCCTCTCCGACACTTACCATCTGAACAACGATGGACGGGAAAAGCCCGGACGACTCAAGCAACCCGCTCATCGCCTTTCCCGAACGCACGTCTTCTCTTATGGCAGCTATAGCGTCTTCATAAAGTTTATTGCCGCAGGATTTGCCTATTATATCCAGGCTTTTCAATATAGGTATGCCGCTTTTTATCAGCGTGGCAAGGCCGTGCGCAAACCGCTCTATTATGGAGCTCTGCACCAGAATTCCCATCAACGGCATCTTTAATTTAAAGCTGTCGAACATGATTCTTCCGGCAACCGTTTTATTCACTAAATTTCTAATCACAAAAAATATGCTCGCGAGAATTAAAATAATAAAAAATATATACCGCTGCATGAACCTGCTGAACTCCATTACGCCTAATGTCAAAGCAGGCATCTGTATATTAAAACCTTTATAGATATTGCCGAACATCGGGATTATTTTAAGCGTAAAAATCAGAATGGCTGTCGTGCACACGCTAAGCAAAATTATAGGGTATATCATGGCGCTCTTGACCTTTCGCATAACCGCGCTTGAACGCTCAAGATAAAGGGCCAGGTGGTCAAACGTCGACGGAAGCTGGCCGCTGGTTTCCCCTGACTCAACCATACTCACCCATAAAGGCTGAAAAATCCTGGGATGCCTGGCCATCGCGTCGTGCAAGCTGTACCCCTCTTCGACATCTGTCCTGATCTTGTCAATAGCGTCATACAGAGGTTTAGAAGACACCTCTCTCAACAGTATCGACAGGGTACGCAGTAAAGTGACGCCTGCGTTCAGAAGCGTTGCCATCTGCCTGCAGAAGAATGCCAGGTCCTCGGTTTTAAACCCTTTCTTGAATTTTCTTGTACCGGCCATGGACAATATCTTTTGCTTTGTAACATCTATGGAAACTATTATAAGCCCCTTGCTCTGCAGTGAAATTACGGCATCCTCCTGGTCGCCGGCATCGCAAGTGCCGTATACCAGTTTTCCGTCTTTATCTCTTGCCGAGTATTTAAATTTTGCCATTTTGTTTACTCATATGCGGCTGCTAAGACTTCCTCAAGGCTGGTTATGCCGGCATTTACTTTATTTATGCCGTCATTTAAGAGAGAAACCATCCCTTCGCCTGCCGCTGTCTTTTTTATGTCCGTAGTTGTCGCGCCTTTATATATAAGTTCCTTTATGGCAGGGGTAATAATCATTATTTCATATATGCCTATCCTGCCCCTGTATCCGCTTTTCCTGCATTCTTCGCATCCGGCAGGTTTGAAAATAGTATCGGCTAACTTAAAGGTTTCTTTTTCCTGGTTCGACGGTTTATATGAAATTTTGCACTTCGGGCACAGCCTCCTTACCAGCCTTTGGGCCTCTACCAATAAAAGAGAGGAACCGATCAAAAACGGCTCTATCCCAAAATCCTTCAGCCTTATAACGGCGCTCGGCGCGTCATTGGTATGCAGGGTCGATAAAACCATATGCCCTGTCAGAGCTGCGCGCACGCAGCTCTGCGCTGTTTCAAGGTCCCTGACTTCTCCGACGAGTATAATATCCGGATCCTGCCGCAAAGACGTGCGCACGCCTGAAGCGAATGTAAGGCCTATGTTCGATTTTACCTGCATCTGGTTAATTCCATTAAGCCTGTATTCTACCGGATCTTCAATGGTAATGACATTCTTGTCCGGCGTAGCGATTTCTTTCAGCGTCGCGTACAGGGTCGTGGATTTACCGCTTCCTGTAGGACCGGTTATAAATACTAAGCCGTACGGTTTATTGACAGCGGCCCTATAATCCTCCAGCATCTTCCCGCCCAGGCCCATATCTTCCAGCTTAAGCATTATGCCGGCCTTATCCAAAATCCTTACAACTATCTTCTCTCCGAATATGGTGGGAAGCGTAGACACCCTGAAATCAATGACCTTGCTGCCCATCTTTAGGGAAAATGCGCCGTCCTGGGGAAGGCGTTTCTCGGCGATATCCATTTTCGACATTATCTTCAATCGCGAAATGATTGCGGCAGTCAACTGCTCCGACGGAGGTGACATTTCATACAGTTCCCCGTCTATCCTGTACCTTACGCTTAAGCGTTTTTCGAAAGGCTCGATATGTATATCGCTTGCGCGCGATTTAATCGCTTCCATGAGGGTAAGGTCGACTATCTTTACGGCAGGCGCGGATTCCGCCATTGCCTGCGCCTCATCCAGCGACGTGCTCTCTTCGCCGGATTTTTCTTCCTCCACGCTCTCCAGATTGTAAGTCTGTTCCACCGCGTCCTTCAGGAGCCTCTGCTCTCCGTAAAATTCATCCTGCGCCTTTCTTATATCGCTTTTTGTGGCTATCACAGGCGCCATTTCGCAGTTTGTTATTTTCCTCAAATTGTCTATAGCCACAACGTCAGACGGGTCAATCATTACCAACGTCAGGATGCCGTTGTCGCGCGATAAAGGCAACGCGTTGTACTGGCGCGCTATCTCGGCAGGCAATAATTTTTCAAGCCCCTGGTCTATTCTGGGTTTAAGCATGCCCCTGTCGCCGGAAACAAAAGGGATTTCCATCTGTATAGCCAATGTCTCGGCGATGTCTTTTTCGGTTACAAAACCCAGATCGACAAATATATCGCCTATAGGCTGCTTTTTGCGTTTTTGCTCCTTAAGGGCCGCCTCAACCTGTTCATCGCTTGCCAGGCCTGCCTCTTTCAGCATCTCGCCTAATTTTAATCTGGTAGTCCTCATCCCGTTAGAAACCCCTAATTAGCGGCAACCACCCCGTGAGATTTTATTTTCAGCACTTCTTTTTCTATAAGCATTTCCTTGCCTGACATAGGAGAATCCTGCTCTCTGATTAAAGTGTGAAAACTTTTTGTGTCTTCCTTCAGCAATTCCTTTTTCCGTTTATCCATAGGTTCCTGCGCGATCATGCCGCCTTCGCGCGGGCCCAATTCGGTATTATTTATATTCAGCTCCTGCTGCATAACGTTTGCTAACGCTGCACCGTCCTCTTTTATAATTTTAGTGGTGATAAATACGAGTATTTCAGAATCCGAACGCGTCTTGCGATTGCTTTCAAATGCCTTGCCAAAAAAAGGTATATCGCCCAAGATCGGAACTTTTCTGTTGGAATCCTCGTCTTCCCTTGATATCAACCCCGCGATGGCTATCGTCTCGCCGTCTTTTACCATGATAGACGTTTTGGAAGTCCTTTTAAGAGGATCAAAGTTTCCCGCGCCAAACGATGAGGCAACGACCCTTGAGACTTCAGGCTCTATCGTCAATGTTATGTAATCGTCTTTATTTATATGCGGAGTAACCTTGAGCGTTGTCCCGACCTCATATCTTTCCAGCGCAGTGGTTGTTTGCGGCGAACCACCCTGGCTTATAGTAATCGTAGTGGTGGCCACAGCCGCGTTTTTAGTTATCTTCATCTCCGCTGTCTTATTGTTTAAAGTCAGTAAACGCGGTTTTGCCAGGAAATTCGTGCTAGAATCTGTCTTAATAGCCCTGATAACAGCTGCAAACGAGTTAAAATTAACCGTGCCCTTGGTAGATGCCACAGCCGTAGCGTCTGAAAACAGGCTCTTTTTGAATGGGAAAAATGTGGAACGCGTCCCGCCTGTATAAGTCATAAGCTGGCCTGTGCTGTCGCCCCATTCCACGCCTAAGCGCTTTAGCGTATCCACGGAAACCTCCAATATTTCGGCTGATATCATAACCTGAAGAGTTTTTACGTCCAGCTCTTTAAGCACTTCTTCCACCTGCGTTAAAGACGAAGGCGTATCCGTTACCAGCAGGCTGTTAGTCCTTGAATCAACTATTAATTTGCCGTTAGGGCTTAAAATATTTTGTATAACCTTCTCAATGCCTGCGGTATTTACCGAACCTTCGCTGGCGCTTACGCCTGAAACCGTTGCGTAACAAAGCTTATATATCTTTGTCTGCAGCGCGATAGCCGAAACTCCGGAATTTTTTATCATGTATATATTCGTAGCCGGCTGTTTTTCCAGGATGAATCCGTTAGCGCCCAGGATTGTATTTATGGCATCCTCTACGGTAACCTTGTCGAGCAAAAGGGTTACCTTTTTATCCTGTATATTTTCAGATGCCACAAAGTTCAGCCCTGCCTGCTGTGAAAATATCTTAAGGATCTGTTTTAAAGGCGCGTCCTGAAGGTCCATGGAAATCAATTTTTCACCCTTAGGGCCTGTGATGACTTCTGTCTGTTGCGCCGGATCGTCAAGCGCTTTTCCCGGAGAACTGCCGGCGCCTGTCGAAAAAGACAAAGGCGGGCTATAAAAGATTATAATACCCGCCATAATAAAGCTTGCTATTAATTGTGCCCGGCCCTTAATAAAAAATAAAGTTTTCATACGCGCCCCTTTCTTTGCCTTGCGCTAGAGCCGGGTCGGAGTCCGCTTTAACGCAAAACAAAACCTGGTTTTTTGTTTTATTTTATTTTTTCACCCTCATTAATACAGTTCTTCCGCCGTATAAAAAAAATACGCCTTTTTTATCTATATCCAGTATCTGCGCATCGCCGACCATGTCGCCCTTTTTGTATGTCTTGTCATTTATAAAAGCAATCGGCGCATCGCCGCCCCAGGCAAACCCCTGAAGATTAATGCCTGCTATATCTTCTGATTCGCCGGTTTCGCCTTCAGGCGATTCCCTGTATTTCGCCATATTCAGTTTTTCAAGCACATTAGCAGGGATCTCAAAAGGGTCATTAGCCGCATCCTCTGCCTGTACGGTTTCCACCGGAGGCGGCTCGGCAACCTTGCGCGCCTGGCCCTGTTCAGTAACCACGCCCGGCGGGGTTAAAGCCGGCGGCAAAACCTTAAATTCAGTTTTTTTCTTAAATACAAGCTGCGGCATCATTATAGCAAAAATCACCACCGCTATCAATAAAATTAATCGTTCTTTTTTTTGTTTGTCCATAAAAAAGCCTTCTAATCAGCGTAAAAACCCATCAATTCCATATTCACGGCGACTAAAACACCTTCATTTGTTTTTTTAAGGATGTCGCCGGCCGCCCTGGTGCCTGCGCCCGACACAGCAGGCAATATAGACAGGCTTTCGATCCTTATGTACTTTTTATCCGTTTCCAGCCTGCCGAGGAACAACTTAAATTTTTTATACGGCGCCGTGAAACTTATGCCGCACGGCAAAAATTTATACTGCCCGTCAACAATTACGTTGCCTGCCTTTATGTCATCCGTCTTTATTTCGCAGCTCGTGGCAATGTCAACCACTCTTGACAAAAAAGAGCTAGGCTCGGGCGAATCGTTTTTCATGGCCGAATAAGCGGTTATCTTGTCATCCAGCGCTAAAACATTTTGCAGCAGCACTTTTATCTTCTTTGCCTCTTCTATTTTCAATTTTAGATTATCAGCCTTTTTTATATCGGACCTGTATATAAGATTATAACCGGCAACGCATGCGATTATAAAGACGGCAATGCTTGTGACAAGTGTTTTGTTTTTAAAATCTATTGCCTCTGCCATAATCACTCCATGCTGCAGGACACCTGAAAACCCGTAACCGGTATGTCCGCGTATCTTTCGTTTAATATGGAATCAAGCCTGATGTTAGTGAAACCTTTTAAAAATACGCCGTCGCTTTTTAAATTTTCGACAAACTGGCTTATTATCTTTATCTGATTATCGCCTTTCATCCTGAAGGCGTAACCTTTTAAGATCAGGCTGGACTTACCCCTGATCTTTCCGTAGTCCAGCTCTGACAACCACAGGCCTTCAGGCAGCAAATTCCCGAGCCTGTTAATTTTTGACAATACGGAAACCCTGCCTGTTGCCAGATTCTGCAGGTAATTAAATTTTTCCTGCGCCTGCCGCTTTCTCGCCTCGATCGTTGCCCGCGACATGTTGCCTGCCTGCATCTGTGAGGCTGAACGCTGGCCCAGTATATTATTAAGCTCCGTGTCCAGGGTTTTTACCTTTCTTCCGTCAACAAGGCTGAATACAAAAAGCAGGGCTATGGCAACGCATAATTCTTTCAAGATCAATTTAGCGAGTTTTTCTATCTCTATTTTTTTAAAACCCGGGCTTAGATTGACGCCTGCGTGAGGCTCATACAGGCTCTTTAACGCCAGGCCGGCGCCTATCGCATATTCTACGGAATACCCGCCGCCTTTTTCAACAGAGTCAAAAGGATTGGCTATCTTCGCGTACACATTAAGATCCTTGCCGGCGGCCTGCACCTTATCCAGCATCCTTCTCTCATCGGTCCAAAAGATCATCTTTTCTATTTTTTCTTCCGGAAACTGCCTGTGAAAATAATCGAAAGAAAGCCTTATCTCTGAAAACAGATTGTCAAATTTTAAACCCAACAACGCGTCTTCCGGAGATTCAAGGCCTTGCCCGGCAGCCTGGATATTGACGGGCTGGCCCAGTTTTCCGGAGAACGACACATTTCTGGTAAGATAAAGCACCTTGTTTCTTACCAAGTCGATATTCGCTGATTCCTGCCCTATATGTATGAGGGCGGCTGTCTGGCCAGGCTCCAAATCCCTTGTATGGTATAAAAATCTCATTAGACTGCAGGGGATCGCCTCCAGATAACCTATTTTTAAACCCATATTTTCAAAAAATTTTACGCACGCGGCAACGGAATTTTTCTCCGCGGCTACGAATGTCACGGCCATTTTATTCGAAGCAACCTTGTCATAAGAAATAGTGTAGGCAAAGACAACGTCTTCGAGTTTATACGGCAGGTATTTGCGGGCCTCGAAAGCCACTGCTGTTTTATACTCCTGCTGCGGGACGCACGGCATCTGGAAATACCTTATCACCATGGATTCCGGCGGAAGCGCTGTCGCTATTACCTGGCCTTCTTTTATCCCATATTGTTTCAGCAGGCCCTTCACGGTTGATTCAAAAGGCGTCAAATTTTTCTGTTCTTTTAATTCAATAGGTTTAACCGATACGGCCGAAGAAATAACAGGCTCGCCTTCCGGTATTCTTATGGATTCAGCGGCCACAAGCCTTGCCTTTTTGAAACCCTTGTTCAGGATAACAAATTGCAGGGTAGTTTTATTTATATATATACCTACTGACTTTTTTGTCATTCCAGCCGCCCCATAATATTTTTTAACACTGTGATATCCTTGAGCGTGTACTCGCGCCATTTATTCAAAGGATTCCTCTTAGGCCTTGGAAAGATATCTTTCTTCTCATATCTGACCAATGTCTGCTTGGAAACCCCTAAAGCGCGGGCAACTTCATTAGTTGTAAAATATTTTTTCTCTACCATATTATCTTATTACATCTGTATATGCCTGATACTGTTTAATACTATTAGATATGGTATGGTATATTTAGCGCAATGTCAAGAAAAATCGGCATCGCGGGTTTTCAGCTGACTGAATCGCCTATCCACTTAAGATATTTTTTATTTCCGCAGACAATCGGGAGGGCTATGATTTCAGAGACTTCGTAGGAATGAATTTTTCTGACGTGATTTTCTAATTTATTAAATCTGGAAAATTTTGTTTTGACGATTAACAGATATTCTTTTGCTTTGTCAACCTTGCCTTGCCATATAAAATTAGAATCTACGCCTTTTATGATATTGACGCAGGCGGCTAATTTTTTCGATAATAAAACAGATGTTATCTTCCTGGCTTCAACCAAAGAAGAAACAGTAATAAATACAACTATATATTTCATTAACTTTACGTTTTATGACGACAGCTGACTGATAAATTCTTCCACTGCGTCGGAAATTAAAGCCCATTCCTCATGGTTGTGGATGGCAAATTTCTGCTTCCTGCCCCACCTTTCGCCTTTTTTCTGCCATAAATAAAGGCATACCTGTTTCCTGCCCCACGACTCAACCAGCGTTACCGCGGACCACCATCCGAACCTTTTGCCGATGGTACGGTGATCCAGAACCTTCAGAGGAGCTATTATAGGAACTTTCTCCTCGTCGAATTGACCTTTTTCCATATTACACCTCCAATTTTTCCATTAATCTCATTTAGAAAAATTGTCCCGAGCCGCCTCTTATCACGCTTAGCGGCGAGGGACTTCCTTGATCATTGTTGTTTTCTTAAAGTTATTTTATAATCATCCTCCGATAACTGCTCGAGCACAACATAACCTTCTCTGGCAAGCCAACCAAGGCTCATGAGAAGGGTGTTCTTCGACCTGTCCACATCTCTCTTAAGGTCGGAAAATGTGGATTCCCCGTTTCTCGAATCCAAGCAATGCCAAATCTCTCCGGCTACTATGCCGATTTCCGTAATCATGTTTTTGTCTCCTTTCTTCTGTTATAGCTTGCGCACATAGGGCATGCCGAAATATCCTTATGAACGCTGTCCACATAAGTATACATGCACACGGAGCATTGCCACATATAAGCGTCGTCTGATGTATATTTTTTGAATTTATTCCTGTCTAAATAAACCCATATAAATAAAACTCCGACCGCGAAAAAAGTCACATATAAAGCAGTTGCGAACGCGAAATCAATCTTTATCATTTGTGATAAGGCCCGGAATCTGTTTGTCGCCCAACGGCTCAACAAACTTTGTTTTTTCCAGGTTTTCCTCCAGCAGCGTGTTCTTATTCAGATAATCATAACTCCTGCCTCTGGACAAACCGCTTGCTGTAAAATCTTCCTTGTAAGGCGTTATCATAAATGAGGCCTTCAGGTTAACGCCTGCCTGAAACGCGCCTGCCTCCAAGATAGGCCCAAGGAAAGACGCCTCGGGAAATTTATTATAGTACGTAAACCCTCTGGGCGTTATCACCAGGACAAACGCGAATATAGCGAAAATGTGCATTAACAGCGATATTATGATAGACGAACTAAACACCTTATCCTTAAACATTTCACTCCTCTGGGTTTGTGGCTATATTGACTTGTGAAACGCCTGAAGCCCTGCATATATCCCAGACTTCGACCACCTTGCCTAATGACGCGCGCCTGTCCGCCTTGATCAGCACCGGCTTCTTGGAAATTGCGATTTCCTTGGACATTTTTTTTCTTAACTCCGGCATGCTCACAGCCGTGTCATCAAGGTACAAAAGATTCTCCGAGGTTACGGTTATTGCGACATTCTGCTCATGCAGCACCTCGCTTGTGACAGCCCTAGGCAGGTTAATTTTTATACCCGGTTGAAAAAGAAAACTTGACGTGAGCATAAAAAATATCAACAGCAGGAAAACAATATTAATCAATGGCACGATATCTAACGCGGAAAACCCTTTTTCCAGCTCTAATTGCTTGCTCCTTGATTTGAATCTCATGGCGGCCCTTCGCTATCGTTTTTGAGTAAGAATATTTACTAAATCAGTGGCTGACTTTTCCATATCAAGTATGAAATTATTGACCCTGTTCACGAAATAATTATACGCGACCAGGGCCGGTATGCCTACCGTTAATCCCGCTACCGTCGTGATCAATGCCTCCCATATACCGCCTGCCAGGTCCGACGGGCTTACAGGATGATAAGAACTTGATTTTTCCTGTATTGTCTGAAAGCATCTTAACATGCCGGTAACCGTACCCAATAAGCCCAATAAAGGCGCAATGTGCGCGATGGTTGCCAGGACAGCCACATTTTTCTCAAGCCTCGGCACCTCATAAAGGCTGGCGTCTTCTATGGCCTCTTTGATCTCAAGCCTGGGCCTGTCGTGCTTCATGATGCCTGCCTTAAGTATATATGGTATAGGGCCCGGAGTTTTGTCGCAAAGCTCTATTGCCTCGATAATCTTGTTGCGCCTTAACGTATTGGCTATCTCGTCCATAAATTTTTTTGTGTCGATTTTAGCGCGGCGCAGATGATAAAGCCTTTCCATGACAATGGCAAACGCCAGAATAGAACACAGTATTATCGGGTACATAACCGGCCCGCCTTTTTGGATCCATTCAATCATTGTGCATTCTCCTTATTTGTGTTTTTCTTCTCATTATATCCGCTATGCTGCGGTGCGCGGATTTTTCAACCGCAGTGCCTGGGAATTTATCCGCAGCCTCCTGAAATTTCATAATAGCCAGGTCAAGCTTATCCTGCTCCATTAATATGCGGCCTATGTTAAGAAACGATTCTTTCGCCAGTGCCGAATCAGGGTACTCGACGAAAACGCGCCGGAAATCGTTCATCGCCGCTTCATAATCTTTTAATTTATACTTAGTCCATCCGAGCCAGTACAATGCCTGGTCAGCTATGTCGCTCTGCGGAAATTTATCCAGGATATTCGAAAAATATTCGCCTGCCTTATCCAGCTTGTCCTGATTATACAAGTACTGGCCTATCCAAAACGATATATCAGGCGTTATCTCCAGATCCTCCTGCCTGGTCAAAAGCTGCATAAACTCATCCAGCGCCTTCTTATCAGCGCCTGACTGATAATAACACCACGCCCTTTCGTATTTAGCCTTCCACAGGTCTTTGTTGTCAGGGTAATTTTTTATTATCTTGTCGAAAATATGAAGCGCCTCTTCAAACTGTTTATTGTTATAGAGAGAATTACCTATCTGCAAGCTTGCGTCAAAGTGCAGGTTTTTCGCGTCTGAATTTAAGACTTTGATAAACTGCTCTTTCGCTTTTTCGTAATCGCCTATCTTAAAATAAGACAGGCCCAGCTGGTATTCCGCCTCCGGCCTTAAGCTAGAGTCCGGAAAATTCAAAACCATGCTCTGAAGGCACAAAATCGCGCCGCGGAAATTCTTAATCTGATACAACGCGACGCCAAGCTGAAACTGGGCGGAGCTAACCATCTGATTGTCCGAATACTTTTTTAAAACTATATCATAAAGCTCTATCGCGGCATTATAATCTTTTTGAATCATCTTTATATCCGCCATTTTCAGAACCGAACCTACCGTAGTATTGTCATCTTTCGAAGTTTCATAGGCCTTTCTGAAACTATCCAGCGCGTCGGCATATTGATTCTCTTTCAGGTAAATATCTCCCAAGGCATAAAAAGCCCTTGGTGAAAGCCCGGAGTCAGGAAACATCCTGATGAGATTTTTATACCACATTATCGCTGCATCCGGCCTGCCCATAGATAAAAGCGCTTCGGCTTTATAAAGATACGCGCTGTCAAGCCACTGGCTGTTAGCGAATTTCTCGATCAGCTGGTCAAAATTTTCTATGGCTTTTGCGTAATTATTCTGGGCAAGATATATCTCGCCTTTTCTAAAAAGCACGTCGCCTGCCAGCAATTCATTCTTATATTTTTCGTTTAACGCATCAAGGCTGTTAATTGCGTCATCGTACCTGCTCATTTTCATATATACAAGCGCCTTGGCATAAAGAGCTAATGAAGCATCCTCCTGGCCAGATGAAACTTCTATCGTGCGGTCAAAACTTTTTATCGCGTCTTCGAGCCTGCCCAGCTGATACTGCGTCAACCCCAGATAATAATAAGCGGCAGGCACTGTTTCCGAAGTGGGATACTTGCCGAGAAACATGTTTAACTGCGACACCGCCCTTAAGTAGCTGCTGTTTTTATACAGGCATTCGCCGGACTTAAGCAGTGCGGCAGGCGCAAGCTTATCGTCTTTAAAATCATACACTATCTTCTCAAATGATTCCGTGGCCTGGATATAGTTGCCCTGCTCCAGCAAGGCCCAGCCCTTGGAATAATAAGCGAATACGATATATTTGCTGCTTGGGTATTGTTCTATTATCTGCTGGAAGCAATTCAGGCTGTTCTCAAGATCGCCTGATTTAAGGTAGGCTTCGCCGAGCCAGTATATGGCGTCTTCCTTATAGAGTATTGACTGCGGCTGCTCGAGGATGGAATTGAATTCGTATATGGCCTGCTGAAGTTTATCGCCCTGGTAATATTTTTGGCCTAAAATTATATGATTCTGCTCCTCCATGCCGAATGCCGGCATATTGCAGGTAAATAATATAATTATACTATATAGTGAGATGAATATGCTTTTCTTCATTTTTCTTATTATTAGGTAGGATAGTGCTGTATATTGAGGCTATAGTAGCATAAGGTAAGATTCTTGGCAAGGAAAAAATGCAGGGGCTCAAAAATTTTATTACAGCGGCCATCGCAGGCCTGGTGTCTCGCTCACTTCGTTCGCTGTGACACCAGGCCATTGTGGCCGCTCTGCTTCATTACTTGTCCTGTAAAATTTTTGAGCCGTCAAACAGTAGGGAACAGGTTAGGAATACACTTTTATGCCCAACTACCCATCTGCTTGTCGATTGCTGTCTCTGCTTCAGGCAGAGAAGTATATGTAGCAGTTAACGTGCCTGCGGCACTGATAAGCTGATAACCAACATCTGTTTTCTTGATAACCAAATCATACGTCTTTATCTGTTCGTCAGTAGCTTCCGGAAGCGCATCTATAGATATCTTAACAGAATGCTCTTGCGCTTTCGTTTCAATAAATTCCTTAAAAGATATTGCATCACCAACAATAAGTATTCGCTCGCCTGCAGCCGGTACGGCAACGCCGTTGGCAGCGCCCACGACGCTAGCGGGCTTAATACCATGAGAACTACATACGCCCACAAAGGCAGTTTCAAACCAAGGATCCGTCACTTTTGTCACGTTTCCATGATTTTCTTGATTTGCTCCTCCTAATCCTATAACCTCATGCACCATTGCTATCCCGTTAACGGGAGAAATTTTTTGCTCATTGATTGCTCGCTTACTGCGGCCATCGCAGGCCTGGTGTCTCGCTCCCCCGAAGATTCGGAGTCGCTGTGACACCAGGCCATTGTGGCCGCTC
>Ga0105164_10000360_pt1 | contig 33735 bp, 34 predicted proteins | sample VDWuncwatermetaG_FD_89674 | JGI IMG/M metagenome (GOLD analysis project Ga0105164, IMG submission 89674) | Wastewater microbial communities from Netherlands to study Microbial Dark Matter (Phase II) - VDW unchlorinated drinking water | ecosystem: Environmental > Aquatic > Freshwater > Drinking...
CGACTCAACCACCGTCCACGAAAAGTGCTGGGTTTTAGAACACCTCATGAGGTATTCTTCGGCGTGGAAGTTCTTTACACCAAGCAACCGCAAGCGGTTGCACTTCTAAATTGAATCTGCGCACCGAATACCTTGCCAAAAATGTGTTTAACCAACGCAGTTATGTCACCGTAAAATTAGATTTTTAACTTAAAGGCACGGCAGTGCCGTCTCACTCACCATTCTTCATGCCCAGCAAAAACCATAATCTCGCGCTACTCGCCCCCGAAAAAGCCAAGTCTGTGCCACCACAAATGTATCAAGTGCTGCTGCATAACGACGACTACACCACCATGGAATTTGTCATCGAAGTGCTACGCAAATTTTTCAGCATGGAAGCGGAACGCGCCCAAAATGTGATGCTCAAAATACATAACGAAGGACGCGCGATTTGCGGCGTGTATAGCCGCGATGTGGCAGAAACTAAAGTCGCGAATGTCAGCGCGTTTGCACAACAACACCAGCATCCGCTACGATGCAGCATGGAGGAAACAAAATGATTGCCCAAGAACTTGAAGTCAGTCTGCACATGGCTTTCATCGCCGCCCGTCAGCAACGCCACGAATACATCACCGTCGAACATTTGCTGTTGGCGATGTTGGATAACCCATCCGCCGCGCCGATTTTGCGTGCCTGCAAAGTTGATATTGAAGAGCTGCGTGTCGTTATTCAAACCTTCATCGACAGCCATACGCCCATCGTGCCTGGCAATGCCGATGCCGACACGCAACCCACAGTAGGCTTTCAACGCGTGATACAACGCGCCATTTTGCATGTGCAATCCGCCAACAAAAAAGAGGTGCTGGGGGCGAACATTTTAGCGGCGTTATTTGGTGAAAAAGATTCGCACGCGGTGCATTTTTTAACCGAACGCGGCGTGTCGCGCCTCGATGTCATCAATATGCTCATCAATGGCATTAACCCAGAAGCTCCCGCCGCGCCAGCTAGCGCACCGACTGAAACCGCCGCACCCGCCAGCGACGACAGTGCCTTAAAAAATTACACGCTGGATTTGAATGCGCACGCTTTGGCGGGCAAAGTTGACCCGCTGATTGGGCGCGATACTGAGCTGGAACGCGTGATTCAAACGCTGTGTCGTCGGCGTAAAAATAATCCGCTGTTGGTAGGCGAAGCTGGCGTGGGCAAAACTGCGATTGCCGAAGGTTTGGCGCGCCGTATCGTAGAAGATAACGTGCCCGATATTCTTAAAGATGCGCGCGTGTATTCGCTCGACATGGGCGCGCTGTTGGCGGGGACAAAATATCGCGGCGACTTTGAACAACGCCTCAAAGCGGTGTTAAAAGAGCTCAACGATATGCCCGGTGCGATTTTATTTATCGACGAAATTCACACCATGATAGGGGCTGGTGCGGCATCAGGCGGCACCATGGACGCGTCTAATTTGCTCAAGCCCGCGCTGTCCAACGGCACGCTGAAATGTATCGGCGCGACCACTTATCAAGAGTATCGCGGCATCTTTGAAAAAGACCACGCGCTGTCGCGTCGCTTCCCAAAAGTCGATGTGCCAGAGCCTAGTGTTGAGCAAACTATCGCGATCTTGAAGGGCTTAAAAACGCGCTTTGAAGAACATCACGGTGTGAAATTTAGCGCGTCCGCGATCAGCTCTGCTGCTGAACTTTCCGCCCGCTACATCAACGATCGTCACTTGCCCGACAAGGCGATTGATGTGTTGGACGAAGCGGGTGCGGCGCAACGGGTGTTGCCCAAATCGAAACAGAAAAAACTCATCGGCAAACACGAAATCGAAGAGATTATTTCTAAAATTGCCCGCATCCCACCCCGCACGGTATCGAACGACGATCGCAATAGTTTGAAGACGCTAGACCGCGATTTGAAAGCCGTGGTGTTCGGACAAAACAAGGCCATCGACGCGCTCGCCACCGCTATCAAAATGTCGCGCAGCGGCTTAGGCAATCCACAAAAACCCATCGGTAGTTTTCTGTTTTCAGGGCCAACAGGTGTAGGCAAAACTGAGGTCGCCAAGCAGTTGGCTTATGTGTTGGGAATGCCGCTACATCGCTTCGATATGTCTGAATATATGGAGCGTCACGCGGTGTCGCGCTTAATCGGCGCACCGCCCGGCTACGTGGGTTTTGACCAAGGCGGGCTGCTCACCGAGATGATAAGCAAGCAGCCGCACGCGGTGTTGTTGCTGGATGAAATCGAAAAAGCCCATCCCGATATTTTCAATATTTTGTTGCAAGTGATGGATCACGGCACGCTCACCGACAACAACGGACGTAAGGCGGATTTTCGTAATGTGGTGATTATTATGACTACCAACGCGGGCGCGGAAGCCTTGAATAAGAGCCAGATTGGCTTCGCAAAGGTAAACACGAGCGGCGATGAAATGCTCGACATCAAACGCACTTTTACGCCTGAATTCCGCAATCGCTTAGACGCAGTAATCTCCTTTGCGCCGCTTGATCACGAAGTGATTTTGCGCGTGGTGGATAAATTCTTAATGCAGCTCGAAGAGCAGCTGCACGAGAAAAAAGTCGAGGTCGTTTTCACTGATGCACTCAAAGATTATTTGGGTAAACGCGGCTTTGATCCGAAGATGGGTGCGCGTCCGATGGCACGTTTGATTCAGGACACCATCCGCAGCGCGCTGGCGGACGAACTGCTGTTTGGTCGTCTCGCCAGTGGCGGTAAAGTAACCGTGGATGTGGTGAATGAGAAAGTACAACTCAGCTTTCAAGACGAAGTCGTCGCTGCATAAATTTGCAGCACAATAATAAAAAAGGCAGTCCATCAGGACTGCCTTTTTTATGGATACCGTATGACTTAAGCGATCATGCCCGCTGCCACAGTGTTATTTGTCGCTTCATCAATCACGATAAAGCTGCCACTGGCGCGGTTGCGCGTGTAAGCATCAAACGCTAACGGCTGCTGAACTTTCATCGCGACGTGCACGATGTCATTCATGTTCACAACAGGCTCAGCATGATGTTCTAAGGTGTTTACATCGACGCGATAGTCGATGCTAGAGAACAAGCATTTTGCGGTGCGGGTGGTGTGTTTAACCAAGTATTTGCGATTCTTATCCAGTGGCGTTTCCGACAGCCAGCACAACATTGCCGAAAATTCTTTTGCCACAGTTGGCAGTGCGTCCGCCTTGGCTAACATATCACCGCGCGACACATCGACTTCATCGTGCAAAGTAATCGTGATGGATTGCGGTGCAAAAGCAGTTTGCAAATTTCCATCCAAGGTGACGATTGCTTTGACGCGACTGACGCGCCCAGACGGCAACACGGTAATTTCATCGCCGACTGAAATTTCACCTGCTTCGATGCGCCCCATAAAACCACGGAAGTCATGGTATTCATCGGTTTGCGGGCGACACACCCATTGCACAGGGAAGCGGAAGTCGCGCGTATTCACATCGTTGTCAATCTCTACGCTTTCCAACTTTTCCATCAGCGTTGGGCCTTGATACCAATTCAAACTCTCGCCTCTATCCACCACCATGTCGCCGACCAATGCCGACAATGGAATGCACGTTACGTCATGTAAATTAAGCTGCGCGGCGAAGGCTTTATATTCGGCAACAATCTCGTCAAAACGCGCTTGCGAATAATCGACCATATCCATTTTGTTTACCGCCAACACGATGTGCGGCACGCCGACCAAGCTCGCCAAATAGGTGTGGCGGCGGGTTTGCACCAACACGCCGCGACGCGCATCAATCAAGATAACCACAAGGTTTGCAGTCGATGCGGCGGTGACCATGTTGCGTGTGTATTGCTCGTGGCCTGGCGTGTCACCAATAATAAATTTGCGTTTAGGCGTGGCGAAATAACGGTACGCCACGTCGATGGTGATGCCTTGCTCGCGCTCGGCTTGCAAGCCGTCGGTGAGCAGTGATAAATCCACCGCAGTCATGCCGCGTTTTTCGCTGGTCTTAGAAATCGCCGAATACTGATCTTCAAAAATAGATTTTGAATCGTGCAGTAAGCGACCGATTAAAGTGCTTTTGCCATCATCGACTGAGCCGGCGGTGATGAAACGTAATAGTTGTGTGGTGGTGCTCATCTGTTAAATCCTCTATTTTTATTTGGCTGATGTGAGTGCGCAATTTGTGCGCCCCAAAAAATTGTTTAGAAGTAGCCTTCTTTTTTACGCAGCTCCATCGAAGCATCGGAAGTCTGATCGTCCATGCGCGTCGCACCGCGCTCTGTGATACGCGTGCTGGCGGTTTCTTCGATAATTTCATCCACTGTTGCCGCGTTTGATTCAACGGGCGCGGTACAGGTCACATCGCCCACAGTACGGAAACGCACCATTACCACTTCGACTTTTTCGCCTGCTTTAGGCTGTACCAAATCTGAAATCGGCACCAGCATTCCGTTGCGACGTATCACTTCGCGTTCATGCGCAAAATAGATGCTCGGAATGTGCAATTTTTCGCGACCGATGTATTGCCAAATATCCATTTCCGTCCAGTTTGAAATCGGAAATACGCGGATATTTTCGCCTGCATGAACGCGGGTGTTATAGGTGTCCCACAATTCTGGGCGTTGATTTTTTGGATCCCACTGACCGAACTCATCACGGAACGAAAAGATGCGTTCTTTAGCGCGCGCTTTTTCTTCATCGCGTCGCGCGCCGCCCATACAGGCATCAAAACCAAACTCGGCAATCGTCTCTAACAGTGTCACCGACTGAAATGGATTGCGTGGCAAGTCGGGATTTTTAATCACAATCGTGCCGCGTTTAATCGAATCTTCCAGCGAACGGACAATCAAGCGTTCACCCAAATCTTTTGCCAACTTGTCGCGAGTGGCAATCACTTCAGGGAAGTTATGCTCAGTGTCGATATGCACTAAAGGGAACGGGAACTTGGCGGGACGAAAGGCTTTTTCAGCGAGGCGCAACATCACGATAGAGTCTTTGCCGCCCGAAAAAAGCAGTGCGGGATTTTTACATTCCGCCGCAACTTCACGCATGATATGTATGGATTCGGACTCCAAAACGTCCAAGTGGGATAAGGTGTGATTACTCATTTTTTCTTTCTCTATTTTGATTGCAACTGATTGTTTCTGCGCCAGTGTGGGAGCGCGATTTATCGCACGATAACGGCATCAAAATTCACCGTGCAATTGGTGCGCTGCCACAAATAATTATCTGGATCTAATCGGGGTAATTTTCGCGACATGCAGCCCGCATTCCTTGTTTTCTGGGTTTTCCCACCACCATCGACCTGAGCGGATGTCTTCACCGGGGGTCACCGATCGCGTACATGGCGCGCAGCCGATGCTAGGGTAAAAATGGTCGTGCAGTTTATTGTAGGGCACGTCATTTTGCTTGAGATATTCCCACACCTCCGCATTTGTCCAATCCAATAAAGGATTGAATTTTTGCAAGCCGTGATCGGCATCAAAAGACGAGACTTCTAAGCCTCCGCGTGTGACCGCTTGGTCGCGGCGCATTCCTGTTAGCCAGGCTTTTTTGCCCGCAAGTGCACGTTTTAAGGGGGCAACTTTACGAATAAAACAGCAGCCTTTGCGGTTTTCTACACTGTCGTAAAAACCGTTTATACCGTTATGCGCCACATAGTTTTCTACTGCTGCCGCGTCGGGGAAATAAACCTGTAAGGGCACGCTGTAGCGTTCGCGCAGCGTGCTCATCAGGTCATAAGTTTCTTGCGGCAAGCGTCCTGTATCCAAGCTAAACATGTTGATGTCGGGCTGAAACTTGGCAATTAAATCGGTCAGTACCATGTCTTCCGCGCCCAAACTATTGGCGAACGTTACGGGTGAAAAATCGCGTACCGCTTCCGCCAAAACCGTTTTAACTTGCTCAATCTTTTGCGTCAAATCGCTCATTTTATAATCCTCGTGTAACACGTCTAAACAGCGGCAAGGCTTCATCACTGGAGGCTTGATAGCTCAGCGAAAAATCACTCAAGCCTTTTAGCACTGCCGCACAATCCTTATCGGCGCGCGGCGCAAACGCATCGAAACCTGCGCGCTGCATATAAAAAATTTGATCGCGTAATACTTCGCCAATCGCGCGTAACTCGCCATGATAATTTAGCCGCACGCGCAAATGATGCGCAATCGAATAGCCGCGTCCGTCCGCGAATTTAGGAAAATCTACCGCAATCACGGCAAATTTTGCTATGTCCTCAGCGAGTGATTCAGCACGCTCATCGCTTGCCAACCACACGCCCAATTCAGCACGCGCTTGCAAAACCTCGCGTTGCGCCAACCAGACTTTTAACGGCACGATAACGCGCGCACCTTGCACCACCACGCTTTCAGGCAACTCGCCTTCGCTCAAACGCAGCACTTGCCAGTCGTCATTCAGCACGGTTTTATTTTTGATTATCATCTTCGTGTCCTTAGCGTTAGAAGCGTGGCGAGTAATACGGCATGTCGTACGCCACACCGACTTTTAGCAGCTCGTAATCGGGTGCTTTGAGTGCCTCATCGGCTTCTATCGGCGTGCCATACAGTTCCGTTTTGTAGGGCTCTAAACCAATGCGCCGCACTGTGTCGATAAAGCGTTCGCCATCGTCGCGCTCGCGCACATACACTTGCAACAAGCGCGCGATGACTTCAGGCATTTGCTCAAAACTAAACGAGCGACCGATGACTTTGCCAAGACTCGCGTCATTACCTTGCGCGCCGCCCAGCTGCACTTGATACCATTCCTCACCATCTTTATCGACCCCTAAAATGCCGATATGACCAACGTGATGATGTCCACAGGCATTGATACAACCAGAAATGTTCATCTCCAATTCGCCGATGTCATGCTGAAAATCCATGTCCTCAAAACACTCGGCGAGGGCTTTTGCCAGCGGGATAGAACGCGCATTCGCCAGCGTACAAAAATCGCCACCGGGGCAGCAAATCATATCGGTGAGCAGCCCGATATTGGCAGTCGCCATCCCTAGTTTTTTCGCTCGTTCCCATAACGCAAACAGCTCGCTTTGCGGCACATCTGCCAACACTAAATTTTGCATATGGGTGATGCGCAGCTCACCAAAGCTAAATTGCTCGGCGAGTTCTGCCGCCGCATCCATCTGCTCAGCAGTCGCGTCGCCTGGCGCGATGCCGGTCTTTTTCAGCGACAACACCACGGCTGCGTAACCCGCTTGTTTATGCGCTTTAACGCTACGTTTCACCCAGCTCGCAAAGGCAGGATTGTCTATCGCATTCAAATCCACGTTGCTTAACGCTTGATAGTTTGGTGCAACAAAAAAAGCTGAGACGCGGTCGAGCTCGGCTTGCGTAATGGTGCCAGCACCGTTTTTGGTGAATTGCCAGTCGGCTTCGACTTGACGCTTAAATTCGGCGATACCTAACGCCTTTACTAAAATTTTAATGCGCGCTTTATAGAGGTTATCGCGCCGCCCGTATTCGTTATAAACCCGTACTACAGATTCGCTGTAAGTGAGCAAGTGTTGCCATGGCACAAAGTCACACAATTCAACGCCTATAACAGGTGTGCGCCCTAGACCACCGCCAACCAAGACACGAAATCCTACCTCTCCCGCTGCATTTTTAACCGCTTGCAAGCCGATGTCGTGCACCGCAATCGCGGCGCGGTCATTCACCGCACCCGTAATCGCGAACTTAAATTTGCGCGGCAAATAAGCGAACTCAGGATGGAACGTGCTCCACTGACGCAAAATTTCGGCGTAGGGGCGCGGGTCGATAATTTCATCTTGTGCTACGCCAGCGAACTCATCGCTGGTGATGTTGCGGATGCAGTTGCCCGAAGTTTGATTGGCGTGCATTTCCACTGTTGCCAAGTCCGCCAAAATATCGGGCGCGTCTGGCAACTTGAGCCAATTAAATTGTATGTTTTGGCGCGTGGTGAAGTGACCATAACCTCGATCGTACTTACGCGCGATATGCGCAAACATGCGCATTTGCGCACTACTCACCAAGCCATACGGCACCGCGATGCGCATCATGTAGGCGTGAATTTGCATGTACAGCCCGTTTTGCAAACGCAAAATACGGAACGCATCTTCAGACAACTCATCATTTAGACGACGACGCACTTGGTCGCGAAATTGCACGACGCGCTCGGCTTGAATTTTGTGATCAAAACTATCGTAGCGATACATGATTACGCCTCGTAACTTTTAGACACAGGCAGCAAGCGTGCCGCTGCCAGCGGAAATTTTGCGCCATATTGCAAGATGTAAGCGACATCCGCATCTTCGTCGTGACGCAACGCCGCCCCGATATACGCATACTCGCCCGTCTGACCAATCACCACGCCGATGCGGCCGCCGCAACCGTTGAACCAACTGACCGACTTCGCTGTGTTAGGTTTATTCGTACTCATTATTTTTCCTTAAAAACTAAATTCAAATCGCTATCAAAATCAAGCCACAGAGGACACATAGAGAAAATTAGTGACACGCACGCTCGGCAAATGCTGCGTCCTATGTCGTTAACGGCTTTCGCTTATTTGTAAAAAACCATTTTCAACCCTATCAACAGCAACATGGTTGCCAAGAGGGGACGCAGCACTTTTTCGGGGACTTTCGCACTCAGGTGGCTGCCAATATAAATGCCGGGTAATGAACCCAACAATAAACTAGCGAGCAACACTAAGTCCACCGTGCCTAATGCCAAATGCCCCATGCCTGCAATCGCAGTGAGTGGCACAGCGTGGGCAATATCTGAGCCAACTAAGCGCACGGGCTGATGACGGGGATACAAAAACAGCAACACCACCATGCCCAATGCGCCCGCGCCGACAGAAGAAATTGTGACCAATGAACCGACCAGTGCACCCGTTACAATCGTCGCGGCAGCGAGGCGGCGGTGATGCAACTCAAATATCAGCCCGTCTTTATGTCGCGCCAGTTTTTGTACCGAGGCTTTGAGTAGTAACGCGCTGCCAGTCATTAACAACGCCACGCCCAATACGCTTGTTACCAACGTGCTTAGCGTTTTTTCATCCAGCGCGAGATATTTAAGGGTCAAAATCGTAATAACGGCGGTGGGCAAACTGCCCATGCTCAACAACCCGACAATTTTCCAATCCACCGTACCTTTGCGACTATGCACCCAGCCGCCCAACGACTTAGTTAGCGAGGCATATAACAAATCCGTCCCGACCGCTGTAGCGGGTGACACACCAAACAGCAGCACCAGCAGCGGAGTCATCAACGAGCCGCCGCCCACGCCCGTTATGCCGACAATCAGCCCAACCGCAAACCCCGACAGCGTATATAACCAATCCATCTCTGCTCACCACAATAATTTCAGACGCGTATTTTATGCGATGAGCTTTATATTGCTAAATACTTTTATGTTAATCTTTCATAACTTAATGGCATATAGAGATAAGCATGAATTTACAACAATTACGTTATCTCAATGAGATTGTCAGGCGCAATCTCAACATCTCCGAAGCGGCCGCCGCGCTCTACACCTCGCAGCCAGGCGTGAGCAAACAAGTGAAGCTGCTTGAAGAAGAGTTAGGGGTCGAGATTTTTTTGCGCCACGGCAAACGCATCGTGGCGTTGTCGGAGGCGGGCAAAACCGTCTATACCATTGCGCAGCGCATTTTGCATGAGTCCGATAACTTAAAATTGGTTGGGCAAGAGTTCCAAGCACATGATGCTGGCACGCTGACTTTGGCAACCACTCACACGCAAGCTCGCTATATGTTGCCGCCGGTGGTGCAACAATTCATCAAGCGTTATCCCAAAGTGCAACTGGGTTTACATCAAGGCAACCCCACCCAAATCGCCGCGCAAGTGCTCAATCGCGAAGCCGATATTGCCATTGCCACCGAAAGCCTTTCCGACTATGACGGGCTGATTACACTGCCCTGTTTTGATTGGCATCATTGCGTGGTTGTGCCGCCCAAACACCCATTGTTGAATGAGAAAAAACTCACCCTCGCCAACTTGGCGCGTTACCCCATCGTCACTTATGACACGGCGTTTAGTGGCCGCAGCAAAATCGACGCGGCATTTAGCGAGGCGGGCATTGAGCCTACTATCGCGCTCACTGCGATTGATGCTGATGTGATTAAAACCTATGTCGAGCTGGGGTTAGGACTGGGCATCGTGGCGCAAATGGCGTTTGTTCCTGAGCGCGATCGACATCTAAAAATGTTGGACGCGCAACATTTATTCAAGCCTTCCACCACCCGTTTAGCGGTGCGAAAAAATGAATATTTGCGCGGCTATACATATGACTTCATCGAGTTATTCGCTCCGCATTTGACGCGTAAAGTCGTCGATAAAGCGATGCAAAAAAGCTAAGGACAGGATTCAGGATTCGGGATTCGGAAAAAACCGCTGCACCGCTTTTAACTGAATCCCGCATCCTCAATTCCATATCCTGCTTTATCATGCCGCCCATGAAAAAAATCACTCTCGCCTTACTGTTGTGTTTTTCGCCGCTCGCCATCAGCGAGGGTTTGCCCGACTTGGGCGATGTCTCGCAAGCGGCGTTGTCGCCCGCGCAAGAGCGGCAAATCGGGCAACAAAGCATGTTGCAAATTCGCGCCAGTCGGCAATTTTTAGATGACCCTGAGGTCAATGATTACCTCAATCAGCTAGGTGCGAAGTTGGTGGAATTTAGCGGCGAGCCATCGTTGGGCTTTGAGTTTTTTGCTATGAATGACGAGGCGGTGAATGCTTTTGCCATCCCCGGTGGCTTTATTGGTGTAAATGTCGGACTGCTGCTCATTACGCAAAGCGAATCGGAATTGGCATCCGTGTTGGGACACGAAATCGCGCACGTTACGCAACACCATTACGCGCGATTATTGAACGGTACGAAGGGCGATGGACTCGCTTCAATGGCGGCGATTGCGGTGGCGATTCTGGCGGCGCGCAATAATCCGCAAGCGTCCACCGCCGCGATTGTCGGCGTACAAGCACGCGCGGTACAAAAGCAACTCGACTTCACCCGTGTGCACGAGCAAGAAGCTGACCGCATCGGGCTGGATACCTTGCAAAAAGCGGGCTTTAACCCCCACGCCATGCCCGAATTTTTAGATCGGCTGCAACATGCCACACGCTTAGTCGAAGGTAATGCACCGAATTATTTGCGCACCCATCCGATTACCAGCGAACGCGTCGCCGACATCGAAAATCGCGTTAGCAAACAGCCGTATCGTTTGATGCAAGACAGCCTCGATTTCCAACTGGTACGCAGCAAACTCATCGCAGCGCAAAAAACCAGTGCCGACGCGTTGAGCTATTTTGAGCAGGCGGTACATGGTGCGAAATTTGGCAATCCAATCGCGCAGCGTTACGGCTTGGTGCTATCGCTGTTACGCGTGCAAAACATCGCACGCGCCACCACCGAGATGCAGCAATTGCAACTGCTGGTAAAAAATAATGCCCTCATCGACACGCTTGCAGGCCGCATTAAACAAGCCAATAACGCCAGCGACAGCTTGGCGTTTTATCGCAATGCGCTACAAAATTATCCGCAACATCGCGCGCTGGCATACGCCTATGCCGAGGCATTATTGCAAGCCAAGCAGCCAGAGTTAGCCAGCAAAGTTTTGGCCGAGCGCGTCAATCGTTATCCCGCCGATACGCGTTTGTATCAACTGCAAGCGCGCGCCTATGCCGCTCAAAATAAACAACTCGAACACCATCAAGCCTTGGCGTACAGCGCGGCATGGCAAGGCAATTTAAGTGGTGCTATTGAACAGCTAGAAATCGCAAAACAAGCGGGCGGCAATTTTTACCAGATGTCGATTATCGAAAGTGACCTGAACGAATTGCGCGATTTGATGGGCGCGCGCGGCAAAAAATAAAGCGCAGTGTTTTGCAATTAAAAAGCCGACTGTAAACAGTCGGCTTTTTTACGCCTGGCAGATAGGGCAGCTTGGATCTTGCTTGAGCAGAGTAGTGCGGATTTTTAGCGTGAGCGCGTCTAGTGTGAGTAAGCGGGCGTGCAAGCCTGTTTCGATACCGATGATGAGCTTGAGAGCCTCATTGGCTTGCAAGCTGCCGATGATGCCGACCAGCGGGGCGAATACGCCCGTGGTGGCGCAGCGCAGCGTTTGTGCTTCGCTGTCTTCGGGATACAGGCAGTTGTAGCAGGGGGTGTGTTCGCGGCGAAAATCAAACACGCTAGCTTGCCCCGAAAATTGTATCGCAGCACCCGATACCAATGGCTTGCGCAGTTGATGGCACAAGCCATTGATGGTGTAGCGCGTGGTGAAATTATCCGAACAATCGAGCACCACATCGTGTTCGGCAATCAGTGTTTTGAGCTGGCTTGCATCGGCGCGAATGGCGAGTGGCAGATACACAACATCGGGGTTAATGCTTTGCAAAGTGTGGACAGCGGAGCTGACTTTACTCTGCCCAATCGCGTCGGTTTGATGGGCAATCTGGCGTTGCAAGTTGCTCAGCTCTACCGTGTCGTCGTCGCACAAAGTGAGTTGTCCGACCCCGCTTGCCGCCAGATACAGCGCGGCGGGCGAGCCTAAGCCGCCCACACCTATCAGTAATACTTTTGCAGATGAGAGGCGCGTTTGACCTTCGATGCCGATTTCATCTAACAGGATGTGGCGGCTGTAGCGCAGTAGTTGCGAGTCGTTCATTTATATCCGCATAGGTAAAACCGTAGCGAGCGAGTCAAGTGCAAGGCGCGCAGCACGGAGCGATTGAGACATACCGTCAGGTAGGCGATTGAGTGAGTACTGCGCAACGCCGCAATTGGCTCGCGCAGTAGGTTTTCGTTATTTGTAGTGGCGCAACTCTGGAGCGGTGGTCTCATCCTTATCGCCATGTAAACGCGCATCGTAGGCTTGGATAAAAATTTCTTTTTCGCGTTTTTTGGTGACGGGTTCGGGCACATCCATATTGTGTAGCTCGGTGTCTTCGCAGTAGTGAATCACTTGGCGCGTGATGCGATGCAGCAAATTATTATCGAGCACAAACCCTTGTTCAATCAGTGCGCGCTCCAAGCCAGCTAAAGTGAAATGCGCCAAGCTGTAATGAATAATCAACGTGTAGTCCTGTTCAGTTTTCGCTACTTTGAGGTCAGCTAAACCATTCAGTAAAGCGTAAGCGCGGGCAACTTGTCCCGCAGGTTCGCTAGCAAAAACCAGCTCACGTTGCTTGTGCATATCACAGATATTTTTCATGGCAACCTCGTGTTATTTACCGTGCAAAATTTGCATCCCTTTAAGCAGGTTGATGGCTTGATTTAACTGGTAGTCATTCTTTGAGCCAAATTCCGCTGGGGCAACTTTTGCCGCATCGGGCTTGGCATCGCTAGGCACTACTTTTTTGCTGTCAGTGCTTTCTTCTGCTTGCGTGGTGTTGCTCAAATGCTTGTCCAAATCAGCCTCGCGTAAGCGGAACGCATTGTCTGATGCTGAGGTTGAAGGATCTTCCACCACGATGTCAGGCACGATACCTTTGGCTTGAATTGAGCGACCGCCAGGTGTGTAGTAACGCGCAGTGGTGAGCTTGACCGCAGTGTTGTTGCCTAACGGTAATATCGTTTGCACTGAGCCTTTACCGAACGATTGCGTACCCATAATGACCGCACGTTTATGGTCTTGCAATGCGCCCGCAACAATCTCCGACGCTGAGGCCGAGCCGCCGTTCATCAACACCACCATCGGTACGCTTTTTACCGCCGCAGGCAGGTCTTTGAGATAGTCATTTTTGCCGTTGCCGCGCAGATAATTTTCAGGATTAGCGGTCAAGCGCATCTTGGCATCGTCGGTGCGACCGTCGGTGTAAACCACTAGCGCGTCTTTTGCTAAAAATGCTGCCGATACGCCCACCGCACCAGTCAACAAGCCACCTGGATCGTTACGCAAATCCAGCACCAAGCCTTTCATGTCGCCTTTATTTTCTTTGAATAATTTATTCAAAGCGGTGCCTAAATTTTCGCCTGTGTGCTCTTGGAATTGGGTGATGCGCACGAAAGCGTAGCCTGATTCGAGCAACTTGGCTTTGACGCTTTGCACTTTAATAATCGCGCGTGTAACAGTAATACTTAATGGCTTTAATTCGTTTTTGCGGATGATGGTCAAGACGATTTTGCTGCCTGGTTTACCGCGCATTTTTTTCACTGCATCGTTTAGCGATAAGCCTTTTACCAAAGTGTCGTCGAGCTTCAAAATCAAGTCGCCAGACTTTACGCCCGCTTCATACGCGGGGGTGTCTTCGATAGGAGACACCACTTTGACTAAGCCATCTTCCATGCCGACTTCTAAGCCCAGTCCGCCAAATTCGCCTTGCGTAGAGGATTGCAATTCTTTGAACGCGTCGGCATCCAAATACGCCGAGTGCGGATCGAGTCCGCTGACCATGCCGTTGATGGCTTGGTTAATCAGGGTTTTGTCGGCAACGGGTTCGACGTAATCGCTTTTGATGCGCCCAAATACTTCCGAAAAGGCGCGCAATTCTTCAATCGGCAAGGGCGTTGCTACCGAGTCTTTTTCCGCTACGGCGGTGTAGTGCAACATCAGAGCCGCACCCGCAAACAAACCTAATCCGACCAAACCGACTTTTTCTAAACGACGCATGTGTTGCTCCTTATTACCGACAATTAAACCGTGCTCAAAAAGATGTTGAGCGTGGCAGTTATTTTTTTGTAAACCATTTTATGGGGTCTAACGGCTTGCTGGCTAAACGTAGCTCAAAGTATAAGCCAGAATCTTCATTGCCGCCGCTGTTCCCCACGCTGGCGATGGTTTCGCCGCCCTGTAATTCATCGCCGACTTGTTTGTATAAAGTTTCATTGTTGCCATACAAACTCATATAGCCCGTGCCGTGATCGACAATCAACAGGTTGCCGAAACCGCGCAGCCAATCGGCAAACACCACCCGCCCTGAGGCAATCGCTTTAACCGCTTGCCCTGTCGCCGCTTTGATTTGGATGCCTTTCCACAACACTGTGCTGTCGGGACGCGCGCTGCCAAAACTATTGATGATGTCTCCTTTAACGGGGAAGGCTAGCCGTCCTTTTAGTTCGGCAAAGGGTTTGCCAGCAAAGCGATTGTCAGGCAGTTTATCGTTGCGAAAGATGGATTTGCTACTGGGCTTAGCGAGCATTTGCGTGAGCTTTTCGAGCAATTGTGCGAGGCGATTTTCATTGGCTTGTAAATTTTTTATTTCACGCCGTTGGCTGCGTAGTTTTTGCGAAACTTTGAGCAGCATTTGCTGGCGCGCCTGTTGCTGTTTTTGCAAATCGCGTTGCTGCGTTTTTTGTTCGTTTTGCAAATCACTTAACTTGGCACGCGTTGCGCTGGTTTGGTTGCGCACGGTTTGCACGTGCTGCAAATTTTCACGCAAACTTGCCAGCCAAGCCGCACGGTTACGAGCGATATAACCGTAATACTGAATTTCGCGTGCGACTTGATTGGGGTTTTGATTGTTGAGAATGAGCTTGCTGTAAGTTTGTGTGCCGCCTAAATACTGCTGATACAGCAATCTACCCAGTAAGGCTTGCTGTCCCGCCATGCTTCGATCAAGTTGCTGCTGTTGCGTTTGCAACTGGTTTAACTGCTGATCGGCGATGCGTTGTTGCGTGGCGAGCGCAGCGAGTTGGCGATTGCTATCACTAATGGCACGCTCCGATTCGCGCAAGGCATCGGCGGCTTCATCGCGGGATTCGCTGGTTTGCTCGACATCGTGCTGCATGGTGCGGATGCGTTTGCGCAAATTTTCTAGCTCTTCTTGTTGCGTGGCGTAGGCGGTATTAAGCAGTGCCAGCAAGCCCAAAAAAACAACGAAATTGCGTGTACGCATCGCGAAAATTAAGCGAATTGAATCAGGCTGTGCCCAGTCATTTCAACTGGCTTAGGCAAGCCCATCATGTACAACAAGCTCGGTGCTAAATCACGCAACGCGCCATCAAGGCTGGTGGTGTGCGCCGCGCGACCGATATACACGAAAGGCACGCGGTTCAAGGTGTGCGCGGTGTGGGCTTGATGGGTTTCGTGGTCAATCATTTGCTCGGCGTTGCCGTGATCAGCGGTGATGATGACCTCGCCGCCTATGCTCTGCATGGCTTTGACGACACGACCGATGCACACGTCTAGCGTTTCAATCGCTGTAGTTGCCGCCGCCATATCGCCGCTGTGGCCGACCATATCGCCATTCGCGTAGTTGCAAATAATCGCTTGATATTGCTTGGAGAGAATCGCCGCTTCGAGTTTGTCGGTGAGTTCATACGCGCTCATTTCGGGCTGCAAATCGTAAGTCGCAACCTTGGGCGACGGCACGAGAATACGGTCTTCGCCCGCGAAGGGCTGCTCTTTTCCGCCATTCATAAAGTAGGTGACGTGCGCGTATTTTTCGGTTTCAGCGATGCGTAACTGTTTCAGCCCTAAGCCTGAAATATATTCGCCAAAAGTATTTTGCGGTGCATCGGCGCGATAGGCACACGGCTGCTTAAAATCTTCGCCGTAGCTGCTCAATGTGGTGATATTGGCGAGCTTGGGAAAATGGCTGCGCGCAAAACCATCAAAATTTTCATCACTCAAAGCACGGGTAATTTCGCGCGCGCGATCGGCGCGGAAATTCATAAATACCAGCGCGTCACCGTCCTGCATTTGGATGGCCGGTGCGCCCGCCGCATGAATGCTGGTGGCTTGCACAAACTCATCGGTTTCATTGCGCGCATATCCCGCCGCCAAGGCTTCTGCCGCAGTAGTTGCGGTAAATGCGCCGTGTCCCGCGCTGATAACGTCATAAGCGGCTTGCACGCGCTCCCAGCGATTGTCTCTATCCATGGCAAAAAAACGTCCCACCACAGAGGCAATCTGACCCACGCCGAGCTTGTCGCACAGGGCTTGCAAGGCGAGTAAAGATGGTTCGGCACTTTTCGGTGGGCTGTCGCGACCATCTAAAAACGGATGCAAATAAACTTTTTTCAAGCCCTTGCGTGCCGCCATTTCGAGCATGGCGAGAATATGGCTTTCGTGGCTGTGTACACCGCCAGAAGAGAGCAGGCCAAGAATATGCAGCGCGGAATGATTGCTGATTGCCGTTTGAATCGCGGCGTTCAGCGCGACGTTATCGAAAAATGTCCCCTCTTCGATTTCTACATCAATGCGGCTAATGTCTTGATACACCACGCGTCCTGCGCCGATGTTGAGATGACCAACTTCAGAATTGCCCATTTGCTTACTGGGTAAGCCCACCGCTTTTTCGGAGGCAGAAATGAGCGTGTGCGGATGATTGCGCCAAAAATTATCCCAGTTGGGTTTATGCGCGGCGGCAATCGCGTTGTAATCAGCGTCTTCGCGATAGCCGAAGCCGTCTAAAATAATCAAAAGCACAGGAGTGATATTCATCGGGTAATATAGTTGGCTAAAAACAAGGCGCGCATTTTCGCATGAAACAAGAAGCGCAGCGACTATGTTTCATGGCGAAGCCCCCTGCGGGCTTACGTTGCTTATCGCACCAAACTTTACAACACCACAGAATTACTCCTGACGTAAGAGGTATGCCATGCATCATCCCGTAATAGACCGCGATCAAGACATCGAACAAGCCGCACAGGCGATTAAAGCGATGGCGCATCCGCTGCGCTTGAAAATTTTATGCTTGCTGGGCAACCAAGAATTAAGTGTGCAAGACATCGTCGAAAATGTCGGTACAACACAAAGCAATATTTCGCAGCACTTAGCAATCTTGCGTGACAAAGATGTGTTAGCGACGCGCAAAGAAGCGAATTTTGTTTACTACCGCATTAACGATCCGCGCACTTTGAAGTTGGTGGGCTTGATGCGCGAAGTGTTTTGTACCTCGAACTAAGCGCAAGCACCGTTCTAGGTGTTTGTCTTATTTTATACATTAGTATATTCTTATAAATTGAATTGATGATGCGGGTGAGTGAGATGAAAAAAATGAGTCTGTTGGTGTTGGCGTTGTTGACGAGTATCGGCGCGCAAGCCGCGCAACCCTTGGCGACTGCCACCGTAGCGTATAGCGAAGTGGCGCAAACCTATAGTGCCGAAGGCTTGGTTGAAGCAACGCGACAAACGACCGTGGCGGCACAAATTTCGGGGCGCGTGAAAGCGGTGCTGTTTGAAGTGGGCGACAAAGTGAAAGCGGGGCAAGTGATTTTGCGCATCGACGAGCGCGAGGCTGAGCAAGCCTTGGCAGGCAGTCAAGGGCAGTTGGCACAAGCGCAAGCGAATTTGCAAAATGCCAAAGTGAGTTTGGAGCGCGCCAAAGTAATGTTTACGCAAAAATTTATTAGCCAAGCGGCACTCGATAAAGCGCAAGCCGATTACGACATGGCGGCGGGGCTGGCGCAGGCGAGTCGCGCAGGCGCGGGGCAAGCGAGCTTGGCGCAGGGCTACACCACGGTCACCGCGCCTTATAGCGGCATCGTCGCGGCGCGTTTGGTCGAGGTGGGCGAAACGGTAATGCCGGGTAAGCCACTGATGACGGGCTTTGACGCGAGCGAGATGCGTGTGATGGTGTCGATTCCGCAATATCAGCTCGATGCCATCGGCAAAAATCCGCAAGTGCTGGTAGAAATCCCGACGCAAAACCGTTCGATTAAAGCCGCTTCGGTCACGGTGCAACCCTTGGCAGACAGCCGCACGCATGGCACGCAAGTGCGCGTGAATTTGCCCGCCAATCAAGCGGGCATTTACCCTGGCATGTTTGTGCGCGCGCAATTTGTGTTGGGCAAAACTAAAAAATTATTGATTCCTGCCAGTGCGGTGTTGCGTCGCAGCGAAGTGGTGGCGGTGTATGTGGTGGATGCAAAAGGCGCGCCGCAACTGCGTCAAGTGCGTTTAGGTGAAAGTAGTGAGGCAGGTGTCGTAGAGGTTTTAGCGGGTTTAACAGCAGGTGAACAAGTAGCCATAGAGCCAATAAAAGCAGGCATGACAACGAAGTAAAACGCAGGTCTAACTTAACTTTAGGGAGTAGAGCAATGGCACACATCATCATTATGGGCGCGGGTATCGGCGGAATGCCGATGGCTTACGAAATGCAGGAAAAAATCCGCAAGGGCGACAAAGTCACGGTAATTTCTAATAGCGAAAACTTTCAATTTACGCCCTCGAATCCTTGGGTGGGCGTGAAGTGGCGCGATAAAGAAGACATTACGTTTGGCGTACGTCCATATTTGGAACGCAAAGGGATTAGCTTTATTTCGACGGGCGTGAAGCGTGTTCACCCTGACAATAATCGCCTCGAACTAAACGATGGTTCGACTGTTGATTATGATTATTTGGTGATTGCGACAGGGCCTAAATTGGCGTTCGATGAAATCGAAGGATTAGGTCCGCACGGTGGGCATACGCATTCCGTGTGCGATGTTGATCACGCGATGAAGTCGCATGGTGAGTGGGAGGGCTTTACGCAAAATCCAGGGGCTGTAGTGATTGGTGCGGTGCAAGGTGCGTCGTGTTTTGGCCCCGCGTATGAATACGCGTTTACCATTGAAACGGATTTACGTCGCCGCAAAATTCGCGATAAAGTTCCGATGACTTTTGTTACCTCTGAGCCTTACATCGGGCATCTCGGTTTGGGTGGGGTGGGCGACTCGAAAAGCTTGCTGGAATCAGCAATGCGCGAGAAACATATCAAATGGATTTGTAACGCAAAGGTCGATAAAATCGAAGCGGGCAAAATGTTCGTCACTGAATTTGACGATCTTGCAAAAGAAAAAGCCAAACACGAATTGCCGTTCTCTTACAGCATGATGTTGCCCGCCTTTAAGGGTATTGACGCGGTGTTTGGTATCGAAGGCTTGACCAATCCGCGCGGCTTTATTTTGGTGGACGAACATCAGCGCAATCCTAAATACAAAAACATTTACGCAGTCGGTGTTTGCATCGCGATTCCGCCTGTCGAAAAAACGCCTGTGCCAGTCGGTACGCCCAAAACAGGCTATATGATTGAATCGATGGTGACCGCCACCGCACACAACATCCACTCCGAATTGATGGGCAATCCGCCGACCAGCCATGCGACTTGGAACACGATTTGTTTGGCGGATTTTGGTGACACGGGCGTGGCATTTATTGCGCTGCCGCAAATCCCGCCGCGCAATTTGAATCGCGCCATGTCGGGTAAATGGGTACACGTTGCCAAGATTGCGTTTGAAAAATACTTTATGCGCAAAATGAAACGCGGCACCTCAGAACCGATGTACGAAAAACTTATCATGGATGCACTAGGAATCACCAAACTGAAATAGTTTATTAGTCTCGGTGAGGTTTGTCACAGACATCCACCCGCATTCGCTTTACTGTGTCATCCCGCTATCAACTTAGGAGAAGATTATGAAATGCAATTCAGGAACAATCGACCGCGCATTGCGCGTTGTTGCAGGCTTGGCGTTAATCGCTTTGGCGGCTACAGGCGTAGTGGGCATGTGGGGTTACATCGGTGTGGCACTGGTCGCAACCGGCGCAATCGGTTTTTGCCCTGCTTACACCTTGCTCGGCATGAACACTTGCGGTCTTAAAAAATAAACCGCATTAAATCAACGCAACACTTTGCCCGATAGTTTGCTATTGGGCATTTTTTTAGCTAAGGAATTAACCATGAAACTTAACGCTAGCAAATTGCAATGGATACTCATCGCGGTGTTCGTCGCGCTGTTTGGCTGGAATCAACTGCAAGCCGCGCAAGGCATCGATGTAAAACAAGCGCAAACCATGCAACAGCAAGGTGCGTTGCTATTAGACGTACGCGAGTCCAGTGAATACGCAGAAGTCCATGCGCCTAATGTCACGCTGATTCCGCTCGGTGAATTAAGTGCGCGCCTCAACGAAATCGCACCCTTCAAGGACAAGCCTATCGCGGTGATGTGCCGCTCAGGTAAGCGTTCCGCCAAAGCCGTTGCCTTACTCGAAGCCGCAGGTTATAGCCAAGTCAGCAACGTCAGCGGTGGCATGAATGCGTGGGAAAGTGCGGGATTGGAAGTGGTGCGCGGCAAGCCTTAATCATGCTACTACTGGCACTCACCTTAGGCGCGCTGATCGGCATCGTGTTGGGTCTCACGGGTGCGGGCGGCGGCATTCTCGCTGTGCCGGCATTGACGTTGGTGCTGGGCTGGTCGATGACGCAAGCCGCACCGATTGCGTTGTTGGCTGTGGGCGGTGCGGCGGCAATCGGGGCGTTGCAGGGTTTGCGGGTTGGCTTGGTGCGCTATCGCGCCGCGAGCTTAATTGCCGCAACGGGCATGTTGCTCGTACCACTCGGTCAACACTGGGCGCGCAGCTTAGATGAACGCTATTTAATCGCAGGCTTTGCGGCAGTGATGTTGCTCGTCGCGCGCCGCGTGTGGCGCAAGGCAAGTGGTGTGAGTGTGGATGAAGCAACGCTGCCGCGCGTGCGAAAAATACAAGTCGAAACAGGCTATATCGTTTGGAATCTGAGCTCTTTTTTGACACTCACCGCCATCGGAATACTGACGGGTTTGACCACGGGACTGCTAGGGGTGGGCGGCGGCTTCATTATCGTGCCCGCGCTGTTGCGCTGTAGCAACATCCGCTTAGACGGCATCGTCGCCACCTCGCTAATGGTCATCGCGCTGGTGTCAGGCGGGGCGTTTGTGTCCGCATGGAGCAGCGGTCAGGTCGTGTTTTCTAGCAGCGCGGGACTGTTCGTCGCAGGTGCGGCACTGGGCATGTTGCTCGCTCGCCATTACGCCGCACACCTGCCAAAACACTATGTGCTACGAGCTTTCGCGGGACTAATCGTGCTGGTGTCGTTGCTCTTGCTGTACAAGATTACTTACTAGCCACTCATCCCTGCGCGGGCGTGATGCCGCCCAATAAATTTGCAGGCACAGCTTCGTGGATGCGCTTCGGCGTGGCGAGATTTAAGCCTTGCATGATGGCGACAAATTCTGCGCAGCTTTTGCCCGCGATGCGGGTGTTGAGTAATTTCTCTTCACCTATGCAACTCACGCGCCGACCTTTGTAGTCGTGGCCGGGATAGAGCAAAGTTTCATCGGGCAAAGTAAATAATTTTTCGGTGATGCTGTGATACATCTGCTCGGCATTTCCACTTTGAAAATCGGTGCGTCCGCACGCGTTTATCATCAGCGTGTCGCCCGAAAATAAACGCTCGTGCCACAGATAACACAAGCTGCCCTGTGTGTGTCCCGGCGTGGCAATCACGCGTATTGTTTCCGTGCCGAACTGAATCAAATCCCCCTCTTCTAACAGCCTGTCGTAACCCGCTGCACCGCAATTTTTCGCAATCACGCTGGTCGCACCTGTGGCTTTTTTCAGCGCGTTCGAGGCGGTGATGTGGTCGGCGTGAACATGCGTGTCGAGGACAAAATCCAGCGTCAGCCCCAGTGCTTTAATCAAGGCTAAATCACGCGGCAACTGCTCTAGTACAGGGTCGATAATCACGGCGCGTCCGTCGTCGCCTGCCAATAAATAGCTCAGTGTCGATGAGCCATCATCAAAAAGTTGTTTGAATACCATGTTGGTGTCGCTCCCGATAAAAATTCTTAGAATAAGAAAATGCTAATTTACTGTATCATAGTGGGCTATCAAAAAGATTAAAAGTTAGGAAAAAACCATGGGTATTTCGGGACGCATCGCCAAACATTTTTTACGTTCTTCGATGACGCCGCTGCTGGCTTTGGTGGCGGTGTTGTTGGGGGTGTTCGCCGTTGCGGTCACGCCGCGTGAGGAAGAGCCGCAAATCAATGTGACCATGGCGAACGTGATGATTGCCTATCCGGGCGCGTCGGCAAAAGATGTGGCGCAAACCGTGGCAACGCCCGCCGAGCAAGTGTTGTCGCAGATTGCGGGCGTTGATCACGTTTACTCGGTGTCGCAACCGGGTATGGCGGTGATTACCGTGCAGTTCAAAGTGGGGCTGGAGCATGTGCCGTCAATCGTAAAACTGTACGACGTGGTGCATTCGCATTCCGATTGGCTGCCGACCACGCAGGGCGTGATGCAACCGATTATTAAAGCCAAAGGCATCGACGATGTGCCGATTTTGGCGTTGACTTTGTGGCGCGAGCAGGCGGTGGGCGGCAGTATTGAGCTGACTCAAGTGGCGCACGCGATTGAAAACGAGCTCAAGCGTGTGCCCGGTTCGCGCGAGGTGAATACCTTGGGCGGCACGCAACGCTTGGTCAAAGTGCAACTCAATGCCGAAAGTTTGAATGCGGTGCAACTGACCATTCAGGACGTGCGTGCCGCCTTGCAAGCCGCCAATGTGTCGCAAAACGCCGGCATGTTGGCGCAGGACAATCGCGAAGTGCTGGTGCAAACGGGTGGCTTTTTGACCAATGCGCAGGACGTGAAACAGTTGGTGGTGGGGGTGTTCGCGGGCAAGCCAGTGTTCTTACGCGACATCGCGCAGGTGCAAGATGGCGCGGATCAACCGAGTAGTTATGTGTGGTTGGGCGCAGGTGCAGCGGCCGCCGACAAAGGCATTACCGCCAAGGGTGAATACACCGCCGTGACGGTGGCGATTAGCAAAAAGCCTGGCGCGAATGCGGTCGAAGTGGCGGAAAAATTATTGGCGCGCGTCGAAGAATTAAAAGGCAGCGTGATTCCCGCCGATGTGCAAGTCAGCATCACGCGCAACTACGGCGAAACCGCCAACGACAAAGCGATGAAGCTGATTAAAAAGCTGCTGTTCGCCACCGCTGCGGTGGTGTTGCTGGTGTGGCTGACGATGGGGCGACGCGAGGCGTTTGTGGTTGGCATCGCGGTGATGCTGACCTTGGCGGCGACTTTGTTCGCGTCATGGGCGTGGGGCTTTACGCTCAATCGAGTGTCGCTGTTCGCGCTGATTTTCTCCATCGGAATTTTGGTCGATGACGCGATTGTGGTAGTAGAAAATATCCACCGTCGTCGCGCTTTAGCCGCGCATCAACCGCTCTCGGAAATCATTCCTGATGCCGTCGATGAAGTCGGCAGTCCGACCATTTTGGCAACCTTTACGGTGATTGCCGCCTTGTTGCCGATGGCGTTTGTGAGCGGGCTGATGGGTCCATATATGAGTCCGATTCCGATTAACGCCTCGATGGGGATGTTGATTTCCTTGGCGGTGGCGTTCGTGATTACGCCTTGGTTGGTGCTGAAATTTTCAGGCGCACAGCACGCGGAACTGCATGACGAAAAGGATACGGCGTTAAGCAAATTTTTCCGTAAACGTCTCACGCCATTTTTGAATGGCGAACACGGCAAAGCGGCGCGGCGCAAATTATGGCTAGCGATCTTGGCGGGCTTAGTTGTAGCGGTGGGCTTAGGCGTGGTCAAGTTGGTCATCTTGAAAATGTTGCCGTTCGACAATAAATCCGAATTCCAAATCGTCGTCGATATGCCCAACGGCACAGCTTTGGAGCAAACCAGCGCGGTGCTGCATGACGTAGGTAGCTATCTGGCAACTGTCGAAGAAGTCACCGATTACGAGGCTTACGCGGGTTCAGCTTCGCCGATTAACTTCAATGGTTTGGTGCGCCAATACTATTTGCGCAACGAGCCGACGCAAGGTGATGTGCAAGTGAATTTGCGCGACAAACATCATCGCAGTCGCAGCAGCCACCAAATCGCTACGGCGGTGTTAGCCCCGATCGAAGCGATAGCCAAAAAATGGCACGCCAATATCAAAATCGTCGAAGTGCCACCTGGCCCGCCGGTGATGTCGCCACTGGTTGCCGAAATTTATGGCCCTGATTACGACGGCGCGCGTAGCGTGGCGAACAAGGTGCGTGAGCAGTTTGAAAAGACCGAGGGCATTGTCGGCATCGACGACTCGGTTACCAGTGCCGCGCCCAAGGTGATGTTGCAAGTGTTACAAAGCAAGGCGGCGATGTTGGGGGTCGCACCCCGCGACGTGGTGGACGTGATTAGCGTGGCGTTGGGCGGGCAAGACGTTACGTCCTTGCATGACGAAAATGCTAAGTACGCACCACCGTTGCGCATTGGTTTGCCTGCTGAAAAACGCAGCAAAATTTCGGACGTGCTCAAGCTCAAAGTGCGCGCCCGTGATGGCGTATTAGTGCCGCTCGCGGAGCTGGTGCAAGTGCAAAAGCTGGACAGGGACTATCCGATTTATCACAAGGATTTACTGCCCGTGGTGTATGTCGTGGCGGATATGGCGGGCAAGCTGGACAGTCCGCTGTACGGCATGTTTGGCATCAATGCCAAGACTAGCGATATGCAGCTCGTCGAGGGCGGCGCGTTGGAAAGTTACTACTTTAATCAACCGAGCAATCCGTATGCGAATTACGCGCTGAAGTGGGACGGCGAATGGCAAGTGACGTTCGAGACGTTCCGCGACATGGGCATCGCGTATGGCGTGGGACTGATTTTGATTTATTTGCTGGTGGTCGCGCAGTTCAAAAGCTATGTCGTGCCGCTGATTATCATGGCACCGATTCCGCTGACGATTATTGGCGTGATGCCCGGTCACGCGCTGTTCGGTTCGCAATTCACCGCGACTTCGATGATAGGCATGATTGCCTTAGCGGGCATCATCGTGCGCAACTCGATTTTGTTAGTGGACTTCGTCAACCTGCAAATTCGTGATGGCGTGTACTTACAACAAGCGGTGATTGCGGCGGCCAGTGCGCGTGCCAAGCCGATTATTTTGACGGGGCTGGCGGCAATGTTGGGCGCGTTGTTTATTCTTGATGATCCGATTTTTAATGGCTTAGCGTTGTCACTGATTTTCGGCATTTTGGTTTCAACGGTGCTGACTTTGGTTGTCATACCCGTGTTGTATTACGCATCGTTATACAAAAAAATCCCGTAAAATCGCGCCGCTTAAATTTTAGTAAAGGAAGAAATAATGAATCAAGAACGCATCGTACGCATTGTGGCAGGCTTGTTTGTCTTGCTGTCATTGGCTTTGGGCGCATCGAGCAGCCCTGTTTTTGTCAGCAGTAATTTTTTATGGTTCACCGCCTTTGTCGGTTTGAATTTATTTCAAAGCGGCTTCACGCAATTTTGTCCGATGACTAGCATCTTGGCAAAACTGGGCGTTAAGGGCGGCTCGTGCAATTAAATTTTTTACGCCAGCTACGCGCTAGCCACCTCAGTTTGACCTTGGTCGGATTGATGTGGCTAGTGCCATTTCTGCACTATCGCCACGAAAATCCGCTCACCACTTTTCATCAAGAGTGGTGGGCGTTTTTTTTAGGCTTGCTCGCCGCGAGTAGCTTGCTAGTGAAAGATGGCGGCGCCAAGTTAGTGCTGCCGCGCATGGTGTTGTTACCCTTGGGCTTGGTGCTAATTGCCTTGCTGCAAATGGCGTTAGGCGATATTGCTTACGTCGCGCAGGGAAAACTATTTATCTTGTATTTGTTATTTGCCGCGCTGTTGATGGTGGTGGGTGCGAGCTTACGCGAGCGCGTGGGTTTGACTTGCGTGGCAAGCACAGTGGCGATATTCGCGCTAGTCGCCGCCGAGTTGAATGCGGCTTTAGGCTTCATCCAGCATTTTCACTGGCACACGCCTTTGGATAGCGTCATCGTGAGTAAAGCTGCGGTGAGTTTGTATGGCAATTTGGCGCAACCGAATCATTACGCCAACTTTCTGGCATTGGGTTTAGCGGCATTGGGGCTGCTTTATCAACAAGGTAAGCTCAAGCTGCTTTACGTCTTGCCGTTGCTTGCGCCGCTGTTGTTTGTGCTGACTTTGAGTGGCTCACGTAGCTCGTGGCTGTACTTGATTTTTATGGCGTTATTGAGCTGGGGATTTGCTTGGCGCGATGCACAATTTCGTCGCTTAAAAATTTACGGCGTGCTGTTGCTAGTCGGTTTCGCACTGATGCACGGCGTGGTGCAACTACCCTTTGTGGTGAATGCGGGCGACCACCTGAATACCTTGACCCGCTTGCTTGCTGAGGATAACGGCACGCGCAGCATCCGCGCTTATTTGTGGCAAGAAGGTGGTGCGGTGTTTATGCAAGCCCCATTATTTGGCGTCGGTTTCGGGCAATTTGCGCTACATCATTTTCAAATGCAGCCCTGGCAAGGCGCGGGTGTGGTGGGGCTTTATACCCATGCGCATAATTTAATTTTCCAACTCGCTGCGGAGACTGGAGTGACTGGCGTGCTGTTGCTGCTGGGCACGTTGGGCGCGTGGTTGTGGGGGTTTCGGCGTGTGACGCTCACCGCAGCGCATTGGTGGGCGTATGCCGCATTGGGTGTGTTGGCGATACACAGCCTGTTGGAATATCCGCTTTGGTACAGTTATTTTTTAGCCTTGGCCGCGCTGCTAATTGGCTTGGTGGATGAGCGAAAGTTTAAGTCGCTGAACCCCAATTTGGCGGACATGCTGTTGCTCGCTTTCATCATGCTGGGGGCGGTGTCGCTGTGGCAATTTGAACGCGACTACCAGCGGCTTAGAACCGCTATCGTGAGCTTTACTCAGCATAGTGACGCTGACCATGCCGCCGAGCATTACCGTGATGCTTTGTTGGCACTCGACGCGAACTCTTTGTTGCACGGCTATGCGATGTTTTATCTCAATTCGCTATTGCCGTTGGATGCGCAACATCTCGCCGAGAAATTGCAGCAAACCCGCAACGTGCTGCGCTTTTTGCCAACGGCTGAGGTGGCTTACAAATATGCGTTTTTGTTGGCACAAGATGGTCAACTTGCCGCTGCCAAAATCGCCTTGACCCAAGCAATTTGGTCGTACCCGCATCACTCGGCCGCATTGCAATTATTAGCAACATTGGCTGCGAATGACCCCGCGCACTTTGTGGCTCTGCTAGAATTCGCCACCCAAAAACAACAGGAGTATGACTTTGCAGTTCGTCCTTGATAACGTGTTCCCCATTGGCATCGCAATTTTTTCTGGCGTGATGTTGTTCTGGTCGATTTTCGGCAATCGCATTCGTGGCATTAAGGCGGTCGATACTGCCGCCGCCTTACAACTCATCAATCACAAAAATGCTTTCATCCTCGATGTGCGCGAACAGGCTGAATACGACGCAGGGCATTTGCTCAACGCCAAGTTAATTCCGCTCGGCAAGCTCAAAGCGCGCATCTCTGAACTAGATAAATATCGCGACAAAACGGTCGTGGTGGTGTGTCGTTCGGGCAATCGTTCGGGTTCGGCGACCGCCATCCTCACCAAAGCGGGTTTCACTGACGCGTACAACCTGGCAGGCGGCGTGTTGGCGTGGCAGTCCAGTAAACTTCCCTTGAGCAAATAACATGGCAAAAGTGTTGATGTACTGCACCGCAGTGTGTCCGTATTGCGTGCGCGCCGAGCAGTTGCTGCAACGCAAAGGTGTGACCGAAATCGAGAAAATTCGCGTTGATTTAGCACCCGAATTACGCCTCGCGATGATGGAAAAAACGGGTAGGCGCACCGTGCCGCAAATTTATATTAACGACCAGCATATTGGTGGCTTTGATGATTTAGCCGCGCTCGATTTAGCTGGCAAACTCACCCCTCTTTTAGCTCAATAAACTTAAGGAATTAGCATGACCGAAGCCGCCGCAGCACAGCCCGTTTTTAGTATGGACAAAATCTATGTGAAAGATATTTCACTGGAAATTCCGCACGCACCGCAGATTTTTTTAGATCACAGCAGTCCACAAATTGATGTGCAACTGCATAGTCAAGCGGCTGCGATTGAAGACGGCGTTTTCGATGTCACCATCACCTGCACCGTCACGGCCAAGCTGGGTGAAAAAGTGATGTTTCTGATTGAAGCCAAGCAAGCGGGGATTTTCCAAGCGCGCCATATTCCTAATCCAGAACTGGAAGCTGTTTTGGCAGTGATGTGCCCGAACATCTTGTTCCCGTATTTGCGCGAAGTGGTCTCGGACGTGTCTGTGCGTGGCGGCTTTGCTCCCGTGTTACTTAATCCCATCAATTTTGAAATGTTGTATCAACAGCAAAAGCAGCAACAAGCTGAAGCCTCGACTGCAACGACTCACTAATGTTTAATTTTTCCCGTTTTGGCTTTCTCGCTGCCTTGCTCGCGCTGAGCGGTGCAGCGCACGCGGTCGAATTTATTTCGGTGTCATCAGCGCACGCCACCTTGTATGACGCGCCCTCGGCAAAAGGCAAAAAACTGTTTGTGGTTAACCGCTACATGCCCTTCGAGGTGGTGGTGAATTTAGATTTGTGGGTCAAAGTACGCGACCGCACGGGCGGTTTGTATTGGATAGAAAAACGCGACATTTCTTTCAAACGCTATGTGTTCGCGGTCGCACCTTTAATCGAAGTGCGCAAACAGCCCGAATTTGCCGCGCCGCGCGCCTATCAAGTACGCCAACAAGTCGCTCTCGAATTGCTAGAAGACAGCGGCACAGGCTGGTTAAAAGTGCGTCATCAAGATGGCGACATTGGCTATGTCAGCAGCAAAGACGTGTGGGGCAGTTGATGAACATTACGGTACTTGGCGCAGGCGCATGGGGCACGGCGATGGCAAGCAGTCTCGCGCTGCATCATCAAGTCATTTTGTATGCGCGCAACGCCCAGCAAGTCGAGATGATGCAAGCGACGCGAATGAACCGCGCTTATTTGCCTGACATCAATTTGCCTGCTGCATTAACCTTCAGTGCGGATTTAAGCAGTGCGGTTGCAAGTGCCGAACTCATCATCTTGGCGGTGCCACTGGCCGCTTTGCGCAGTACGCTAAAAGCCTTACCTAGCTTGCCTGACAAGGTGGGATTGGTATGGTTGTGTAAAGGTTTGGAAGCGGACAGCGGCTTGTTGCCGCATCAAGTCGTCGCTGAAGAGTTAGCGGATAGCGTGCCGCGCGCGGTGTTGTCAGGCCCTAGCTTCGCATTGGAAGTTGCCAAAGGGCTGCCGACCGCGCTGACCTTGGCGAGCAGCGATGCTGAGTTTGCGCGACATACTGCCAAAGCCTTGCGTGCGCCGCATTTACGCGTGTATGCCAGCACCGATGTGGTGGGTGTAGAAATCGGCGGTGCGGTGAAAAATGTGTTGGCGATTGCCGCTGGCATTTCGGATGGTATGGGCTTAGGACTCAACGCCCGCGCGGCATTGATGACACGAGGTTTAGCAGAAATTTCACGTTTAGGTGTGGCACTCGGCGGCCGTGCCGAAACCTTGATGGGCTTGTCGGGTGCGGGCGATTTGATTTTGACTTGCACGGGTGATTTATCGCGCAATCGCCAAGTGGGCTTATTGTTGACACAACAACATGCGTTACCTGAAATCATGCGCCGCTTAGGCCATGTCGCAGAAGGGGTGTACTCGGTGCGCGAAGTGTATCAACTGGCGCAGCGGCTCAACGTCGCGATGCCGATTTGTGCCGCTGTGTATCGGATTATTTACGAGCAAGTAGCTGTTAAAGAAGTGCTCGCCGAGCTGCTTAATCGCCCTGTGCATAGCGAGTTCGATCAGTAGTTTTGCGGTGCAGCTATCGCGCGATGAATCGCCTTCCATCAGTCCAGTTTTGAATGAGCGGCTACCGCTCCGCCCCCGTAAATCCCACCTGCCGCCAGGCTTCAAACACCGTCACCGCCACCGTATTGGATAAATTCAAGCTGCGATTATTGGGCATCATGGCTAAGCGCACACGTTGCTCCGTTGTGAATTTTTCGCGCACAGCATCGGGCAAGCCGCGACTCTCAGGACCAAATAAAAACGCATCGCCATCTCGAAAAGTAACGCTGTGAAAGGCTTGCGAGCCTTTAGTGGTCATGGCGAACACGCGTTGCAAATCAAACTGTGCCAAACATTCGTCTAAATTTTCATACACTTTCAGCGTAGCAAACTCGTGGTAATCCAGCCCCGCGCGGCGCAATTGTTTATCGTCCAGAGCAAAGCCTAGCGGCTTAATTAAATGCAACTGGCAGCCCGTGTTAGCGCATAAACGAATTACATTGCCTGTGTTAGGCGGGATTTCAGGTTCAAACAAAATGACGTGGAACATAGTTTTATGGAGTGAAATTAGTTGGGGCTGAGCATTCGGTAATGGCGTGTTTGCATCTCAATTAAACGGCTGCGCGTGCGGGCAAAATCGGCGGCGGATAAATCAGGCGCGTACAACGTTTCCGCGCTCACCGCCGCACTGGCAATCAGCTTGATGTGATGATCGTACAACACGTCTATCAGCCAACTAAAGCGGCGCGCCGCACTACCGCGTTCGGCATTGAGCAGTGGAATATCCGACACGAAAACGTAGCTAAATTGTTGCGCCAAACTTAAATAATCGGCTTGGTCGCGTGGCTGCTCGCACAGCTCGTAAAAATTTAGCCACACACTATTTCTCGCCGCGCGTTTAATTTTGAGCGTGCGTCCGTTAAGTTGCAGCGGCGCGTCATGGCTGCTTAGTCCCGCGCTAATTTGCTCAAATAATTTCGCTAATTTGTGCTCACTCGCATGATTATTCGGCGTGATAAAAAAGCTCGCTGCCGCACCCGCTTGCAGACGGTAATCGTGTCCGCCATCGACCTGTAGCACCTTGAGTTGCGTTTGCAATAAAGCAATCGCGGGCAGGAAATTTTGCCGCTGTAGCCCATGCGCATACAGCTCGTCGGGGGCTTGATTGGAGGTGGTTACTAGCACCACGCCGCGCGCCATTAACGCCTCCAACAAGCGCGCCAAAATCATCGCATCGGCAATATCGTCGATATGGAATTCGTCCAAACACAGTAAACGCGTGGCGTGCGCGATGTCGGCGGCAGCCGCAATCAATGGGTCGGCGTGCGCAGCGTGCAATTTCATGGCGTGATGCACTTCTGCCATAAAGTGATGAAAATGCAGTCGCCGCTTGCGCTGATAAGGCACGCAGGCAAATAAGCCATCCATCAAAAAAGTTTTACCTCGCCCCACGCCGCCCCATAAATACAAGCCTTGCGGCACATCTGGGCTGAGCAAACTGCGCCCTAAAAACTGATTGCGCTGCGACTTAAACTCAATCAGCTCGTGCCACAAAGCATCCATTGCCAACAGCGCGTGCGCTTGTGCTGTATCGGCTTGCAAGCCTTGTTCGGCATAGGCTTGCGCGTACCAGTCACTAGGGCTTTGCAGCGATGCAACGCTCATCAATTAAGTGTTTTGAATAACAATCTTGGGGAACGCCGCGCTATGGTCTTGCGCCATGTCGGCGACTTTGACGGCGATGCGGCGCGCGATGGTTTTGTAGGTTTTGCTAATGTCGCTATCAGGGGCGGCAACAACAGTTGGTTTGCCCGAATCGGCGTATTCGCGAATGCTGATGTCGAGTGGCAAGCTGCCCAAAAATTCTACGTCGTAATCGGCACACATTTTCGCGCCACCGCCTGCGCCAAAAATATGCTCTTCGTGCCCGCAGTTTGAGCAAATATGTGTACTCATGTTTTCTACGATGCCGATAATTTTGATGCCGACTTTCTCAAACATCTTGAGCCCTTTGCGCGCATCGAGCAGCGCGATGTCTTGCGGCGTGGTGACAATAATCGAGCCTGTCACGGGCACTTTTTGCGCTAGCGTGAGTTGAATATCGCCTGTGCCGGGCGGCAAATCTACAATTAAATAATCGAGATTATCCCAACGCGTTTGACGCAGCAGTTGGTCGAGTGCTTGGGTGACCATCGGACCGCGCCAAACCATCGGCGCGTCGTCGCCCGCAATCATGTAGCCAATCGACATAGATTGCAGACCGTGGTTGCTCATCGGCTCCATCGACTTGCCGTCACGCGAACTGGGCTGACCGCTAATGCCCAACATGGTGGGCTGCGAAGGCCCATAAATATCAGCATCCAAAATCCCCACGCGCGCGCCCTCAGCCGCCAATGCCAGCGCGAGATTCACGGCAGTGGTGGATTTACCCACGCCGCCTTTGCCACTTGCCACCGCGATGATATTTTTCACGCCCTCGACTAAAGCTACGCCGCGTTGCACCGCATGGGGTACGACTTTGCTACTGACGTTGACGCTGATTTTGCTCGCGCTGGGTAAAGCCGCTTTGAGGTGTGATTCAACTTGCGTGCGGATGTCGCCCCATACGCTTTTGGCGGGATAGCCCAGCAAAATATCGAGGCTTAATTGCGTGCCTGATATTTGGATATTTTTGACCGATTTTCCCGTTACGAAATCTTTTTGCGTATTGGCATCAATTAAATTTTTTAAGGCGGCAAGTACGTCGGTGTCGGTAAAGCTCATGGGAAAACTCCAAAAGAGGGAACAAAAAGAGGCGCGGATTCTATCCGAATTTACACCGACAAAAGTCGCTTAAACATTAGGGGAATGAGGCATGAACCAATTCAACTTGTTATGCAGAGCAACTACGCCGCCAATGATGATGAGCGTAGGCGCGTGCGGTTTTTCGCGTAACACGATGTCGGGCAAAGTCGCTAGCGTACCCGTCAAAACGCGCTGATTTTGCGTTGTGCCTTGCTGCACTAAGGCGGCGGGCGTGCTGGCGGCTAGACCATGCTTAATCAGCTCGGCACACAAAGTGTGGATGCCGAGCAACCCCATATACACCACCACGGTTTGCTGCGGACGCGCCAATGCATCCCAGTCCAAATTCATCGTGCCATCTTTAAGATGCCCCGTCACAAAAACGCACGATTGCGCATGGTCGCGATGCGTAAGCGGAATGCCTGCATACGCTGCCACGCCTGACGCGGCGGTGATGCCGGGCACGACTTGAAAGGGAATCTTTTGCGCGGCTAGCGTTTCGATTTCTTCACCACCACGTCCAAAAATAAACGGATCGCCGCCTTTTAAGCGCACCACTTTTTTGCCGTCTAAAGCCAGTCTCACCAGCAAATCGTTAATCGCTTCTTGCGGCAAGGTGTGCTGCGCGCG
>Ga0105164_10000362_pt1 | contig 33728 bp, 32 predicted proteins | sample VDWuncwatermetaG_FD_89674 | JGI IMG/M metagenome (GOLD analysis project Ga0105164, IMG submission 89674) | Wastewater microbial communities from Netherlands to study Microbial Dark Matter (Phase II) - VDW unchlorinated drinking water | ecosystem: Environmental > Aquatic > Freshwater > Drinking...
CCAGCTGCACCAAGAATATGTACAGCGTAAGATAATGGCTAAACCAAGAAGTCAACCCCGCCAAGATGTAGGCTGCATAAAACCACAATGGCGCTGCTTCCGGATCTTTTGAGCTTATAATCTTAAACATTAAAAACGATGAAAGAAATGTGGTAAATATTGCAAGGGAATACCCTCTTACCTCCTGAGAATACGCTATTAAAAGAGGATGTATGCTTAACAAAATACACGTAATAACCGAGATCCTGGTAGATTTAAACATCTCTTTTGTAAAAAAATAACCGACTATAACCGTCAACAATCCGAATATTACAGACGGGATTCTAATGATATAGTCATAGGTCCCGAATAAGCAGATCCAGTAATGTAAAATAAAGGTGTAAAAAAACGAATTTCCGCTGTTGCTGCGTATTGTGGCGAGCACTGTATTCTGCGGGGTATTCATCTGCCAATAATCTTTTGAAGAAAACACCTCTTTATGCAGGTTTACGGTATCGTCCGGCAGATCTATAAAAGATCCTCTCGGGTCCTTTATCCCTAAAGCCGAACTGACAGAAGCCTTTTCATCATTCCATATCCCGTGCGCGTCAAGTTTATAAATCCTGAGGAATAAAGCTATAAAAATTACCGCGGCAATAATTAGCTTATTTTTCATTAATCAACTCCTATTTTATTCTCAATTATATAAGAAGGCCTGTTCAACGTCTGTTGGTATATCTTCGAAATATACATGCTCATAATCCCTAATGACAGGAGAATAACGCTCCCCAAAAAAAGCATAGTTGTTATAATCGCAGGATAGCCGGGTAAATTTATCCCGGAAAGTTTTGCGGTAAAAATCCAAACAAGGTATATGCATACCCCTGCGAGTGTAAGAAAACCCGCTATAAGCGAAAAATACAGCGGCAAAACGGAAAAAGATACGATGCCCCTGATGAATTCTTTTATCGGATTGATACTTTTAAATAAAGAAAAATGAGTTTTGCCGGCAAATCTTGGCTGCCGTTCATAAAATACCTGAATCTGTTTAAAGCCGACCCATCTGGACAACCCTCTCATAAACGGGTCGTATTCATTAAGACGGATAATTTCATTTAACGCGCGCCTGGACAATAATTTGAAATCGCCGCTGTCTTTGAGGATATCAATGTCAGAGACCGCGTTAATCATCTTATATGCCTGCTTGGTCAGCCACAATTTTATCGGTGATTCCCCTATCCTTTTGGTTCTGGTGGTATGAACAACGTCGAAACCGGCCTTCCATTTTTCCAAGAGTTCCGGGATAAGTTCCGGAGGGTCCTGAAGATCGGCATCCATATATATAACAGCATCACCCTTTGCGTGCCTTAGACCGGCTATAGTACACGGCGCGACGCCGAATGTCCTGGACATATTTATGATTTTGATATTTTTGTTCTGCTTGCGCTGCTCCATTAATAATTCTAATGATTTATCCGTTGAGGCATCATTTACAAATATCAGCTCATACTCAATATTTAAAGGGGCAATAATGTTTTTCAATCTTTTTATCAGTTCCGTAATTACCGCCTCTTCGTTTTTGAAAGAAAAAACTACGGACAGCAACATAAATCCTCCTTAACTAAATAGACGCGTATTTTCTTTTCAGCGTTTTTGCGGCCATTTCCCTGATATGCGTTACGGTAGCGGCATTAAATTTTTTCTGCATCATGCTCAAGTATCTGGGACTGTTGTAATACGCCCCAAACGCATAGTCGCGAAAAGACAGCACCTGCCCGCCTTTAAGATATTTTGTAGGCAAGGGAAATGTCTCATAGGAATACTGAGAATAACCCTGCCATGAATCAGGCAGGGGCCAGTTTTTCTCAACAGCCTGGTTGTAAAGCTGCGAACCCGGATACGGCATAGCGCAGTAGATATTAGCCCACTCTGCATTAATATCCAGCATAAGATTCAGCGTATCGTTCATTGAATCGTAATCGTCTTCAGGCAGGCCGAAAATATAATTCGCGCATATATATATGCCTGCGTCATAAGTCATCCTGACCACTTTTTCTACGGTTTCTAATTTATAACCTTTGGTCACGTCTTCAATCACCCTCTTGCTGCCGGATTCAAATCCGTAAGCCAGCCAGTTTATCCCTGCCTTTTTCATCTTCGGCAGCATCTTCCCGGTAACCGTATTGACGCGGGCATAAGCCCACATATTTAAGCCATATTTTCTTTCTATGATCCTGTCGCATAGCTCTATAACGCGCTTTTCATTTAAGGCAAACATCTCGTCGATAATCTTGATATTTTTCACTGAATACGTCTTTACAAGAAAATCAAGCTCCTCCATAACTTTATCTACACTGCGGTAACGGATGGCATTTGTCCCAAACAAGGCATTGATGCAGCAAAAGCCGCAATGAAACGGGCATCCCAGGCTGGTATACAATACAGCATAAGGCTGGCGGTTTTTGATATCGTCAAAACAATGCCAGTTATGCGCGCGGTATTTTTCCATAGGAAGCAAATCCCACGCAGGCATAGGTATATCGTCTATGTTTTTCATAACGGCAGGCGCAGGGTTAGAAATCACATTGCCGCTATCCTTAAACCACAATCCTTCTATGGAATATTCTTTCTTTTTATTTTTTAGCGCATCAACCAATTTAGGAAGCGTGTAAAACCCCTCGCCCTGGCAGACAAAATCAGCGTTCTCTTCGATTGCAGTACGGCGCGGCAAAGCGCTTGGGTGCAGGCCCAACAAGATAGTCTTAATGCCTTCATCTATCCTCTTGACTGCCGAAATAATCTTGCCTGCGCCTGTCATATTCATCGTTGACGCCGAAGGATTTGTCCCTGACACCACAACAGCCGCCAACAGCGGGTCTACGTCTTTAATTTTCCTGGCAGTCTGTTCGTAATCCCAACCTTCTGCCTCTGCGTCATACAATAAAACCGAGTAGCCCTTGCTGCGAAGAAAACCAGCCAGAATAGCGCCCCATAGCGGCGGCTCTATAGCGGTCAGCCCGAACGCACTCAATTCACCGTAAAGCTCTTTTTGACTGCCTGGTTTGACCAGGACAATATCAACTTTACTCATTTATGGCACCTATGATATCATTATCGGCAAAATGGCTTAAGCCGGACAGAAAATCCCTGTTGCCGAGTTTAAAAATATATTCATCCCTAAAACCGAAATTTTTTAGCTCAATGCGGGCGTTTCTGCTGTTTAGTATATTTAATATCAAACTATCAAGGCCGCCCTTATTTATAAATGCCTCTTCTATTGTGATGATTCGTTTATATTTTTTCAAAATATTAAAAATAAAATCATCGTTTACGGGTTTTAACAAAAATACATCCACAAGCCCGGCCTTAACATTGCTTTCCTGAAGTTTACGCGCTATCTTTAAGGCCTTATGCGTCATAAAGCCGGTTGTAACCATGCAAACCTTATCGCCTTTCAGCAGCTCGCAAGCCCCTTTCTGCCATTCAAAATTTTTGCCTTTATCATAAATTGCAGGCAAAGGCTTTCCGTCCAACCGTATATATTTCGGCTGTTTGACCCTGATAGAAAAATCTATAAATTTTTCTGCCATCAAAGCGTCACTGGGAGAAAATAAAATAACGTTAGGAAGCGCCCTTATTATGGTAAGATCCTCCAGGCAGTGATGCGTAGGCCCTGACACATCGTAGCTGACCCCGCCGCCTACACCTATAAGGTTTACATTTATATCTCTATGCTGAGCGGATAATGCCAGGTTTATCCTTATCTGCTCATAGGCCCTCATTGTTAAAAATGGGGCGATAGCATAAGCGTATACCGTAAAACCTTCCAGCGCTAGCCCCGTAGAGACATTTATCAGATTCTGCTCTGCGATGCCTACATTTATAAATCTATCTTTAAAATCTTTTCTTAATTTGTCAAGCACGGGGGATCCAAAATCAGCGGATAAGAAAAAGATCCTGCTGTTTTCATGCATCTTTTTGTAAATCCGCCCTATCAAGGCGTCTCTCATTGTCCTAATCGGTACGCCGTTCATTTAAGTCCTTCGATCAGATTATCGATATCTTCCGCCTTTAATGTTTTTACATGGCAAAGCGGATCGTTTTCCAACGCGCAAATGCCTTTACCTTTACAGGTATTCGCTATCAAAACCTTGGGCCTGTTATCTTTGCTTTTTTTGAAACTATTCAAAGCCGCATAGAGCTGCTTTATGCTATGGCCGTCTACTGCGGATGTTTGCCATCGGAAAGCGTCGAATTTATTTTCCAAAGGTTCCAAGCCCAATATATCTTTTTGATAACCAAGCATAGACATCTTGTTATTGTCCACTATCAATATTAAATTGTTAAGCTTATGAAAAGAGGCGAACATAACAGCCTCCCAAACAGCGCCCTCATTTAATTCCCCGTCGCCTGATAAAACAAATACATTTTTATCAAGTTTTTTCCTTTTTAACGCCAAGGCGATTCCGCAGGCAACACCAAGGCCGTGCCCAAGGGAGCCGTTTATAGTCTCAAAACCCGGCACCGCGGTATCCGGGATAGCGCATAAAAAAGAATCTTCCTGGCCTATTTTGTCTAATTCTTTTTTGCTGAAAAATTTTAAATCCGCTAGTATCGGATACAAGGAAACCGCCCCGTGCCCCTTGCTGATTATCATCCTATCCCTGTTTTCCCAGTTTATATTCTTAGGATTATACCTTAAAATGCCGCCGTAATACAAGGCGACAAATATTTCGATATCAGACAATGAAGACGCAATTCTCGTCTCCGGGCAGCATTTATGCAGCTTGAGCGTCTCTTTTCTGAGATTTTCAGCCCTTTTATTCAGGGCCTGAAAAAAACCTGTTTTATTGCGTTTTTTGTTCATCGTCTTTTAAAAGCACCTTGACCTCATCCATAAAAGGCTTCATCTTATGCACAGTTTCTCTTATTAACAGCTTCTTTCTCTGTATCTCTTCATCAGACATGCTGTTTATCTTGCCTGTTATTATATACGGTATGCCTCTTATTTCATTACTGGCAAATTTAAGGACAGCCGCGGTAAGGCTTAAAAGAACGAAACCAGCGACAAACACAACGCCTAATTTAATAAAGAACGGCCCGAATACGGATAGCAGATTTTTTTTGATTTTTATATTCAAAGAGGCCGGCGGCTCAATTTCGTTTTGGGCGTTTACTTCTATCGCATTTTTAAAATACTCATTTTTCGCCTTCTGGAGCCTTTCATAGGCCTCATTCAGGTTAGCGCCCTGCACAATAAGCGACAGTTCCGGGATATGCAGATAAAATGTATTATTTTTCTTTGTCAGCATAACGCAATATTGCTGCTTTAAAAAATATTCCAGATCTTTCTCTCTGTCAGCCATTTTACAGTTCTCCTCTTTTAATTAATAAAAGTCAAGATGACTAGATTCTTTATTTTATGACTATTTAGCGGGATATTTGTTTTTTCAAGAATTTTCTGGGCTACATCCACGGGAGAAGCAACAGCTATGTCGCCGTATTTATTTTTCATCAGTTTCAGGTTGCCGTTTAAAATCTCTTCGACATCAGCGTTGATAGCTGCGCTATGCTCTCTGACCCTCTCGTCGTATTCACAATTGACGGGGATTCCCGTATAAAAGGCCAACGAATAACAAATCTTATCCCAAGTCCTGCCGTACTCTGCATTTCCTTGCTGTTGCGGAGTATGGCCCGATCTTAAATTCGGCGCCATAAACAGCGCGTTTTTGCCTTGAAGTATCTTTTTTATGTCCCGGACCTCATCCTGGCTAAAAACATTCAATATAACATTTGTTGTTGCTTTTAATGGCTTGACAAAACACTTTATTTCATAAATATGCAATACTATTAAAGTACAGGCAACAAATGCGCAAAATGTTTTTCTTGCCATGCCGGAACAAAGATTATTGTGCCTTTTAATGTATCTGTCCAAAAATACAACTGCGCCTATCACGGTCAACAGAGACAATGGAATGGCTAACCTTCCAAGCGATCTTATCTGAAAAAACCTATACCACATCTCTGCAAGGATGCCGGCCGGAGTAAAAACTATGCTGTTTATTTTATGCCCGAATACATGAATAACATATCCCCAGCTTAATATATATAATATAAAAACCGCTATGCTTATTGTAAATGCCGGCGGCAAAGGCCTATCCGCATAAAAATATGAGGCAAACCTTAATTTTAATTTTGCAAGGAATGATTTAATATTACGCGATATTTCGATAAAATTAAAAATAATCAAAACACATATTATTCCTAATGCCACGGTGCCCAGATACGCAAAGCCCTCATATTCTCCTGGCTGAAGCTTATCAGTTGTTACGGGAAATCCTATTTTCGCAAGATACGAACCGCCCGGATACGCGCTGGCCGGCGGTATCACCAGCGAAAAAACATCAGCAACTGAAAACCCTCCTCCGAATCCGAAAACCAAAGATGTTACCCATGGGACAGATTTTGAAAAATCATAGGCTGCCGTGAAATAGATAATATTAAAAGCGATAAAAACCGCTAATAAAAATACCGCTAAAACATATCTGAATCTTTTATCTTTAAGCCATTTTCCGCTGATTATGGAGTTTATAAAAATACATAAAAGGCATACGCAGGTAATAATGCATAAACCGTATAAAAGATACGGGTCAGAAGACGCTATTATAAAAACCGCCAGGAGTTTAACGGCATTAAGCACAGATTGCTGTCTGTATAATTGAATATAAAAATATATGAATGCCAGGTACAGCGGAAAATGAAAGACCACCAACGGCTGGCCATAATTACATCTGGCTAACAATGAAAACGATAAAGCGCATAGAATAACGCCCAATAACTTTAACAAAAAATACCTGACCTTAAAAATCTCAAGCAAAAGATACGCAAAATACGCGGTAAAAAATACCGCCATTATTTCAATCAAGCCAAAATAATACAACTCCGATAAAGGCGCATACAACCTTGACAATGCCTTAAATAATATGGCAAAAATCGGTATGGCCCCTCCTCTCAATACATCCGCGTCATGAAAAGGAAAAGTCAGGCCTTTGATAAGCCCCAGAGGAAAAGAAAAAGGTTCCTTTGCGTAAATCATAAAACTAGCCAACCTATTTACGCCTTCATAGTTCACCACAGGCATCTTGCCTGAAAATGGCAGGCAATTAATATATCTTAATGAAAAAATAACCGCGGCAATAATGGATGACAGAAATGCAAACTGTTTATTAAGCTTATGCGTATTAGTCATAAATTTAAAAATTTAACCGCAGTGAAATTACCGCTGTCAGATTTTCCCAGACAGTAGACAGGTTGTTTACTTTTGACACACCGCTTGCGCGGGAACGAAATTGTGTAGGGACACTTATTATTTTATAGCCGTTTCGCTTCGTTCGTATTATCAGCTCCATTAATACGGCCCAGCTGCGCCCTTTGGATTTAAGTTGTATTTTTTCAAGCAGCTGCCGCCTAAACATCATTACACCCTGAAATTTAGGCAAAGGGCCGAATAACAAACAATACAAAATCTTTTCTGACAAAGATAATACCTTGGCTATTAAAGAACTTTTACGATTCGGCAGATATCCCAATACCATATCTGTATTTTTTATTGAAGAAACAAATTGCTTAATAATGTCTGCGGGAAATTGGCCGTCAGCCGGGAAAAAAGTAACTAAATCGCCTTTGGCATTATTAAAACCCGTACTGTAAACCCCGCCCAGGCCTTTGTTGCTGTTATGACGAATCACCCGCACACCTTTAATACTTTTGGCCAAACTATCTGCAAGCGAAGCTGAACCATCACTGCTACCGTCATCTACGATAATAATTTCATACGAACAGCCTAACCCTGCCAAGGACATACTAAGCTCTGATGCCGTTGCATCCAGGCTTTTTACCTCGTTATAAGTCATAACTATTGCTGATATATAAGGATTCATTTGCGCGAACGAATTATCCTGGCCGGAACGCCAACCGCAACGGCAAAATCTTTTAAATCTTTAGTAACTACCGAACCTGCGCCTACTTGCGCGCCTTTTCCAATATGCACGCCTGGTAATATTATAGAGCCCACTCCTATATCGCAATTATCTCCTATAGAAACAGGCGCAAAATGTAAAGGCGCCTTCAATATCGGCATATTCTCGTATGTAAGCTCATGGGATGATGTGATTATTTTAACACCCGGTCCGATGCCCACACTGGCCCCTATGGTCAACCCGCCTGCGCTGTGAAAAAAACACTGCTGGCCGATCCATGTCCCGCTTCCGATAGTCATTTTATTTTTGTGATAGCCTTTAAGTATGGCGTAATGGCCTATATACACATCATCGCCTATTTCGATATTTTCCGGATGAAATACCAAAACGCCGTCTTCAAATATTACGTTTTTTCCCAATTTGGAGAATTGAGAAGGGGAAAATTTCCCTGTCCCATGGCTTTTAAACGATGGCATTTAGTTTCCTCATATTGCTTTTTAGCGGAACCATCTTGGCAGGGATTCCGACTGCCAGATGCCATTTTGGCACATCTTTAGTAACTACGGCATTAGAAGACACAAAAGCCCCCTCTCCGATCTCTACCCCCGGTAAAATAGTGCAATTGGCACCCAAAGAAGCGCCTTTTCTGATCACAGGCCCGATATATTTATTCTTTTTTATTCTTACCGGGTATTTATCATTTGTCAATGTAACAGAAGGGCCCATAAATACATAATCTTCTATAATTGTTTCTGTAGGGATAAAAACCGAGGATTGAATGCTGACATGGTTGCCTATTTTGCAATTATTTTCTATTACGGTATTCGTGCCGATTAAAACGTTGTTTCCTATCATGCAGTTTTCCCGTATTAATACCCTGTGGCCGGTCCGCACGAAATTGCCGATTTTAACATTGCAATAAATTGTGCTGTCTGACCTGATTATTGCGTTTTTACCTATGATGCAGCCTTTAAACCGGGCGTGGACGAAATCCAGGTGCTTTTCTCCTATTTCCAATAAAATTTTGGTATTAGGATAGCCCAAATACACATTTTCCAGGATGATCGAATTCGCACCTATTTCATTTTTGCCGTATGCCTTTACGGAATAATGTATTTTGATATTTTTGCCTACTTCAGTAATCATCGAATCCTCTCCTTTCTTATGGTTTCAACATACCATCCGATAGTTATCCTTAACCCATCTTCAAAATTTACTGTCGGCTTAAAGCCTATCAGCCCTTTAGCCAGCTCTATGCTTGCGCAGTGCCGCCTGACATCAGCAGGCCTCGAAGAAACATGTTTGACCTTAACCGCCTTTACCTGCATTATATCCAGAATCAATTTTACCAAATTATTTATCGATATCTCTGTGCCACTGGCTATGTTTATAATTTTATTTCTGCAGGTTTTTGATTTATATATTTCGATAAAAGCCCGCGCTGTATCCTTTACGAATAGATAATCGCGCGTCTGCCTGCCGTCTCCGTAAATCTCAACCGGTTTTCTTTGCAGCACTTTTTTTACGACTAAAGGAATAATGCCTGCGTAAAGGCCTTCATTCTGGCGCGGGCCGTAATTATTAAAAGGCCTTAATATAGAAAGATCTATCCCGTATGTTTTAGCATAAGACAGGCACAATTGGTCTGCCGCTATCTTGCTGGCTGCGTACGGCGTTGACGGAACATATGGATGTTTTTCATCCATAGGTACATACTGCGCAGTACCATATGTTTCAGACGTCGAACAATGAATAAGTGTTTTAAAATAACCCTGCCTTGCCAGTTCGCAAAGAGTCAAAACAGTGTTAACATTTTCTTCAAAGGCCATTCTTGGCTTAATGAGAGATGCGGGCAACGGAATAACCGCTAAATTAAAAACAACATCTATATTATTTGCTGATATTATATTTTTCATCCTGCTATAATCAGCTGCATTGTTTTTATAAAGCTTCAGACCGGGATACAACCTCTTTGCATCTTGCAGATTACTCTCCTTGCCTAAAAACAAATTATCTATCACAACGAGCGACTTGGGCCTTTTCGCAGCTATCGCCTCGCACAAATGGCTCCCTATGAAACCGGCGCCGCCGGTAATTAAAATCCGCTTATTCTTAAGCATTAGACCGTCCTGGAATTGCTTTTGTTATGCTGTTGGCTATAAACTCCTGATCCACACGCCCCATAGTATGATACAAAGGAATGGTCAAGGATTGTTTATACGCTAAATAAGCATTTTTGTATTTATCTTTGGAAACTTTAAAATTCTTTCTGTAAAAATCCAATGCAGGGACACAGTAAGTGCCGAATTTTGTTTCTATGCCTTTTTTTCTCAAAACTTCGCTTAATCTATCCCTGTTTATTTTTTTGGACAACAAAATCACATAAGATTGATAAGTATGCCTGTAATTTTTTGGGCAGGCCGGCAATTTTACCAGTTCTTTGTCCTGGAACCCCTTTAATAATCTATTGTAATTTCCGGCCAAGGATATCCTACGGTGTATTATATCTTCGATTTTCACGGCCTGATTCAATAAAACCGCTGCCTGGATATCCGACATCCTGAAATTATACCCATAGCTGACAAATCTATTGTTTTCTAACCCCTGGTTTCTTAAAAATTTCAACCTTTTAGCGAGTTTGCCGGAATCCGTGATAACGCATCCGCCCTCGCCGGAAGTAATGATTTTTCTGGGGTGAAATGAAAATACACCTATGTCGCCGAATGAACCTATCTTTTTATCATGTATTTTTGAACCAAAAGCGCATGCAGCATCTTCTATAACAGACAAATTATGCTTATGCGCAATCTTCAAGATAGCCTTCATATCTGCAGGCAGCCCAAATTCAGAAACCGGCATAATTGCTTTTGTATTTTTCGTTATAGAGCTTTCGATTTTCTCCGCTGATATATTAAACGTATCAAGATCGATATCGCAAAATGTAGGCGTTGCCCCTCCGAGTATAACCGAATTCAAAGTGGCGGGGAATGTAAATGACAGGCAAATCACCTCATCTTTTTGCCTTAGCTCAAGCGCTTTTATTGCGATAATCAGCCCAGAGGTGGCAGAGTTTAATAAAAACGCGTGCCTGCTTTTATTGTAGGTTTTAATACGCTCTTCTAAAATGCCGACATACCTGCCCTGCGTCAGCCAGCCGCTTCTTAAAACCTTTAGCACCTCTTCTTCCGAATCCCTTGTTATAAAAGGCTTAATTATGGGAAATTTTATCATAGAATACATAAGTATATCATATTTCAACTAGTTAGGCAATTTTCTTTGATATATAGATACGTTCGGCCCGGCTATCAGCTCCCTATTGCGCGACAATAAATTAACATACCTCAAATTTTCGGGATTCTCTCTTAAAGTGTTGAAAGAAGGGAACCAGATAATATAAGGATATGCGGTAAAGTTTTTCACCAATGAGTACTTCTTCAGTAAATCCTCATAAAATATTTTTCTGTCATTTTTGGATACCCAAAAACCATGATCATAATAACTGCTTACCACAACATAATCCGGCATGTATTTACTTAAAGTGCCTGTTGTATATTTATTGAAAAAACCCTCTTTTTTTAAAAAATACTTTGTACTCTTCTTTTTATCTGGCTGCGAAATCCTCATTTCCCATAAAATACCTTTCCCGCCCTTATCGCAAATCTCGTTCAGCTCTTCTTTTAGGCATTCTTTATTTTCAAGCAACGGCGGGTTATGAACTATTTCCCACGGAAAAGCGCCCTCTATTAAAATTCTAGAGTTCTGGGGTATATTACTTTCTATCCATTCTTTTGAAACGGCCCTGGTATCCGGCATGGTAAGCAGATAATCGTAACGCAATACATTAATAAAAGAAGGCGATACCAGCAAAAAACCTATTATAAACGAAACTAATAAATTTTGCGGTTTACCGGCAGGCGCATGAATGTATTTGGCAATAAATACTGCCGTATAAATACCTATGAATGGCAGAATAGCCATCAAATAATTCGGCTGGACATTTACGCCTGAAGAAATAAATACAAAATAAATAAAAACAAACGGTAAAACAAGAATGTTTATCCTTAAACAATCTTTTCTTAATACCAAAAGAACCGACGCAATAGATGCTATAAACAGCGGCAGCCCCATTGACTTTTTTAGGTAAATCAGGTAAATATACCATATCATGCTCTTATGGTCGCCTATCGGCCTGTCATAAATATGGCCCTTTAACTCCAAAATATTCCTGAAAAAAGGCACCATATGAACAAAGGCAAAAGGCTGGCAAAGAAAAAATCCCGCGCTCATAAAAACGCATGCGAGAATCCCCTCTTTTGCGGCTGACCTAAAAGACCTTTTCTGAACAGTAAAGAATCCGGTAAAAACAAAGATTATGCCTAATATTGCCAGATATTTGCAGGAAACGGCAACGCCTATTAAAAAAGCAGCTAAATAAAATAATTTTTTGCTCCTGTCAGCATTTATAATGCATAAAAAAGATAGCAGCAGGAAAAAAACGTAAAAAATATCTTCTTTTATTAAATGCGCCATATTTACGAATAATAGAGAAAAAGCCAAAAAAATGGCGGCCAAAATACCGCAGCAGCTATTAACCAGTTTCTTTCCTATTAAGTATGCTAAAAACACCGAAAAAGAAGCCAATAAAGCCGCACTTACCCTGCCTAATATAAAAAATATCGACGGATTATTTATATAATACAATAAAAAATCAGTCCCGGATTTTACGCTCCCTGCTAATAACTTAATAAAATAGAAAACTAAGTATTCAAGAAATAAAAAATAGTACAGAAAACTTCCGTGATTAAAACTTACCGGATTTAGATTTCCTTTTCCGAAGCTAAGGGCTGTCGTTACAAAATTTATTTCGTCATGCTCATAGCAGTATGGCATATCGTGGGCTATACCCCACAAATTGATAGCCAGAGATGTTAAGATTATACATGTGATAAGTAATGAAAGCGTTATTTTCATAATATTTTCTTATATTTTTTTATATCAAGCGCAGCTTTTGCCCTGCTGGTGTCCAAAGATATGTCTTTCGGCCTTAGAAACGACTGGTCTGAATCTTTGTTTTTAATCGGCTTTATCAAATCCTCGTCAAATCCAAAATGCGCGGCAATCTTTTTAAAAAAATCAAAACGGTTTATCCTTTCCGGGCCTGCTATATGAAAAACGCCGGTTTTATCTGTTTTTATAAGTTTTTCTATGCCATCGCCTAAAACTTTTAAAGGCGTAGGCGAATTATATACATCTACAAAGGCCTCTATAGGCCTGCCGGCCTTCAGATTATCCAAAAGCCACGAAAAAAGAGGCGACATCGCCTTGTCATAAGCGCCAAACACCCCGCCTGTGCGTATAATGGCGTAATTATCCAGGCTGTCTCTGATCAGCTTTTCAGCCTCAACCTTTGTAACGCCGTAATATGTCTGCGGGTTAACCCTATCCTCTTCTTTATACAAGCCTTTCTGACCGTCGAATACGTAATCGGTTGAAAGAAAAATCATTTTAGTCCCGCTGCCTTTACATGCCTCTATCAGATTTTTAGTACCGTTGACGTTGATATTATAGGTAATCTCCTTGTTTTTCTGAGAAAAATTCAAATCCTTTATACCTGCAAGATGAATAATAACATCCGGCTTAAGCAGCGTCAGCTGGCTATTAACCTGGGCTATGTCAGTTATATCCAAATATTCAAACTTATATTCAATATCCTGCTGATTTTTACAATCCGTAGATATTACTTCATATTTGTCTTTAAGATATTTGCGAATAAATCTACCTATATAGCCCAAACCACCGGTAATAAGTATCTTCATTTATTTCTAGCCCTTATCAAAAACAAACTATAAATATATCTTACGCCTTCTTTAATGATTTTTAATTTTGTCTGTCCGTATACCCTTTTTCTATATATAATAGGTATCTCACAAACATAAAAATTATTTTTTACCGTTAAATAAAGAAATTCCACCAGATATGAATTACCTTCGCATAATAAACTATCATTTATTTTTTCAAAAATCTCTTTTTTAAAAATCCTGAAGCTATGCGATATATCTCTTTGTTTTAAACCCAGAAGAAAACGGCCCAGATACTGGCCGATGGCGCTCATAAACCTGGCTAAAAAAGCCTTACCCTGGAAATCTTTATAAAATCCTTCCAAATAACGCGATCCGATAACCATATCGCAATCTTTTGTTATGATTTCGCGGAACATATCGACCAAATATTTGGGGTCATGGCTTAAATCCCCATCCATGCATGCGATAAATCTGCTGTCAGACAGGCTAAACCCATCCTGCCATGCAGACGCTATGCCCTTTTTATCTTTTCTTATCAGCATTTTTACATTATGATATTGGCCGTCCAGCCGGCTTAACAATTCTACAGTACCGTCATTGCTGTCATCATCCACTATTAATATTTGAAAATTGCAGTTAACCTGCTTTAGTTGATTCTCTATAGAAGGTATCAACAGCTCAAGGTTATTCCTCTCTTTAAACGTTGGGATTACTACCGTCAAATCCGGATTAGCCATTTTTGCCAGCCTTATTTTCTTTTTTCCTCTAATCGCAAAATTTATATTTTACCAATGCAGCTATAGCGCTGATGGCGTGATACCACCTTATTTTTTTGCCTTCCGAATAATCCCTGCCGTAATAAGAGATAGGGATTTCGTATACCCTGCATCTTTTTTTGAATATTTTTGCTGTAAGCTCAGCCTCAACTGTAAAATCCTTCGACTTAATATCTATCCCCTGAAGGACCTCTTTTTTGAAAACTTTGTATCCTGTCTCCATATCGGTCAATGTAGTATTGTATATAATATTCGTCAACAATGTCAGGACATTATTGCCCAATTTATGCCAGAACATGTAAACCCTCTGAGGCCTGCCGCCTGACAGCCTGGAACCATAGACCACATCGGCGTGGCCTTCGACAATAGGTTCCACGAGATTAACGTATTCGCGCGGATCATATTCCAGGTCCGCGTCCTGGATTATGATTATATCCCCCTTCGCCTCCCTGAAACCCGTCTTTAAAGCAGCGCCCTTGCCTGAATTTTTCTCATGAAACAAAACTTTTATATTTTTTTCCTTTACGCTTTTCAAAATATCTCTTGTTTTGTCAGTAGAAAAATCATCTACTATAATTATTTCTTTGTCTATATCAATGGCTTGAACTTTTCTAATGATTTCTTCTATAGTCTTTTCTTCATTAAAAACAGGAATTACTACAGATAACATCATGATTTAGCCCTCTCTTTCCTTGCTACAACAATTATCAAATCTCCCGATCCAATCATTGGCCCAAAAATTGCCATTGGTATAAGCAATATATAATACAGCAATTTTTTAAAGGGCGCGTTTAAAATCTTAAAACTCCTAATCGTATATATGATTGAAATTTTTTTATCATATATCTCTAAAAGCCTAAAACCCGAGGCCTCGAGTAATTTAGATATTGTTTTCTTTGAAAACTGAAAAAGATGATGAGGAGGCTCGGGATGCCACCAATCACCTACCTTTCCGGATATTTTATATGCAAATCTCGGAAATAAACCATCTACATTAGGCGTTGACAAAATTACTATACCATCCGAAACGAGTATTTTATTCACAATAGACATTGTCTTTAATGGGTCGCTAAGATGCTCTATAGCATCCCACATAGTCACTACATCGAAATAGCCTGCTGGAAATATATTTTCATCCAAAGTTCCCGTCAAAACGTTTAATCCGTATCTTTTTCTTGCTATTTCAGCAGTATCATTTGAAATATCAATACCGCTTGTTTCCCATCCATTTTCCCGAGCCGCCTTAAGGAAAAAACCTGCTGAACAACCTATGTCTAAAATGCGCCCTTTTTTTTTATAAATTCCAACATATCTATAGTATCTTTTTCCAGCGTTTAATTGTTTTTTAGTCTGCCAAGACGATGCTTTCTGAAAACAATTATGATAATTGGCATCAAAAGAATATGTTTTTTTTAATTCTGATTCTGATGGCTGATTTTCTATATAAATAAGCCCACAGGATAAACATTGAACAAAACGATATCCCTTTTTACTAAAAACAGTATTTGAGAGGCCGTTATTGCAAAGATTACATAAATTTGACGCCATATTTCTCCTGATGCGCAACCCTGGGTTACTCTGCGTTTATTTAAATATACCCTCTCAACCAGTAATATATAATGCCTGCATATTCATGAAAAATGGCATTTATCTGTTCGAGTTTTACGCCCTCTGTTCTGTCAAAAAACTGGTTTTCTTTCACCGGCAGATAGAAAATTTTTAACCTGTTGCCGTATTTTCTGAATATCAAAGATGCCCTTCGCATATTATACGGCGAAGAAACCAGCAAAATAGAATTCCATCCTTTCTTGTCTAAAATATTTTTTGAAAACATGACATTTTCATATGTGCTGCTTGATTTATCTTCCAAAATTATATTTTTTTCAGGGACTCCCATTGAAACGGCAAAGAGTTTCATATTCTCAGCGTCGTTATACTTGTAGGTGTATCCTGATGAAAATATAACGTAATCTGCATATCCTTTTTTGAACAACTCCACTGCGTACCTTGCCCGCTCTATTGTGCTTTTGCCGGGGCTGCCGGTTTCTCCTACGCCGCCGCCAAAAACAACTATCGCATTGGCATTATGCGGAGGCTGCGAGATCTTTAAAGGGCTCGCCACCAACCAGATAAACGACGTTTTAAACAAAAAAATGTAAAGCAAAATGCAGATTGTGGCAAATTTAAATACCTTCTTTCTCGACTTTCGGTAAAAAACAAGCAAATTTTCTTTCCATTTCTCTTCCGTATCCAGCCTCTTTTCCTCGATTTTTTTCTCAATAAGATCGCTCATTTTCTCAATATAATACTCCCAGCTATTTTCTTTAGCCGCCTGAATACGCTTATTTATAGCGACCTCGTCATCGCTTTTTAAAACCAACTTCACCCTGTCGCTGAATTTCTCTTTTGTATCGGCAATATGTATTATGTTATCGCCGTATTTTTTAAGCATTTCTTTTAATTCAGGCAGGTCCGTTGATATGACGGGCTTACCCAGGGCAAGATATTCGTTTAATTTTGCCGGAAAAATACATCTGGTAAAATCATTCACCAAATAAGGAATAATAGCGGCGTCAAAATTATTGATATAAACCGGCAATTCATCGTGGGTTTTCTGGCCCAAAAAATATGCATTCTTAAAACAAGATAAATCCCTTATGTCCATTTGTATCGGCCCTACAAAGACAAAAGAAAATTCAGGATTTGAACTTAGCAAATATTTTATCAAATCCCTGTCTATCCATTTACGCACCCCTCCGGAAAAACCTATGATGGGCCTTTTTATCCCTTTCAAATCCGGCGGCGCGCTTAAAGAATTAATTTTATTTCTGTCGAATTTTGCTATGTTAACCGTAAAGGGGAATTTATATATTTGATCGGCGCATCTGACTTCTGCGCAGTAACCATGCAAGGCATCAGAGGTAACAAAAACAAGATCGCTTTTTTGTATGACCTTTTTTTCATATTTTTCTATTCTTTTAGTCGAAACATCGACTTTCTTAAGATTATCCAGACAGTAATAAATAATCATTTTTTTATCAAGGTGATTAATCAAATCCAGGGTAAGCCCAGTGGGAAGAAAAACCCATATGATTGGATCCGTAAAATCTACAGCCTGCATCCATTTTTCCAGCACTGAAAGTATTAAACGACAATTTATCAACCTGGCGATTCTCGAATATGGAAACGGCAAAATCAACGGAGAAAAAACATAAAGGTTATCCGCTTCTTTGCGTATACCCTTTACTCCTTTAAACCAATTCCTGATCCTGCTTTTAATCCTGGGCATATCCTTTAGATTTGGAGGCCTGACGCCTGTATTTTCTATAAAAAGTACCCTGCTGTCGTTTTTGGCAAAAGTGGACATTATCTCCTGGTGCCCTTGCCATATAAAGTCCCAGTCTATGCTGGAAAAACAGACGATATTCCTGTTTTTTAACATTCGGCCCTTCCTTTTGCGAATAAGCTAACAATCCCGTAAGCGCAGCCGATCATCGATAGCGGCTCTATCATCCACCTGTGCCTTGCTTCCACATAAACAAAACTATGCACAACAGATATAAGAAAAACAAAGGTTATTAAAAAAATGACGCTTGCCAAATCGAATTTACGCCTGTTTTTTATGACAAAATATGCGCCGATCATAAAAAATAAAGCCAAAAAGCAATAAAAAACCTTATAAATAGAGAGCCACAATAACGGATATTGCAAGCCGACCTGCGGAGAAAACCACCAAAAATAATAAAACTTTTGAATTGTATTCTTGATAAAATGTAACGGCCTTGCTTTTATGTAGCTAACCGCCTGCTCTCTGAAAAAATCATACTGCCCTATCTCATTTAAAGAAAATACCTTCTTTTTAAATTCTTCCGGCAGCGTGTCAAAAACAGGCTTATTATCTTTTGTCAGCGAAGACCCCGAAGCCATGGGATTATTTGCCTGCCAAAAGGCCTGAGCTGAATCAGTCCTTAAAACGAACCTGTTATAGGCCCTGTACCCCCTATAACCCCACGGAGCGATAATAACGAAGGCTAACAACGAAACGATAATAGTATCAACGCACGACTTCTTAAGGCCCCTTTTCATAGCTGTATATATGAAAAATCCGGGTATAAAAAATATAAAGATCACCCTGGCATAGAATGCCAACCCTATCATTACACCTGTAATAAAGACATTCTTATCGTTTAAGATTAAATACGATAGGAACAGTATAAGCGCCGAAACAAAAATGAATTCATGCAGTTTTATCGTATAAATTATAAGCCCGGGGTGCAGCGCGTACAACAGGCCACAGACAAAAGCGGCCTGAATATTAAAAATCTTTTTGGTTATTTTCATTAAAAGAATTACGGATACGCCGGCAATAAATACCTGGATAAGTTCAATGATCAAATAGTTTTTGTTTGTCAAAAAATACAATAACGCGCTCCAGTAAGAATAAAATGGCGACATATAAAACAGATAATCAGTGTTCAAATGATGGTACACATAACCTCTCCCGCCAAGTATATTCAATGCGATATCATTGTATTCCCACAGATCCGGCTTTATGTTCCATCCCAACGCAAAGATTGCGTATATCCTGGTTAAGGCAGTTATGAAAAATGCAAAAATAAAATATATCATACGACAGCCGCCCTGATCGAAAAAAGATTAAAACCTACGATAAAAAATTCGGAAAAGGCCATTGCTATAGCCGCACCGATATCGCCGGTAAATTTTATAAATAAAAAACCCGCGCTGACCATAATCAGAGTACCGAACATATAACCCCATATGACCGCTCCCGGCTTACCCAATACCAACAAAAATCTTTCCAATAAAAATTTAAGAAAAAAAGGTATCAAGCTTATTGTCAGGATGCGCAATAAAATCACCGAATTCAAGTATTCTTTTCCGAATGCCAAAGAAATCAATTTTACGGCAAATATATTCAGCCCTAATACAAAAAGGATGCCAAGCCAAAAAAGAATTTTGGAAGATTTTTTGCATAGGTCAATTACCGCGTTTTTTGAGCTTTTATGTATCCTAGACATCGTCGGAAATAGGACCGTTGCAATCATTACGGGAATTATCAATATCGGTTCTATAATACGCGTGGCGGCGCTATACCGCCCCGCAGACGCATCTGTGAATAAATAAGAAATCATCACTATAACTATCTTGAAATTTATTACTCCGAAAAATGTCAGAAAAGCAAACGGCACAGCCTTTTTGAAAAGCCTGGTTGCAAACACGTAATCTATGCTGAATTTCAATTTTAAAAATTTCAATTTACATAAAAATAAGACGATTATAAAGGTTGCGCAACTAATGGATAATAAGGCGTACCCTATGTTTACCGGCCTGGCCGCAAAAATCCTGAAAACCAAAAAAATAACCGCTAATTTCAGAATGGCTTCGCTTACTAAAGACAGGGCCTCAAACTCCATTTTCTCAAAAAGCCGGAATATGGACCTGAAAAAAACAGTAAAAGAATCTAAAGCCAGACAAATACCTAATATGAGGATCAAATTTCTTACCTGGGCATTCTGCGAAATCAAAGAGGCTATTAACGCTAAAAACAAATAAGTAACGACTGAAAGCATTAATTTTATGCTCAAAATATTGCTTATGTACTTATTGCCCAATTCATCTATGCGGCCGGCTGCATCCCTGATTAAAAGTTCATTAAACCCAAAATCCAGGCACACCGCAAATAAACCCACAAATGAAAGGGCAAATGAAAATTGCCCGAAACCCGCAGCGCCCAAGGACCTGGCTATTAACGCATAAGCAAAAAATGCGAATACCTTATACACGATCTGCGCGATAAATAAGGAACTGAAATTTTTTATTATAAGCGGCTTTATCTTATCCATTCAACGGCTGCCTTTGATTATTTCAACAAATTTAGGAGCATTAACCTTTACTGAAAATTTCTCTTCTACTGTCTTTCTCCCTGCAAGGCCTATTTTCTCTCGCAAGCCCTCATTTTCAATCAACGCTGATAGTTTTTCTATCCATCCTTCTTCAGAGGCGGCAAGAAATCCGTTTACGCCGTCCTGGATGATTTCTTTGGTTATGCCTACAGGAGAAGCTACTACCGGCACTGCAACAGACATATACTGAATTGCTTTAAATCCCGCCTTACCGAATGCCCATGGGTTATTCATTATGGGATAAACACCTATGTCTATGCCTTGGAAATCCTCAATTTCAGTTTTCAACCGCCAGTCAACATTATCAACCTGTACCCCTTTGACTGAAATATTTTCGCCTGCCCCGACTACTTTTAAAACAAAATCGTGGCTTTTCCTCAATTTTTGAAGAGCGTTGAAAATTATCCGCAAATACGGCGCTGTTGTGGGAGAACCTATCCATCCTATTATTACTACTAAAGAACGATTCTTTTTTGAAGGTACAAATTTTTCAGTATCAATGACGGTTGGAATTATATGAACATTAGAATTATACTTACGGGCATAATCTTCCAAAAATCTATTCGCTACTATCACGGATGATGACATTTTAATAATGCTCTTTGTTTTAGACGGAAATTTCATAAAACTATACAGCCTATTTGCCGGGTTAAAATTTTGCATGAAAATAGCATCATCAAAATCAAAAATAATAAACTTATTAAACTTATGCAGCAGCCATTCAAAAAACGGAGGCCCTAAAGGGCAAGCCTCCCTGTGTATAAAGATAACGTCGTATTGTCTTGCGCTAACGGTATCAAGAACTCTTTTTAATAAACCCTTGAAAAAATAGTACGCCTTTTTTAATAAATGCCCTTTTTTATAGATTATCCTGTAGAAATCAGACGATACAAACGGACTTACGGAATATTCAAACCCATTATCCTTTAAATAAGGCAGATACTGCTCGACCCTATATCTATTGCTTGCGCCTTCGCTGGGGTAAGGTGTAATGAAAAGAATTTTCATAATATCCCGAAAGTATCATTATAAAGACATTTGTATTTTTCAAAAGCGACTTTAAACGATAACTGCTCTTCGGCGGCTTTACGGCATCTATTTTTCAATTCTCTGTCATTATCAATAAGGCGCTTTAATTCCGCTGCGGCCTTTTTATATAAATCATGTTCAAACCCGCCTATCACAACGCCGATGTTTGCTCTTTTAACAATATCCTCCGTATCCCCGACGTTTGAATTTATAACTACCGGAAGGCCTGAAGCAAGATATTCGCCTAATTTTATCGGAGAACATGCCTCCTTAGAAAAAACCGGCTTAATAAAAAATATGCCTGCGTCGGCTACAGAAAAATACCTGGGCATATCATCAGGCAACGCCTCGGCTATAATTACATTATTGGCTTTTTTTGAATAGACTTCATTTTTTATAACAGCCTTATCGGCATGGCTAACGACCAAAAAAACCGAATCAGGAATAATTTCTGACATTATTTTGAAAAAATCCAGCATCTCTCCGAACATATACCATGTCCCTATGGATCCTGCGTATATCAAAACAAATTTGTCCTTTAAATTATACTTCTCCAGCAATACGGCATCTTTTAAATCAGCCGGCTTAAATTTTGACGTATCCACATGCGATGAAATTACCTGTAAATTCCACGATTGCTTTTTATTAGCTACGTATCTACCTTCTTTCAAATTCCTGGCAAACCTTTCAGATAGCGGGATAATGCCGTCTGCGCGCAAAATAATCTTTTTTTCAAAATTTCTGACGGTTTTGAAGACCATGGACTTTCTGTCCCACAAGGCACCGTCCGCGTATTCTTCCGCCAATAGCCCATTTATGTCATATACATATTTCTTATGAAGTATCCTGGATACGAAAAAGGCGATTGCCCCGCCTACGGCAGTCTGAGCGTGTATAAAGTCCGTCTTCTCCCTAAGAGCGATAAAAACGCAACGAAATACGCCTACAATAACGTCATATACGGTTGAAATGACCGGCGGCCTCTTGTGATAAGCGAGCGGGTGCCATTTTACGCCAATGCGGTCAAATTGGTTCTTAAGATACTTGACATCGTAAAATAACATGCCTTGGCCCGGCCTTACCATCTTTTCAAATGTAACCAGGTGATACTCTATGCCGAGTTTCGAAAACTCACGCAACAAAGGTGTTGTACGCGAATCCAATAACGGCTCATTTGCCGAAAAATACGTTATAAACAATATTTTTTTCATTGATTGTGAAAGCTAACCTTGAAATTAGCTTTATCCAGGCCTACGCCGATTAAAATAAAACATACCGGCAAGATCATGGATCTATGCCGGAATAAAGTGCCCACGTTTCCCTCTATATTAGATAAGATAAATGCTATAGTAAATATACACATGATTAAAATCCAGCTTTCTTTAGGCTTGATTTTTGTCAGAACTCTGCCTCCTAAAAGCATTGCCGGAATAAGATAATAAAATAATAACATTTCCGGCAATGAAGATATCTGGCTTATGCTCCCCAACTGCCATGGAAAAGGAGCCAATAGAGCAATTGTAAAAGACACAGGCAAAAGCATGATCAAATTCAGAATATTTGCAGTACTGAAATTTAACATAAATGCTAAATTTCCATAAGACCTGCCTGCTCTTTTCTGCTGCAACAAGAATAATAGTTTATGCGGATCAATAAGATCCGGATAATACAATTTTACCATAAGCATAGCGCCGCCGGCTAATGCCAATAAAGAGAAGACAAAAACTTTTTTATGCTTTGAAGAAAAAAGCATTGCGCCCGGCACCATTAAAACATAAAATACCGGGACTAAAAAACCTCTCAGCATTTTCAGGAGAACCGTAAAAATTATTATTGCGAATATCAGATAAAACCTGAATTGTTTTTTTAATTTGATAAAGGCCCATATTAGTCCGACAATTAAAAACGTAATTATCGGCTCCTTAAGATTCTGGATAGACCAAAAAAAAGTGGAAGGCCAAAATGCCGTCAGAAAAGCTGCGAATCTGGCAGCCCTCTCGTTCCAAAGCTGTTTTGCAATCTGATAAACGAATAAAACCGTCAATACGCTCGCCAGGCAGTTAATGAATACCATCGTGAAAGGGCTTGTGCCTGTAAAATAGTAAACTATGGCATTCAAGAAATCATAGCTGCCCAAATTTCCGCTGGCACTTAACCTTTTTGCTTCGTCTGCAATTACGTGTAAGTTTCTTTCTCCCCTAAACCATAAATCAAGAATAAGGCCTGCATTAACACTATACGAATAACCGTCCCCGAATAATCCGTGTCCGCTATATATTCCGCCTTCGTTTTTTATAAGTATTGCATTGTATAAAAATATGCTAAAGATAATTCTGATCAAAAACGCTAAAATAAACAAAGGCGCTAAAAAAGTTTGCTCCAGAAATAACCCGAAAGATAAACCTAAAACTATTATTAAAATAGGTACCGTAGCCGAAACCGGCAGATAAGCTATTAATGTCAATGCTGCGGCGAATAAAAAAAACAGGCATATGTTTTTTTTGACGGCAACGGCAAAATTATTAATATTAAATTGTTTTTCCAGCGCTATATGATTCATAAAGTTTCAGTAAGCCCACTGCCGATAATATAAATAAAAACGGCTCTATAGGCAGCCTAAAGCGCGGCGACCCGTAAAAAATCAAAGTCATGATCTGAAAATAAATAATAGGCGATAAAATAGGGTAAAATTTTTTAAACTCCCTGCAGGCGATTACAAACCCATATATAAAAAAAGGCGCTGACAGTAAATATATAATATTAAACCATTTTCCTCCGACTATTTCCCAATCGAAAGGCGCCCAAAAATATAAAATCTTTTTTAGCTCTAAAACGCAGGCTTTAGCAGGATTCTTTTTTATAAAATCTATTGTTTTTTTTACCAAAAAATCGCTTTGTTCTGCCTGGGAGGAAATCCGGCCTGCTTCGGCTATAACAGGGTCCTCTTCCCCTGCCAGCCTGCCGAAGATGCCGCCAGGCGGGCAGTATGAAGAATATAAGGTTATGCCGCCCTGAGTGGCAACCGGCACAATCTTATGGTAAACAACATAATTCCTTATTGTCCATGGCAGAACAGTCAGCACAAAAACTACGCATAATACCAGATATTTTTTAAAAATGTTTGCACTCTGTCCGGGCATGCTGAAAAAAAATACAGGCAGAACAAACAAAACGTAAAATATCATTGTTGCCCTTGTCAGCACAGCCGCGCCTAATAAAAAACCTGCGATTACTGTATTTTTGAATGTTAAAATTTTTGGCGGTTTCACTTTTACAAATAAAAATGTCAGTAAAAGCAGCAAAAAAGTAAAAAATAATTCTGTTAATAAAAGTTCAGTTGATTTTATAAATGGAAAATAAACGATTGCTGCAATAGCGGCTATGATGCCTGCCTTCTTGCTGCCCAGCGCTTTGGCGATTAACCAGATTAATACGCAATTTAAAGATCCTACTATAGACTGCGCGGCCCTTACAGCAAGATAACTATGGCCGAATAACCTGTAAATTATAGAAAGAAAAAACGGGTAGCCCGGAGGGTAAAAAGAATAGGGATTCCCGAATATATCCGTAAATCCCTTTCCCTGCGCTAATGACAGCCCCAGCATATCATAGCCCGCGGCATCCGATGAAGGGATATTGGCGCTTTTAACGGTCAATATCAATCTTATTATTAAAGCAACAACAAATATTCCCGACAATATATAATGGTCTTTAGTGAGCTTCACGCTAAGCTATCCCAAAGGTTAGAAAATTGCCTTACATAAGTATCAACCAGGCAGTTTTCCTGGGCGATTTTTTTACTCTTCTGGCCAAATTGCCTGATTTTATCTTTATTCTCAAAATAAAATGATATCGCCTGCGCCAGCTTATCTTTATCTGCAGGCGGAACGATTAAGCCATTGACACCATCTGTTATCAGTTCGCGGTTAGCTCCTACATCAGTAACAACAGATGGCAAACCTGCAAACATTGCCTCCATCAGGACAAGCGGAAGGCCTTCAAAAATCGAAGGCAGCACAAATATATCTGACGCGTTAAGATAATCGGCGACATTATCCACATTACCCAAAAAAATCACATCTGCCGATAAGCCGCAATCCTCGCATTTTTTATAGATAGAATCCTTCAAAGGGCCGTCGCCTGCCAAAAAATGTTTAAACCTGCGCCCTTTTTCTTTAAGTATTTTCAAAGCGTCTATGAGATATTCATGGCCTTTTCTGTTGGAAAGCGAAGCCACGGTAATAAACACCATTTCGTCCTTAATGCCGAACCTGCGCCTCACGGATTCTCCGGGCTCGTTTATTTTATGCATACCAGGGTCTATGCAATTTTTTATCGTAATAACCTTCTTAGCGGGCAGCATCTCCTTTTTTATGATATCTTTCCGGAGCGTTTCCGAGCAGCACACGACGAAACTCGTCTTTACTCTGGCCAGCAGAAAATCCGATAATATATGAGGCAGATATTTTATGGTCCTGTACTGGTAATGATCACTGTGCTCTTCTGTAATAACATGCGGAATTCCGCACGCCAAGGCAGCCACCCTGCCGTGAAAATTTGCGTCGAATAGCGAAGTCTGCAATATATCTATCTTCTGTTTCTTCAAATATTTAATGACCGATGATGTAGTTCTCACATTTCTAAACACATAGTCCAGGCCTAATCCATCGACTTCGTATCCCAGCTGTTCTATCTTTTTGCCTATTTCCCCTTTATCGCCTATGCAGCATAGCTTAATATCATATTTATTTCTGTCTACATGCCTTAAAAGCATATATCTTAAGCGTTCTGCGCCGCCTGTGCCGAGTGTGACATGTAAAAATAATATCTTTTTTCTACCCATTGATGACGGCCCTTTTATTAAATCCGGATGCAAACTTATACAATCTTTTTCCTAAAATTAAGCGCGCTGCAATGCGTATAAAATCAAGATAAAGAAAGAAATTAACAAATTTTCCTATTATTATTTCCGTCGGCTTAAAATAAAGTTTTTTCACAATTACGTTTTCTTCTTCGATGCGGGCGAAATTAGAATGCGTCATGCTGACGCCGCTGCACTCAAAAACGGAGATTATCCTGTCTATATGCGCAGAGCGTAAATGGTATTTATACAAACCGCGAAGGTACCATTCGTAATCGGATGCGATTTTATAGCGTATGTCGTATAAACCGGCTGTTTCAAAACAGGCCTTCCTAAAAAAAGTGGCCGGATGCCCTATGGTATTCCTTAAAAAATGTCTTTTCGTGATAATCCTGGGGTATCTGCCTACAGAAGGCGCGGAATTATCCGGATAAGAATTAATTACATCGCCGTATACGAAGTCCGTTTCCTTCCTGCTGAAGAAATCAACAACATCTTTAATAACATCCTTATCGTACAGCCTGTCATCTGTATTGAAAAAATACAGGATATCGCCGGTTGAATGTTTAACGCCTTTATTCATGGCATCGTATATGCCCTTATCCGGCTCGCTTACAAGGCAGGCGATACGGTCTTTATATTTATCCAGGATTTTCAAAGTGTCGTCGGTAGATCGGCCGTCTATAATTATATGTTCTATGTTATCGTATGTCTGCGCCTGAAGACTCTTTATAGCGCGCTCTATATGCTTTTGGGAATTAAGGCATGCGGTTATAACAGATACTTTCGGATTATTATTTAACGGCATTATATTCAACTATTTACCCACAACTTTTTTATATACTTGATAGGTTTCATTAGCGGCCTTTTCCCAGGAAAAATCCTTAACTCTTCTTTTGCCTCTTTCCATACATTTATTTCTTGTGCTAACATCGTTTAACATAAGCTTCATGCAGGAACAGAGTTCATTTTCATTTTCGGGCGAAAACAGCAAAGCAGCATCGCCTGCTATCTCCGGAATTGAGCCGCCCTTGGAGGCTATTACAGGGCAATCATTAGCCATTGCTTCCAAAATAGGCAGGCCAAACCCCTCATAGAGAGAAGGATAAACAAAAAAGGCAGCCTTATTATAGTAATACCTTAACAAAGTATCATCTCCTTCGGAATATTTAACCGAATCCTCCAAGCACATCTCTTTAAATTGAGCTGATTCTTCTTTTGAAAATCGCTGGCCTCCAAAACAAACCAGATTAAAAGAATCTTTTAGGTTCATTGCGCAAAATGCTTTCAGCAGAACATTAAAATTCTTATAGAGCCACCTTTTACCCACATACAGGATGTAGGGTTTTTCAGAAATAGAGCTGCCTTGATTTAAAAAAGTATTCGGCCCAGTTAAAGAAACACCCTCGTAAACAACCGAGATCATGTCATCCTTTATATTATAAATATCCTGTAAATCTTTTTTACTATTATAGGAAACGCATATTATGTGATCGGCATTAAATATGGATTGTTTTTTAATCTCAATACCGCTGTTGATACTGTTAAATCTATTTGCATATAACTCATGTATCATATCATGAACTGTGAGGACTGTTTTTATATTGCGCCTTTTTTTGACATTGTTGGAATAATACGTCGGGTGGTACACGTCATATTTATTAAAAACGACATTGGCATCTAACAAAATACTGCCTATCCTACTTAATCTGCCTGATAATAATTTGGAAGTTTTCAGTATGTGTATATCAATATCTTTACTGCGTGATAAAGCATCTATTAATTTAGAAAAATATCTTGTTACGCCGCCGTATTTTTGCAAATGAAAAATTACGTTATCATACAATATATTCATGACTTTAGTTTCTTTTCTACCAAACCATGCCTAATCCAACGATATTTAACCAATATACATAATAAAGTAGAAAACATCAAAAAAACTTTTGCAGGTATACTACGAGTATACCTATTTACAGCTCGCAGATATTCAAATAGCATACCCCAAAAAAGCCATCGCCTTCGCAATCCTCTTATTGGCTTGCCAAAAGTTGTCTCAATATAGCCGTCCCAGGAACCAAAATTAGGCATGCGTCTAATATGAAGCAAAATTTCTGGAATCTGGCCAAACTCGCCTAGAAAAGAAAGCTCGAAAAGCAGAATAATGTCTGTCCCTATTGTTTTTTTGAAAATCCTTGTCTGCTTTAATGCATCTGCCCTTATAAGCCCATATATCGAATAAGCATATTGAATCCCCCACAACGCTAGATGGCACCGCGACATAGAATCCAATCCTCGAGTATCAATACCTGGCGGCATTACTTCCAAAAAATTGCCTTCTTCATTAATGCAGTCTGCCAATGGATAACATAAAACAATTGTCTTTCTTTCTTGCATGATTTCTATACATCGCGAAAGAAAGTTCCGTTCTCGAAGATCATGACAAGAACTCAACATAAAGTATTCTCCATTAGAAAGCGCAAACACTCTATTGGAGTTATAAATAGCCCCCATGTTACGTTCATTGCGATAATACCGTATGCGTTTATCCCTTGCTGCATATTCCATGCAAATATTCCTGCTATTATCCGTAGAAGCATTATCCGAAATAATTAACTCAAAATCGGTAAAGGTCTGCGCCACTAGTGTATCCAGTGTTTGACGAATACACCTTTCTCCGTTATAAACCGGCATTCCAATAGAAACACGCGGACTTTTTATTTCACCCATTTTTATCGAATCCTTTTTAGATAACCGTCAGGATTAGTCGTAATAATAAGCTTATTTTCAACATCTCTATCAATCTTAAAATTTTTGTTTTTCTTTAGGAAATTTCTGACCGCACTTTTAGGGCTATTCCCTTTCTTCCAAGGCCTATTATAGTTAAGCGAATCCGGTAAATCCTCAATTACAGTATCAAAAACTACGAGATAACTCCCTTTGCTTACAAAAGATGAATACAAATTGAGTTCGCATAAAACATGTTCGTGCGTATGGTTTGAATCCAAACATACGAGAATCTTTTTTTTACCTCTGGTATAGGCAGCGACTTTTTTCAGGACTTCTTTCGAAACAGAAGATCCTTCAAGTAAAGATATCCTCTTATGCAAAAAATGGCTTTGGATGGATTTTTTATTATGAGATCTGATTTCAATGTCAATGCCAAGCACCCGGCCCTTTCCAAGCAACTCAAGCAATGATGCATAAAAAATAAGCGACCCCCCATGAGCAATCCCTGTTTCTATTATAAGGTCGGGTTTCACATCCCATATTATTTCCTGCATGGCGATAATATCAGGAGGATATTGAATAATCGGCCTGCCAAGCCAGGTAAAATTATACGAGTATTTTAACTGAGCGGTATCTTTAATAAAATGCACCCCCATTCTTTTGTAATTTTTATGGGCGCTCATTAATTTAATTCTACGTTTTTTCTCTAATTCAAACTGTTTGCAGAGGTTTCGCATAAAAATGTCCTTTTTATATTGATCTGTCCTTTTTACGTACGGTATCTGTCTCTTTCAGTTTTTTTACAACATCATCATAATCAATGAGAAGCTGATCATGGCTGGGTTTAACATATTCATCAGATAAATCTCTCTTGAGCATTATTTTCTTTTTAATATCACATTTTTCCAATGCTTGGATAAGAAAATCATCCACAGCACAATGAAGAGATTTCGAATCATCAATTAAAACTAATCTTTTTGAAATTTGTAAATTGCGGATTAATCTGTCCCAGTTAATCCGCATAGCGGCGCTAACCGAAAAAAGAGAAGCAGAAATACTGTTTTCTTTAAACTTATGATACAGCTCCAAGCCGAGCGGAAACGAAAAATTAAAACAAATAATGGTAACTTCTGAACCATCAAAATATTGAAAGATCCCTTCTTTTGCATCCGCATATACAGTATCCAGCTCAAGTATGTCATGTTTAAAAAGCCGCTGGCTAACGCCGATCATGCGAAATCCCGGCTCTAAAAGATGAGCATTGATTATGTGTTCCGCGTCAACCCTGTTGGTAATAGTAAAGCCTTTGGCGCGAGCAATGGAACAAAAATCGTAAAAATTATTTAGGCTTGCCTGAGGGCCTTCGAACCCGTTGTCAGAAATAATTTTAACTATCGTAAAAGCCGCCTTTGGGTAGATCCGTCTTATAAAATTATAGGTATTAACCAGATGATCAATTCCTAACAGAAGAAAATCCTGCTGTTTCATAAAAAAAAGAGCATCAACGCCGCTTAACATTAAACCAAATCCCACGCCGCACAAACAGTTTTCAGAATTTGGAGTATTGATTACAGTAATATTTTCGTTTTTAAAATTCCTGGTGAGGCCGGAAAGAAAGCTTCCTGCGCCGACATTCTGTCCAAATATCACTACTTTCTTAGAAGTAGCCAGTTTTTTTCTTATAGTTTCATTGAGAAATTCAACGTATTTCATAGTAATTCCTTTGTAAGTTCATTTAAAACTTCGGTGCTCCAAACATTCATTTCATTTTTCGATACTTTGTTTTGAAGTATAAAAACAGGATCTTGTGCTGATTCTTCAATTAACGAACCATTGGCAATATGCACTTCAGATGTAGCACCTGCATGATAGTTGATAAATCTTTTGAAAGGAGAAACATCAGTCTTCACATACCGCCCTCCAAAAGTAGTGAGCTTAACTTCAATACATACGGCGGTACTAGTAGATAACGATTCTTTTTTAAAAGTCTTTAATGCATCTGAATACTCATACACATCATTAGAATTCAGAAGCTCATATTTCAAATCAAGAGCCTCAGTAATCTTTTTTATGTGTATCGGGCAGCGTCGCTCATCAATTTTCGTTGCCAAAGACCATTCATTATTTTCTATTACTATCATACACGGTAGGGAATTGCTTTTTAAAAATAAAAGGCTTTCATAAAAACTTCCTTCTTCGATTGCGCCATCACCTGTTACTACAATTACTATTCCTTTATCATTTTTTATTTTTTTTGCCAATGCGCAACCAGCTGCTACGGAAAGGTTATTTCCCAAAATGCTGGAGGTATAAATAATACCCTTAGATTCATTCGCAAGATTCATTGAACCAAGTTCACCTTGTGCAAGGCCTTCTTTTTTAAGTAAAAATTCTTCGATTTCTGCTTTTAAATTTCCAGCTCGTGCCAGATTATAGTGCATATTACGATGAGAAAGTATGAGCCGGTCATATTCATCCATCAAAAGATGAATACCAACTGCAATTGCCTCGTGTCCTAAAGCCAAATGTACAGGCACTTTAAACACCCCGGCCTTGCACTGTTCATTAATAAGCATCTGAGAAAGCCTGATGCGTAAAAGTTCTTTGGCAATTTTTGGATCAAACGTATTTTTCATAATAAAATAGATAAAAAAATCACATTACCCCTATCCTTTCTCTAAATTTCCTCCTACAGAATCTTTTTCGTCAATACCATCATAATCGGTAAAAACATGCTGGTTATGCTCGCAGTAGGGAATTGTACATTCTCTGCAAATCTTCATCCGGTTCCTTTCACCCGATAAATGTAATTGCCTGATTTCCCGCCATCGCTCACTATTAAAAATATCCATCGGCTTCATTTCATTAATATTCCCGAAAGAATATTGAGCTTTAGGCGTATCTTCACAACATAGCGGCACCAATCCATTATTCAATACAATAAACCTATCAAAAACCATCCCGCATGGCTTAACCTCCATAGCCGGATCAATTCTTTCGGGAGGTATAATATCTTTTTTATCACAAAAAAGTCCGCTCATTGTATTAACATCATAAAGGATCATAAGATCATTCTTTTCAAAAGACAACCGACTCCCCCAAAACCTGCGAAAAGAAGGCCATTCATCCTGATTAAACTTCTGCCTGATAAAACGAACCACAAATCGTGTTTTATACCCTCCCATATCCCTCATTCGAATAATGCTTTCACAATTATCAACAACGTCTTCGAAACTTAAATTCTTTCGAATGTGTTCATGGGTTTCTTTTTTGACACCATCAATGCTAAAAATAATCGTCTCTATCCCTGTGTCAAGCAACCGCCTTTGCTTCTCCTGAAACATAAGCGCTGCATTGGTACTTATGGCAATATTCCTGAATCCCTTACTTTTTGCATAAGTGATCCTATCAAATAAATGCTCGTCCAACATCGGTTCACCCATTCCAAAAAGATCCACCTTCTCAATGTGGCTTGTGTACGGAGCAAACTCATCAAAAATATACTTAGACATCTCCAGCGGCATCATCCCCACTTTTCTCGTCAAAGGGAAACTAATGGCACACATAATGCATTTTGCATTACAACCATAAAATATTTCTAACTGTATGCGTTTCGGTATTAACATAAACTCTTCAAACCTTTCTCTAATTCATATTCTGGCCGCCATTGAATTTGAGAAAGCGTCTTTTTATTCGAAATATTTCGAACATTAAAATTATCGGCAGCTGTCTCCAGCACCGTTGGCGAGCGCTTGGTTAGTTTCTTGGATATAGCAATAATGTCCCCTAATGATACAAATTGTGGGCCCTGAAGATCTAACACGCGGATCTCCTGAAGACCAATGGAAGCAATAATGCCATTCACAATATCCTCAATATGAATAAAGCATCTTCCGGTTCGCAACGAACCTACATGGACTTCATCTTTTGTTTTAACAGCATTGAATAACGACTCAACTGCAGACCAGTTTTTTTCGCGAGGCCCATAGATAATACCAAAACGCAGCATTGTCACAGGGCAGAAACCGTGCTGGTATTTCTGACGTAAATTGATTTCACTGACAAATTTTGAAAAAGCATACTCCGCCAGCACCGTTGGATCAATGGGGGTTAACGCATCTTTTACTATGGCTGGATTTTTCCACTCACCATAGATCCATTCACTTGAAGCAAAAATAAATTGCTTTGCCTTACGTGCCTCGGCTGCGTCAATAAGATTAAGCGTAGCCATTACATTAGCATCAAAACAACTGTAGCCTTTATTTTGACAATCAAGAGTACGGGTAAGACCGGATAGATGGATTATCGCATCCACGCCTTCAGGGATAACGTCCTTTATCCCTGTCGACCGGACATCCGCCTTGATGGTAGATGACCTCTGCGCAGTAACAATATCCACGCCGGTTACTTCAATGCCTTTATCCTGCAAACGCGCAACGAGCCTCTTACCAACAAATCCTTCGGCACCTGTAACGAAAACTTTCATGAACATCTCCTTGCTTAATCATGAACATAAATAATCTTGCTGCCCTGCGGTTCAAATTTAAAAGGACTCTCCTTAAGATCATTTAGGGCTTTACGCACTTTATCTTGGGCTTTTTCCGGACAATATAATAATAAGAATCCCCCTGCGCCAGCTCCGAGAATCTTGC